>OAWS01000179.1_pt1 | contig 62260 bp, 48 predicted proteins | sample 1517141 | NCBI WGS metagenome assembly OAWS01 (sample SAMEA2580173, study PRJEB22360) | human gut metagenome | biome: human gut; feature: human-associated habitat; material: faeces | place: Denmark | collected 2008/2010
GTATATGCAAAAGAAAGCAGAATAATTTGTTTTCCTTTTCGGATAAAAACATTAACTTTGCAACTAAAAAAATGAAAAGTATGGAAAAGCTGAAGAATATCAAGGCGATAGCCTTCGATGCCGATGATACGCTCTGGGCATTACAAAACTATTTCGAGGACGTGGAGCATGAGTATTGCGAGCTGCTTGCGGAATATGGAAAGGAAAAGGATATTTCTGCTGCTCTCTTCGAGACGGAGAGTAAAAATATGGCTGATTTGGGTTATGGTTGCAAGGCTTTCACCATATCCCTGGTAGAGAATGCGGTGAAGGTGAGTCATGGTAAGGTGGAGGCGAATGTCATCGCCCAAATTGTGGACTTGGGTAAGAGTCTCCTGCATCTTGATGCCAAGCCTTTGGAAGGGGTAGAGAAAACCTTGGCTTGTTTCCGTGAGATGAAGAAATATAAGCTGGCAGTCTTCACCAAGGGTGAGTTGATGGATCAGGAGAATAAGTTGTGGCGTTCGGGTCTGCAGCGGTATTTTGATGTGGTGACTATCGTGAGCGACAAGACGCCCAAGGCTTATCATCGTCTCTGCAGGGAACTGGATGTAACTCCCGACGAGCTGGTGATGGTGGGTAACAGTTTCAAGAGTGATATTGCTCCGGCATTAAAAATCGGAGCTTCGGCTGTCCATATCCCTTTTCATACCACATGGGCGCATGAAAAGACAGAGGAATTTGAACATCCCAAGCTCCGTCGTATTTCAAGATTCGAGGAACTTCTCGTTATCTTATAACTCGATATTTTATAAGGGTCTTAAAAACCCTTATAAAATACTCATATAATACTTTTATTCTTTTCCTTCTTCATCTTTCAGTGATACCAAAGTCTCAACGAATGGACTGTGCCGAATGCCTCATCCTTCGGCACCTTCTTCAAGAAGCATACCAGATTATCGCCAAAGAATTACCGCATGGGGGCGGAGTAGCTTAATTTGTAAATGCTTTATACTTTTTAGCATGCGAAATTAAAATTTCTCCCCAAAAATTTGCTGGTTTCGAAGAATCTTCGTACCTTTGCAGCACCAGTACCCGCCATGCCTCTCAACGATGCTCAAATGTGCGGGTCGTTTTATTTTTATACATTTTGAACCTTCTAAACTCATTCCTTTATGAATAGTCTTATCCCATTTCAAAAGGAATACCAACATGCAGATGCTCTTGTTCAATTACTCTTGTCAAGAGGACTTGCTATTGATAATCCCGGTAAAGCAGAACAGTACCTAAAGACGATAAATTATTATCGCCTTTCAGCATATATGTATCCATTGCTTTTAGTTCCCAAGTCAGAGCATCGGTTCAAGACAGATGCAAGTTTCCGACAGGTCATGATGTTGTATCGTTTTGACAAGAAGCTTCGTCTGTTTATGTTTAATGAAATCGAGAAAATCGAGATAGCCGTTCGTACAGCTATCGTTGATGAGTGTACATCAGCGTTTGGAGATAGCTTCTGGATGACGAATGCTTCTTATTTTATAGATTCAAATAAGTTTCTGAAGACTTTGGTTTTGCTAAAACATGAAGTAGAAAAGTCTCGTGAAGAATTTATTGCGCATTTTAAGCATACGTATTTTGATCCATATCCGCCAGCTTGGATACTGGCAGAACTCATTCCTTTGGGTGTAATGGTAAACATCTTTAATAATCTCAAGAATGCGCAAGTAAAAAAGCGGATAGCTTTACGTTTTGGATTGCAATTAAAGGTGTTTAATTCATGGATGACAATTATAACTTTAACAAGAAATTCTTGCTGTCATCATGCAAGAGTATGGAATAAGCAGAATACAATGTTGCCGATGGTTCCACATCGAACCACCCATGCTTGGATAATATTACCTTCCAATCCTTTGCGAGTTTATTATAATCTTTGTATCATTAAGTATTTCTTGGATACAATTTCGCCCAATAATGATATGGGGAAGAAGTTACGTGATTTGTTATCGGCTTTCCCTCTTGTTGATCCTGCACCAATGGGATTTCCTGAGGGTTGGGAGAACGAGGAATTGTGGAAAATCGGGTAAAGTTAAGCAAAAGATTAAAATTTATCCCCAAAAATTTGCTGGTTTCGAAAAATCTTCGTACCTTTGCAGCACTAGTACCCGCCAAGCCTCTCAACGATGCTCAAATGTGCGGGTCGTTTTATTTTTATACATTTCCCTTGCTGAGATTCTCGTATTTTCAAACGATTCTTATTTCTTTGTGAATATTGAAAATATGGGAGAAAAAGGTAAGATGTTGATAATCAGTTAATTATTGTTTTGTAGATGAATGGCGTCAAAATAGAAATTCTATAGTTGTACGACCATACCCTATATAGTCGTACGACTACAACTTTATAGTTGTACAACTATAGGGTATTCGCTTAATTAAAAACAAAAAATAGAGAATTCGAGGTGCCCAAAACTCCCTTTTTTCGTTGCTAGATTCCAAGTTTACCAGTATGCAAAATTTGGTTATAAATATTGACAGAAATACCCTTTTTGGCAGGGGAAGATTACTTCTGCTCTAAATGAAATAGGCTTCAATGGCGAATGAAGCCTATTTCAATCGCACATGAAGCCTGTTTCGATAGCACATGAAGCTTATTTCATTTTTACCTCCAATTATTTAGAATTCTGCATCAAACAAGACGCTGATTTTATAAGGTATGAAGAAAATCATCAAAGAACACGAGCATTTTGAAAAGTTCATGGGCTATAAAGCACCAGAATTCAAATCTGATTCCGGAGAATTCCATGTAATATTATGGAATCTCAACTATATTTCTAACAACAAAAATGAATATGCTATCGGGCGATTATGTCTATATCTCTTCATCAATAAATCGGATGATTTCATCCTGCTGGTCGGGATGATACCAGTGAATTTCTGCATCTCGCTTAAACCAGGTGAGCTGCTTGCGCATGTATTCACGGCTATGCGACTGTATCTGGCGGATGGCTTCATCCTTATCTATCTCGCCATCGAAATAGGCAAACATTTCCTTGTAGCCCACGGTTCTCAAGGCGGTGAGGCCCTTGTGTGGATATACGCTGCGTGCTTCTGCCTCCAGACCTTCGTCCATCATCATCAGTACACGCTGGTTGATGCGGTCGTAGAGTTCAGCTCTGTCGCGGTTCAGACCTATCTTGATGATGCGGAAAGGGCGCTGCTTCTTTTCGGCTGTGCGGAAAGAAGTATAAGTCTTGCCGGTCTGATGGCAGATTTCCAGGGCATGAACCACGCGGCGTGGATTCTTCCTGTCTACTATCGCCCAGTGCTCCGGATCCATCTTGTGGAGTTCTTCTACCAGTGCCTCCAGCCCTTCCTCTTCCAGACGCTGTTTCATCCAAGTGCGTATGTCGTCACGAACAGTAGGGATGTCGTCGATTCCTTTGCATACAGCATCGATATACATCATGCTGCCACCTGTAAGCAGCGCCACATCGTGATTCTTGAAGATGTCTTCCTGCAGGAGATTCATCACATCAGCCTCGTATTGGGCAGCGCTGTAATAATCTTCGATGTGGTGGTTTCCTACGAAATAATGCTTTACCCGCTGCTGCTGTTCGACAGTAGGGGCTGCGGTTCCTATAGGAAGTTCGGCGAAAATCTGGCGGGAGTCGGCATTGATGATTGGTATAGCGAGATGCTCTGCCAGTGAAAGGCAAAGCTCCGTTTTACCTACACCGGTAGGACCTAAGACCACAATCAATGTTTTCATATATCATTCTTTATATTCAAGAAAAAAGCATCCTTGCTCGTTTCATAAACCTATGCAAGGATGCTCTTTTTACCTTTTTACTTTTTTACCCTTTTACTTTTATCGGATAATGCCTCGCTGAGAACTCTCTACGAAGTCGATAATGTACTGAATCTCCTTGGTAACCTCAAGATTCTTCTTGATTTCCTCGATACCTTCCTTCAATACACCCTTGCTGTAGAGCAGGCGGTAAGCCTCGTGAATGTTCTGGATGGTCTCATTACTGAAACCACGGCGACGCAGACCGATGAGGTTGATGCTGCAGTAGCGGGTTGGCTCCTTGCCGGCAATGATGTATGGAGGAATATCCTGAGAGAAACGGCAACCGCCCTGGATCATCACGTAACCTGCGATATGGCAGAACTGGTGAACGAGAACGTTGGCGCTGACGATGGCGTTGTCATCTACTACTACTTCACCGGCAAACTTGGTAGAGTTACCGATAATCAAGCCGCTGCCGAGCACGCAGTCGTGAGCCACGTGAACGGTCTCCATCAGGAGGTTGTTGCTGCCTACTACGGTCTTGCCCTTAGAGGCAGTACCACGAGAGATAGTAACGTTCTCACGGATACTGTTGTTGTCGCCAACCTCGCATGTTGTCTGCTCGCCCTTGAACTTCAAATCCTGAGGCTTGGTAGAGATGCTGGCACCTGGGAAGAACTCATTGTTGTTTCCGATGCGGGCACCTACATGGATGGTGACGCTGTTCTGTAATACATTGTTGTCGCCCAAAACGGTATCCTTATCAATATAGCAGAAAGGGCCGATGATGTTGTTATCACCGAGTTTTGCCTCTGGGTGAACAAACGCTAATGGACTAATCTGATTCATATTTCTATTTTATTATTACTTGTTCTTAACAATCTGTGCTGTGAAAGTAGCCTCTGCCACCACCTGGTCGCCTACGAACATGTAGCCCTTCATAGAACTGATGCCATGACGTACAGGTGCGAGCAACTCCACACGGAAGAGGAGGGTATCGCCCGGAACCACCTTCTTGCGGAACTTCACGTCGTCGAGCTTCATGAAGTAAGTACTCCAGCGCTCAGGCTCCTCCAGCTGGTTCAATACGAGCAGACCGCCACACTGTGCCATCGCCTCTACCTGGAGAACGCCTGGCATTACTGGCTCTTCAGGGAAGTGACCGGTGAAGAAAGGCTCGTTGCTGGTTACATTCTTTACGCCCACGATGCTGTTAGGACCCATAGCAATGACCTTATCGACCAGCTGCATAGGGTAGCGGTGAGGCAGGAGCTGACGGATGCGGATATTATCCATGATTGGCTCCTCGTTAGGATCGTAGATAGGAGCCTGAATCTCGTGCTTGCGAATCTCCTTGCGCATGAGGCGGGCGAACTTGTTGTTTACGGTATGGCCTGGACGCGTAGCGATGATGCGACCCTTGATAGGCTTGCCGATGAGTGCCATATCGCCGATGATATCGAGCAGTTTATGACGTGTACATTCGTTCTCCCACTGCAATGGGCGGTGCTGGATGTAACCCAACTTGTTGGCATCCATGTGAGGCACCTTGAGATGGTCGGCGAGCTGGTCGAGCTGAGCCTGTTCTACCTGGCGCTCGTAGATAACGATGGCATTGTCCAGGTCACCACCCTTAATGAGGTTAGCCTGGAGCAGAGGCATGATGTCGCGTACGAAAACGAAGGTACGGGCTGATGCAATCTCCTCTGCGTATGTCTCCATCTTTTCGAGGGTAGCAAACTGGCTGTTGATGAATTTGCTCTCGAAAGAACACATGGCTGTGATGCTGAAGTCCTCGTCAGGAAGGATGGTGATGACAGACCCATTATCATCTTTCACCTCAATCTTATGACGGATGATGTAGTAGTCTTTCTCAGCATTCTGCTCCTGGATGCCTATGCTCTGGATCTTCTTTACATACGGAGCAGCAGAACCGTCGAGGATAGGGAACTCAGGACCGTTTACCTGGATGAGACAGTTGTCGATGCCGAGGGCATAGAGTGCTGACATACCATGCTCGATGGTAGAAACACGGATATCGCCCTTACCGAGTACGGTACCGCGCTGTGTTTCAACAACGTTCTCAGCTACAGCCTGGATAACAGGCTCGCCTTCGAGGTCGATGCGCTGTATTTTATAACCGGTGTTCTCTGGTGCAGGATTGAAAGTTACGGTGAGGCTCAAGCCTGTATGCAAACCCTTTCCGCAAAGAGAGAAACTACCTTTCAGTGTCTTCTGTTTTGACATAATTATATTCATTTTTTAGGCACGGATAACACGGATTTTTTCTCTGCGTTTTCTTCGGATTCCTTAGTGGCGTTAGCCTCCGCGTCATCCGTGTCATCCGTGCCTTATTATTTTTAATTGTTTTTCTTTAATTCTTCAATCTGCTTCTTCAGGTCGTTGAGTTCCTTGTACATGTCAGGCAAACGACGGAAGATGGCCTGAGACTTGAAGTAAGCGCGCTGCTCCATAGGAGGAGTTCCGATGAGCTGCTGGCCGCTCTTGAGGCTGCCCGGAACACCGCTCTGGGCACCGAGGAACACCTTATCGCCGATAGTGATGTGGCCGGCAAGACCCACCTGACCGCCAAACATACACCATTCGCCTACCTTTGTACTGCCTGCTATACCTACCTGAGAAGACATCACGGTGTTGGCACCGATATCGGTATTGTGGGCAATCTGTACGAGGTTGTCGAGCTTTACGCCCTTGCGAACATAGGTAGAACCCATTGTAGAACGGTCTACACAAGTGTTGGCACCAATCTCTACATCGTCTTCGATGGTAACTATACCAATCTGAGGAATCTTGTCGTAACCTTCAGGACCTGGAGCGAATCCAAATCCGTCGGCACCGATTACACAACCGGCATGAAGCGTAACGTTATTGCCTAATTTACAGCCGTGATATACGGTAACGTTCGGATAGATGAGTGCATTCTTACCAATCTTCACACCCTCTCCGATGTAGGCATGAGGATAAATCTGGCTACCTTCGCCTACCTCTGCACCATCGCTGATATATGCGAAAGCACCTACATATACGCCTTCAGCCACCTTAGCCTTTGGAGATACGAAAGCCAGCGGATCGATGCCGGTCTTCTTAGGCTTCATGGATTCGTACATCTGCAGGAGCTTAGCCACACACTCGTATGCATTCTTCACACGGATGAGGGTTGTGCTGACAGGGTGTTCCAATTCTACGTTCTCATCAATGAGTACGATGCTTGACTTGGTTTCGTAAACATAATGAGTGTATTTAGGGTTAGAAAGGAACGAGATGGCGCCTTCCTTACCTTCTTCGATTTTTGCGAAGGTGTTGACTGTTGCGTTCTCATCACCTTCCACACGGCCCTGAACGAACTGGGCTATTTGTTGAGCGGTAAATTCCATAATTTATCTGACTTCTAGTTTGTTTTATTTAGGTTCCCAAGGCATCATTACCTTTAGGTAACCGCAATTTGTTTGCAAAAATAGCAAAAAAGATTTAGATTCTCGACTTTATTTTGTAATATTTTGCTTTTTCTCCCCATAAAAAGGTATTTTTTAGGCGCAAAGCCTCTTTTTCAAGATACTTTGCGCCTAAATCGAATTTTTATAACTTTGCAAGTTCTGCTGCCATTTCTGCCTGCAACTCCTTAGCTTTCTGACCTGCTACCTCAGCAAAGTCATCGCCGTTGCTGGCATAGATGATGCCGCGGGAAGAGTTGACGAGCAAGCCGCAGTCCTTGATGATGCCATACTTGCAAACCTCCTGCAGGCTGCCACCCTGTGCACCTACGCCCGGTACGAGGAGGAAGTGGTTAGGAGCCACCTTGCGGATATCTTCGAACATCTTGCCCTGTGTAGCGCCTACTACATACATCATGTTCTCATCGTTGCCCCATTCCTGGCTCTTCTTGAGAACCTTCTCGAAGAGGCGCTCGCCCTCCTTATCCTCGGTGAGCTGGAAGTCGTGACTACCCTTGTTGCTGGTCAGTGCCAGGAGGATAACCCACTTGCCGTCATACTCGAGGAATGGCTTGACTGAATCCTCGCCCATATAAGGTGCTACGGTTACAGAGTCGATATTGTACTCCTCGAAGAATGTCTGGGCATACATCTTGCTGGTGTTGCCGATATCGCCGCGCTTGGCATCTGCGATGATGAAGTGGTTTGGATAGTGGCTGTGGAGATACTTGATGGTGTTTTCGAAGGCAATCATGCCATCGATGCCACGGCTCTCATAGAAAGCCAGGTTTGGCTTGTAAGCCACACAGTATGGGGCTGTTGCATCGATGATAGCCTGGTTGAATCTGAATATCATTTCGGCTTCTGCTCCCTGGATGTCTTCACTCTCGGTGATGCACTTAGGCAACTTGTTGATATCTGTGTCAAGACCTACGCACAAGAAACTCTTCTTGGCGAAAATCTGCTCTACGAGTTCTTTTCTGTTCATAATGGATTGATATGATGATTCATCGCTCCGAAGTACGGAACGATGAATCGGGGTTTTACAATTCTGTTTCTTTCAGCTTCTCTGCGTTCTCGGCTACGGTCAGGGCATCAATCATGTCCTGAATATCACCTGCCAGGAAACCGTTGAGATCGTGAGTGGTGTAACCGATACGGTGGTCGGTAACACGGCCTTGCGGGAAGTTGTAGGTACGGATCTTCGCACTGCGGTCGCCGGTAGAAACGAGGCTCTTGCGGCGGCTGGCGATATCGTCAACATACTTCTGGTGCTCACGGTCGTGGATAAATGTATAGAGGCGGCTCAAGGCACGCTCCTTGTTCTTTGGCTGGTCACGGGTTTCGGTACACTCGATGAGGATTTCCTCTACCTCGCCTGTGTTAGGGTTTTTCCAAGGGTAGCGGAGACGTACACCAGACTCCACCTTGTTCACGTTCTGACCACCGGCACCTGAACTTCGGAAGGTATCCCACTTGATGTCTCCTTCGTTGATGTTCACCTCAAACTTGTCTGCCTCTGGCAATACGGCCACGGTAGCAGCTGAGGTGTGCATACGGCCCTGTGTTTCAGTAGCAGGCACACGCTGAACACGGTGAACACCTGATTCGTACTTCAATGTACCGTAAACGTCAGTACCGCTTACTGCGAAGTCGATTTCCTTGTATCCACCTACTGCGCCTTCAGAAACAGAAGTCACACTGACGGTCCATCCCTTCGATTCGCAGTATTTCTTATACATATTAAATAGGTCGCCTGCAAAGAGGGCAGCCTCGTCGCCTCCGGCACCGCCTCGGATTTCCATCTGTACGTTCTTGGCGTCTTCTGGGTCCTTAGGTACCAGCGCAATCTTGATTTCTTCTTCGAGTTTAGGCTGCAGCGCCTCGTTCTCGTTGAGTTCTTCGCGAGCCATCTCCTTCATTTCCGGATCGCTCTCGTTGGCAAGGATGTCCTTTGCCTCCTTGATGCTATTCAGACAGTTGATGTATCGCTTGCGTGCGTCCATGATGTCACCCAGGTCTTTCCATTCCTTGGTGAGCTTCACGTAGCGTGGCTGGTCGGCGATGACATCTGGGTCGGTAATGAGGGTGCTTACTTCCTCGTATCGGCTCTCTAAGCCTTCTAGCTTCTGTAATATGTTGTTATTATCCATTAATCTTAATTCTATTTTTAGTATTCGAATGTTCCGAATTCGCTCTTGATGGTCAGGCTGCGCTTGCCTTCTTCGATGTGACCCACAATCTGGGCATCGATGTTGAAACTCTTGCTGATGGCGATAACCTTCTCGGCAACCTCAGGACGTACGTAGATCTCCATGCGGTGACCCATGTTGAATACCTGATACATTTCCTTCCAGTCGGTCTCTGAGCAGTCGTGGATCGCCTTGAAGAGTGGAGGTACTGGGAACATGTTGTCTTTCACTACCTTGCAGTTCTCGCCTACGAAGTGAAGAACCTTGGTCTGGGCACCACCGGTGCAGTGAACCATACCGTGAACCTCTGGGCGGAGCTCATCGAGAATCTTCTTGATGACAGGAGCGTAGGTACGTGTAGGAGAGAGAACCAACTCGCCGGCATTGATAGGTGAACCCTCTACCTCATCAGTCAACTTATACTTACCGCTGTAAACCAACTCGTCTGGCACGGCGTGGTCGTAGCTCTCAGGATAGTTCTCTGCGAGATACTTGGCGAATACATCGTGGCGGGCAGAAGTAAGTCCGTTGCTGCCCATACCGCCGTTGTACTTCTTCTCGTAAGTAGCCTGACCTGTAGAAGAAAGACCTACGATGACATCGCCTGGACGAATGTTGGCGTTGTTGATGACATCGCTGCGCTTCATGCGGCAGGTAACGGTAGAGTCAACGATGATAGTACGAACCAGGTCGCCTACGTCAGCAGTCTCACCGCCGGTAGGATAGATGCCGATACCCATCTCACGCATCTCGTGGAGCAGGGCGTCAGTACCGTTGATGATAGCTGAGATTACCTCGCCTGGGATGAGCATCTTGTTGCGTCCGATGGTAGAGCTTACGAGGATGTTGTCTACGGCGCCTACGCAGAGCAGGTCGTCGGTATTCATCACGATAGCATCTTGAGCGATACCTTTCCATACAGAGAGGTCGCCCGTCTCCTTCCAGTACATGTAAGCCAAGCTCGACTTGGTACCTGCACCGTCGGCATGCATAATGTTACAATACTCTGGGTCGCCGCCCAAGATATCAGGTATGATCTTGCAGAAAGCCTGTGGGAAGATACCCTTGTCGATGTTCTTGATAGCGTTGTGAACATCTTCCTTTGCTGCGCTAACACCGCGCATCATATATCTATTGTTACTCATATTCTTACTTTGAACTTTGATCTTTGAACTTTATGATATGCTTATTTTTCCTGGTGCCAGAAATCCCATGATGCAAAGGCTTGCAACAAGAGCATTTCCAAGCCATTCTTTACTGTGGCTCCGTGTTCTTTGCCCTTCTTCATGAAGAGGGTTTCGTCGGGATTGTAGATGAGGTCGTAGAGCAGGGTGTGGCTGTCCATTGCCTCGTAAGGCAGCGCAGGACACTCGTCTACGTGTGGGTACATGCCCACTGGGGTACAGTTTACGATGACGTTATACTCCTTGATAACCTCAGGGGTGATTTTTTCGTACTGGATAGTATCCGGACGCTCGTATCGACTCACGAAGGCTGTTTCCTGTCCGAGCGATTTCAGACCGAAGTTGATAGCCTTTGAAGCTCCGCCTGTACCCAGGATGAGAGCCTTCTTGTGATAAGGCTCGATATAAGGTTCGATGCTCTTGGTAAAACCGATTACATCGCTGTTATATCCTTTCAGATAAACATCTTCGCCTCTGTGCTCCACCTTGATTACGTTGACGGCTCCGATAGCATTCGCCTCAGGGCTTACCACGTCGAGATAGCTGATCACTTTCTCCTTATAAGGTATTGTGACGTTGAGCCCCTTTAGTTCAGGATTTGAGTCGAGAATCTCGGTAAGATTTTCGATAGAAGGTATCTCGAAGTTGATGTATTGGGCATCGATGCCCTCGTTCTCAAACTTTTCGTTGAAATAGTTCTTTGAGAACGAATGCCCCAGAGGGTAACCTATGAGTCCATACTTGTCCATAATATTTTTGTTTTATTTGGTTGCGAAATAGAGTGTGCAGATGCCGAAGGTGAGTCGCTTGAACTCTGCCTTTGCGAATCCTGCCTTTTTGAACACCTCCATCATGACCTCGCCCTGAGGGAATGCCTCGATGGTCTTGTTGAGATAACTGTAGGCGCTCTGGTCTTTGCTGATGAGTTTGCCATACATCGGCAAGACAGTGTTGCTGTAGATACTGAACAGCTGCTTCATCGGGAAACTGACCGGCGTGGTGAGTTCTACGATGCAGAGATGTCCGCCTTTTTTCAGTATCCGGCACATTTCCTTCAGTCCCTGGTCCAGGTTCTGGAAGTTCCTGATACCGAAGGCTGCGGTTACTGCGTCGAAGCTCTCGTCCTGGAACGAGAGGTTGAGGCAGTCTTCCTTGGCAAAGGAGATGGTGTTTTCCAGTCCCAGCTGCTTTACCTTCTGTCTGCCTATCTCCATCATGCCTTCCGAGATGTCTGCTCCGATTAGCTGGTCGGGATGTAGCATCTGTGCGGCTAGGATGGCGAAATCGCCGGTACCGGTAGCGATGTCGAGCATCTTTTTAGGAGAGAAGGGCGCAAGACGCCTGATTGCCTTCTTGCGCCATCCCTTATCGATATCCCACGAGAGACGGTGGTTCAGGGTATCGTAGGTAGGGGCGATGTTGTCGAACATCTCCTCTACCAGCTTGCCCTTGTCTCCTGTGCCCTCGTAGGGCTTTATCTGTTCTTGCTTATACATTTATATATAGTTTATAATTTATAGCGGCTTCGCCGTTTAGCAAGATTGCCAAAGTGGTTCATGCTATAAACTTTTAACTATTAACTATTAACTAAAAACTACTTGTGTGCAGCAAGCCACTCGCTTACGTTCTTCTCGATGCGGGCAGCGATGTCGCCTTCCTCGGCAGCCTTGTCAAACTTCTCGCCGGTGATGTGCTCGTACAGCTCGATGTAGCGGTCGGATACGCTCTCTGCATACTCGTCGGTAATCTCTGGCATGGTCTGGCCTGGCTCGTTCATGAAGTTGTGCTCGATAAGCCACTGGCGAACGAACTCCTTAGAGAGCTGGCGCTGTGGTTCACCCTTCTCAAACTTCTCCTCGTAACCGTCAGCATAGAAGTAGCGGCTAGAGTCTGGAGTGTGGATCTCATCGATGAGATAAACCTTGCCGTCGCGCTTGCCGAACTCGTACTTGGTATCTACGAGGATCAAGCCCTGCTTGGCAGCGATTTCCTGACCGCGGGCGAAGATGCGGCGTGTGTAGTCCTCCATCACAGCGTAATCCTCTGCACTAACAATACCCTGGGCGATGATCTCTTCCTTAGAGATATTCATGTCGTGACCCTCGTCGGCCTTTGTAGTAGGGGTGATGATAGGCTCTGGGAAACGCTGGTTCTCGCGCATACCGTCTGGCAACTTCACACCGCAGATCTCGCGGCAGCCCTTCTGATACTCGCGCCATGCACTACCGGTGAGGATAGAACGGATGATCATCTCCACGCGGAAACCTTCGCACTTCAAACCTACGGTAACCATTGGGTCTGGAGTAGCCAACTTCCAGTTTGGACAGATGTCTGTAGTTGTGTCCAGGAACTTAGCTGCAATCTGATTGAGCACCTGTCCTTTGAAAGGGATACCCTTAGGCAGAACAACGTCGAACGCTGAGATTCTGTCGGTAGCGACCATCACGAGGAGGTCGTCGTTAATGTCATACACATCACGTACTTTACCGTGGTAAACACTCTTCTGTCCATCAAAATGGAAATCTGTCTTTGTTAATGCTTTCATTTTATTTAATTTATAATTTATAATTTACAATTTATAATTGAGCCTGCCCCTAGAGCAGTACTGTTAATTATTAATTATCAATTATTAATTTTTAATTGTTTTCTTTTCTTCCGCTCTCTCCTTGTCATACTTGTCGTATGCGTTAACGATGCGGGTTACGAGTTTGTGGCGCACGATATCCTTCTGTCCCAGCTTCACCACTCCGATGCCTTCCACTCCGTCCAGAATCTTGAGCGCCTCCTTCAGTCCGCTTCGCTGTTCGCGTGGCAGGTCAATCTGTGTCAGGTCGCCGGTGATAATCATCTTGGTGTTCATGCCCATACGGGTTAGGAACATGCGAATCTGTTGGGAGGTAGTGTTCTGCGCCTCGTCGAGGATGACGACGGCATCGCTGAGTGTGCGTCCGCGCATAAAGGCGAGCGGAGCAATCTGGATAATGTGCTTTTCCATCATATCCTGCAGCTTTACGGCAGGTATCATGTCTTCCAGCGCATCGTAGAGCGGCTGGAGGTATGGGTCAATTTTGTCTTTCATATCGCCAGGCAGGAAACCGAGCTTTTCGCCGGCTTCTACGGCTGGACGTGAGAGGATGATTTTCTTGATGGCTTTTTCCTTGAGGGCCTTTACGGCAAGGGCGATGCTGAGATAGGTCTTACCGGTACCGGCTGGTCCCACGGCAAATACCATGTCGTTCTTTTCGTAAGCATCTATCAGCTGCTGCTGGTTTTCGCTGCGGCTTTTGATAGGTCGGCCACTGATGCTGTATACCAGTACGCCTTTCACGCTGTCCGCCTTGGTTTGTTTTCCTTTCACGATGTCCAGGATGTCTTCATCATTGAGCATGTTGTATTTAAGCAAGTGCTTGCGCATCTGCTCAATATCCTCTTCTACCTTTGCCATTTCCTCTTCGTCGCCGAGCACACGAATCACGTTGTCGCGTGCTACGATACGCAACTTAGGATACAGCGATTTAATCATCTGCAGGTGGGCGTTGTTCACACCGTAGAACATCACTGGATCGATATCTTCGAGTACAATATGTTTCTCTATCAAAATGTCTTAATTCTATAAAGTTTAAACTATCCTATCTAATATTTTGTTATATAACGCTGCAAAATTACTACTTTTCCATGAAATGAGCAAATTTCGGCGAATAAAACATTCTTTAAATATTAAAAAAGCTATTTTTTCGAGAGATTTTGTTACCTTTGCAGCTAAATTTGGCGATGCGGTTCCCGTTTTGCCTGAAGAATATAGAATATTATTTCGTGAAAATAAGATAATTATGAAGATTAGTAAGAACAGATATTTACAGGGTTTTGGTATTGTGGTTTTGCTTCTGGCGCTGGTAAGAGTCATCTTTCCGGGAGTAGCAAAACCGAAGGTTGCGGCTGCTGGTGCGGCTGATTCTACGCTCGTGGCAGCGAAGGATTCGGCTGCTTCTGATGCTTCTTCTGCTGAGATTTCTGATGCATCGGCTGATGCTGAAGGGAATGTGGCTGAGGACCTGAAGAAGGATGAACTCTCTGTTATGCCTGATACGGCACAGAGCGGCAAGCCTTCTATCTTCTTCGACAAGGATGGCAAGGAGGTGAAGCATCGCATCTTCTCGGTGCCTCATTTCGGCAATACTTTCCCCGACCAGCAGGATGTGCAGATTCTGGCGGCTACTAAGCATGGTGTGAAACCGGTACAGAACCGTCTGGAGGCGGAGAACAGCAAGGGCAAGCTGGTGTATGTGGGCAGCAACCCTTTCTTTTATGTCGACAAGCTGAACAACAGTATTCCTTACCTGGTGCCTCGTGCCTCTGTGCTGCTCCAGGATATCGGCCGTGCCTATTTCGATTCGCTGCAGATCAAGGGCATTCCGCTGCATAAGATTATCGTGACGAGCATTCTGCGCACCAAGGATGATGTGGCGAAACTGCGTACCCGAAACGGTAATGCTACCGAGAATTCGTGCCATCTTTATGGTACTACCTTCGATATCTGTTACAACCGCTACAAGCAGATTCAGACCCGTGAACAGCCTCGCCGACCGGTGCAGAATGATACCTTGAAATGGGTGTTCTCCGAGGTGCTCCGCGATTTCCGCAACAAGAACCGCTGCTATATTAAATATGAGGTGAAGCAGGGTTGCTTCCATATCACCGTGAAGTAGCTCCTATCCTGTCAGTAGAGCAGTATTCCAACTTGGAATGAGGCTTACGTAAACTTTAACTGAGCCTCAGATAAATACGAAATAAGCCTTACTTGAACACCGGACCAACTGGTCCCGGATGCCAAGTAAGGCTTATTTGTTTATTTAATTCTTGATTCTCTTCAAATCTGCTTCTTCTCCCACTATCCAGATGATGTCTCCCTTCTTGAAGACTCGGGTAGGGGATACGTGCGTCAGATTCTCACGACCTTCTTCCAGTCCTACAACCATGCAGTTGTACCGGTCTCTGATACCGCTTTCGATGAGCGTCTTGCCCAGGAATTCGCTGGAAGAAGAGATGATGAGCTGGCTGAGTTTCATCTCGCGCTTTTCTATTTCAGCCTCCTCAGGCAGCAGGTCGCTCTGCAGGGCGGTGTTGAATTTCTGCAGCTGGTCGTCGTTGCCGATTACCTGCAGTTTGTCGCCCGGGAAGATGATCATGTTGCCGTTCGGGATGTTCTGCCGGTGAGAGCCGCGGTGAATGCTGCTCAGGTCTACACCGAACCGCTGGCGCAGATGCAGTTCTCGCAGCGATTTGCCAGTCCAACTGCTATCTTCAGGCACTTTAAATTCGCAGATGTGGATATCCCGGTCTAGCAGTCTGCCCTCGTAGAGCGGCCGCTTTTCGCCATTCACCTGAGCCGCAATATCGCGCGAGCGGAGGTTGTGAACGAAGACGCGCTCCATCACGATGCTACGCTTCTTGATGCGGCGGGAGGTTATCATCAGCATCACTACTGCTGCACCGATGCAGACAATCAGAGCATTGGTAAAGCGCGAGAGGAAATTGATGATGTAGAAGATGAAAGCCAGTGCTATCATAAAGCGCACGAACACCGTAAAGAGCAGCGGCACGCGGTTGATGCTGCTCTCCACCCAGAGGCGTTTCCACTCGGCACTGTGGTTCTTCTTCATCACGATGGCGCGCAGGAACGGCGAGATGAATAGGACGGTGAGCAGACCGGTGATGGCGTTGGCATACCAGTGGAGATGCCAGCCGGGCAGCAGATTGCGCATCAGCGGCAGCACGAAGGTGAACATCAGGGCGATGACGGCTGCCGAAAGGATGGAGTAGGCGGTGGTGTTGACCAGCATCTGTCGGATCAGCGATTTCCACTTGCTCTGCTGCTGCGTCTGGGGATGACTCATCGCGAAATGGTTCAGAATATGGATGAGCTTGTCTGGCAGATGTTTCTCCATCACCTGATAGGTAGGTGTGGCAAGACGAATCATATAAGGTGTAAGGAAGGTGGTGATGACGCTCACTGCTACCACTACCGGATAGAGGAACTTGCTGATGACGCCGAGCGACAGACCCAGCGAGGCGATGATGAAAGAGAACTCACCAATCTGAGCCATCGAGAAACCGCAGCGCATCGCCGACTTCAGCGACTCACCTCCGAGCATGAATCCGAAGGTGCCGAATATCGCCTGACCTACCAGTATCGTGCCCACCAGGGCGAGGATAGGAACGGCATATTCTACCAGAATCTTCGGGTCTACCAGCATACCTACCGATACGAAGAAGATGGCTCCGAAGAGATTCTTTACCGGTTCTACGAGTTTGATAATCTTCTCTGCCTCAATGGTTTCTGCCAGTATGCTGCCCATGACGAAGGATCCGAAGGCGCTGCTGAACCCCACCTTGGTGCTCAGTACCGCCATGCCGCAGCACAGACCCAGCGAAACGATGAGCAGGGTTTCGGCATTGATGAGTTTCCTCACCGAACGCAGGAACCACGGAATGGCGAAGATGCCCACGATAAACCACACGCCCAGGAAGAAGCCTATCTTCACGATAGAGGCAAGCATCTGCCCGCCGTCGGGACTGCTTCCGTTCGCTATCGCCGACAGCATCACCATCATCACGATAGCCAGGATATCTTCCAGTATCAGTACGCTCATCACCATCGAGGCAAACTTCTGGGTGCGCAGCCGCATATCATCGAATGCCTTATATATAATAGTGGTGGAGCTCATGGCGAGCATTCCGCCCAGGAAGATGCAGTCCATCCTTCCCCAGCCGAAGCCGTGGCCTACGCTGATGCCCAGTATCATCATGCAGAACACGATGACCACGGTGGCGATGATGGGAGAGGCACCCATCTTCACGATTTTCTTGAACGAGAAGTCGAGACCGAGCGAGAAGAGGGTGAAGATGACACCGATGTCGGCCCAGGTCTGGATATCCGTCTCGTCGACTACCGACATGGTGTAGGGCATATGTGGCGAAACCAGGAATCCCGCCATGATGTATCCCAGCACCAGCGGCTGCTTGAGCCTCTTGAAGATGAGGGTTACGATGCCTGCCACCATCAGGATGAGGGCAAGGTCTTTTACTAAAAATGGAATTTCTGCCATTAGTTATAGTTTATAGTTTGTAATTTATAGTTTATAGCGGCATCGCTTAAAGTAGGGGGAAGCTGATAAAAATAATAGTTTATAGTAAATAGAAATTTTTCTTTGCAGCAAGAATGCCCTATTAACTATAAACTATTAACTATAAACTAATCATTAAATTCTTCTGTGATTTCCGCTATCTTCACGATGGTCTTCACTACCTTCTCCATTACCTGGATGCTCACAAACTCGTGAGGGCCGTGGAAGTTGACACCGCCGGCGAAGATGTTAGGACAAGGCAGACCCTTGAAGCTCAGCTGAGCTCCGTCGGTACCGCCGCGGATAGGTTCTACGCGAGGTGGAACGCCGCTCTCCTGCATCGCTCTGAGCACGATGTCGATGACGTGCATGTTAGGATCAATCTTCTCCTTCATGTTATAGTACTGGTCGTAGATAATCGCCTTTACGGTTCCGTCGCCATACTTCTCGTTCATCTTGTTTACGCAGTCCTCGATGAAGTCCTTGCGGCTTTCAAACCTGTTGCGGTCGTGATCGCGGATGATGTAGCTGAGTTTTGCCTCCTCGCAGCGGCTCTCGATGCCGATGAGGTGGTAGAAACCCTGGTAGCCTTCAGTCTGCTCAGGAGTCTCGTTCTCAGGAATCATGTTCTGGAATTCCACAGCCAGTCGGCTTGCATTCACCATCTTTCCCTTGGCATAGCCTGTATGAACGCTCACACCCTTGATGATGATTTTAGCTCCGGCAGCATTGAAGTTCTCGTATTCCAGGTCGCCCAGGTCACCGCCATCTATGGTGTAAGCCCAGTCGCAGCCAAACTTCTCTACGTCGAAATGATGTGCACCCATACCGATTTCCTCGTCAGGATTGAAACCTACGCGGATATCTCCGTGCTTGATTTCGTCGTGGTCGCGCAGATAGCACATAGCCTGTACGATTTCAGCGATGCCCGCCTTGTCGTCGGCACCCAGCAGGGTAGTACCATCTGTCACGATGATATCCTCTCCCTTGTGAGCCTTCAGCTCTGGGAAAGTCTCAACGCTTGAGATGATGCCCGGGCTCAGCTCGATGTCGTTGCCGTCATAGTTCTTGATGACGCGCGCCTTTACATCCTTTCCGCTGGCATCAGGCGATGTATCCATGTGTGAAATAAATCCGATGGTAGGAGTCTTTTTCTTGGTATTGCTCTTCAGTGTGGCATAGATATAGCCCATGTCATCCATTTCGACATCGCTCAGTCCTTCGTTCTCAAGTTCCTTCTTCAGGTACTTGGCAAATTCGAGCTGTTTTGCCGTACTAGGCACGCTGGTCGATTCTTCGCTCGACTGTGTGTCGAATTTCGTATAGTTTATAAATCGTTCTACTAAATCCATGTTTTCAATTATTAATCATTTCTGTTGTTTCGGGTGATCTCGGTGGGATTCAAACCCACGACCTTCAGAACCGGAATCTGACGCTCTATTCAGCTAAGCTACGAGACCCTCTTTTCTGCCGTCCGTTTCTCCGGTTGTATGACATCGAAACGGAAGTCGACTGCAAAATTACTGCTTTTATTTGAAATAACCAAATATTTGGGGCAGATTTTTTCATATATATAATGTGTATTTGCAAATTGTTCTACAAAATGCTACTAAAAAACTTAAAAATGCTATCATTTTGCGAAAAAATACGGAAAAATGCTTGCAGATTAATTATTATTTTGTACCTTTGCAGCGCAAATACTAAATATGAAATAAAAATGAGCAATTTGATAAAACCTGAAGGGTACAAGGCGCTGCTGGATATGCGCCAGACCGAAATGGGTATTAAAATGATAAAAGAATTCTTCCAGCAAAACCTGAGCACCGAGCTCCGTCTGCGTCGCGTTACCGCTCCACTCTTTGTATTGAAGGGTCTTGGTATCAATGATGACCTGAACGGCGTAGAGCGCCCTGTAAGTTTCCCTATCAAGGATTTGGGCGAAGCCCAGGCTGAGGTGGTTCATTCTCTTGCCAAGTGGAAGCGACTGACGCTTGCCGAGTATGAGATTGAGCCTGCTTATGGCGTATATACAGATATGAACGCCATCCGTGCTGACGAGGAGCTGGATAATCTTCATTCGCTCTATGTTGACCAGTGGGACTGGGAGGCTGTGATTACCAAGGAAGACCGTACCATCGCCTTCCTCGAGAATATCGTGCACCGCATCTATGGTGCCATCTTGCGTACCGAGTTCCTGGCTTGCGAGCATTATCCTCAGCTGAAGCCTTTCCTGCCTACGGAGATTCATTTTATTCATGCGCAGGATTTGCTCGATATGTATCCAGGCCTTTCTCCTAAGGAGCGTGAGGATGCTATCTGCAAGAAGTACGGCGCTGTATTTGTAGAGGGCATCGGAGGTAAGTTGAGCGATGGCAAGAAGCATGATGGCCGAGCTCCTGACTATGATGACTGGAGCACCGTGGCTGAGAACGGCAAGATGGGACTGAATGGTGATATCCTCATCTGGTATCCTGTTCTGGGTCGCAGTTTCGAGCTCAGTTCTATGGGTATCCGTGTCGACAAGGAGAGTCTGCTGCGTCAGCTTAAGCTGGAGGGCAAGGAGGATAGAGAGAAGCTTTACTTCCATCAGCAGCTCCTGAACGACAAGTTGCCTCTGAGCATTGGTGGCGGTATCGGCCAGAGCCGTCTGTGTATGGTATTGCTTCATAAGGCTCACATTGGTGAGATCCAGGCTAGCATCTGGCCTGAGGAGATGCGCAAGGAGGCTGAGAAAGCGGGCATGAACCTCATCTAAGCCTTTCTGTCGGTGCGTCATGGTGTATACTGTGATGTGCTGCATATTCAATTGATCTTTTTTAAGATAATAATAATTTGCTTACGAAGGCTCCCGGTGCTTTTCTGCATCGGGGGCTTTTTTTGTTTTATACCTTGAGGCTGTGTTTTACAGCGTCAACCCTTGCATTTCATTTGGTGTAAAACCTTGATGTCGCGTTTCGCGACATCAAGGTCTGCGCTTCATGGAAAAAAAATACGGTGCAAAAGTACTACAAAATTTCTGAACCGCCAAATTTCACCCTGCAGAGTTATGTTAAACCGATTTTAACATTCCGGCTTTCGTAGTTAAACAAAAAAAGTCGTAGAGTTGCGGGGGAGAAAACTATATTTTGTAAAATGTTTCTCTGTGCGTTTTGAGCAAGAAAACAATGAGATGCTATGAAAAAAGCCATTTCTTCTGACTACTTCCTTTTTACCCAGAAAGCGTTACAGTGTGACAGTTGTGACAGTTGTGACAGTTTTCAGCGCCTACCCCCTCCTTCCCTTTCTTTAGAGGTAACTTATTATATATATAATTATATATATAATAAGTTAAAATAAATACTTATAATTTGATAGCTGCAAACTCGCAATATACCCCCTCCGCTGAAAACTGTCACAACTGTCACAACTGTCACGCTGTAACGACCCTTGGTCTTTTCCTCTTATGTATCTCTTATAGCACCAAGTTTCGATATTTGTAAAAACAATTTTCTCCACTCCGTATAGGTTGTCCTACATGGAGTGGAGAATTTCGTATCGTGTGGAGTATCTTCTATGTCATGACCAGATCCAGGTCCTTTGTGAGTTTTTTCATCGCAGGGTTCTTCTCCATAAGAAGTTCCAGAACTTCATTCTTGGTCAGAACCTTGCCTACCTCTTCCTGGTCGGCAAGGCGGTAGCTGATGCTCAGTTCGCTATTGTGAAGACCTAAGACGAAAGTCTTGAGAATGCGGTTCTTGATGTTCAAAACGTCGTCTAGCAAGAGCTGGTTGTTGATGATAACCTCTATCTGCGGATAGTTGGTTATCTTCGGTACAATACTCTTCATGCGGTTGGCTAAGCCTATAAAATCCAGCTTGTTCTGCATTCTCATGCACATACTGAACCATGTTGCTTCCACCTGCTCCTGGGTGAACTCGTTCTGGTCGCCCGTGATGGTCGCTTTTTCCTCATTGGTATCATCATACGGACTGTGCAGGCGGCGCTGGTTCTCCTCCCTCTTCTTCAGGTTAGAGAAAGTCATGCCTATGCCGCCCAGCTTGATATTCTTGAGTCGTGGCTTGTGAGGCGATGCAGCATCAGTAACAGCTCCGGCAGCGGCTGAGCCTTCTGGAGAGGCAGATGCGGCTGCGGTGGCAGATGCAGGATAATATGCAGAATAAGATGCAGCATTGGAGGCTGCAGAAGCGGCTTCCGGTGCCCCTGACGAAGGCACAGCAGCAGCTGTAGCAGCAGACGCTCCCGGCTGTGATGACCGGTTTTCGCTGCTGCCGGAAGGCTCAGAACCTGCACCCTGAGAGGCAAGCTTAGACTGAGCCAGAAGTTTCTGAAACAGGGATTTTAATCTATTGGGCGTACGCCCCGCACTAGGCACATCCTGATCCTCGGGCTGCGTAATCTGGCCTATCTGTATCAGGGTGAGCTCTACCAGTAATCGCTTGTTGCTGCTGGCGCGGTAATGGATATCGCACTGGTTCATCAGTTCCAGCGCCTTATATAAGAAAGGTGTAGGTGCCTTCTGGGCCTGAGCCTGGAACTTGGCTTTCTGGTCGTCGCTGGTTTCGAGCAGAGGCAGGGTCTGAGGATCCTTCGCCATCATCACATTGCGCACATGCTGGGCAAGCCCCTGTATCATGTTGCCGCCATCGAAACCGCGGCTCAGAATGCCGTCGAGTGTTACCATCATCTCGGCTACCTTGTTCTCCAGAGCCAGGTCTACCAGACGGAAATAGTTGTCGCTGTCGAGCACGTTCAGGTCCTCGATCACCTTCTGGTAAGTGATGTTGCCCATGCAGAAGCTGGCAGCCTGGTCGAAGATAGAGAGGGCATCGCGCATACCTCCGTCAGCCTTTTCGGCTATCACGGCGAGCGCCTGTTCTTCATATTGTATGCCTTCCTTCTCAGCCACCATCTTCAGGTGGTTGATGGTATTGGCTACCGTCATTCGCTCAAAGTCGTAAATCTGGCATCGGCTCAGGATGGTAGGCAGAATCTTATGCTTCTCGGTAGTGGCGAGGATGAAGATGACATGCTGAGGTGGCTCTTCCAGCGTCTTGAGAAAGGCGTTGAAGGCTGCTGTAGAGAGCATGTGGACCTCATCGATGATAAACACTTTATACTTGCCCACCTGAGGCGGAATGCGGGTCTGCTCCATCAGAACCTTAATCTGGTCAACACCGTTGTTGCTGGCGGCATCCAGCTCGAAGATGTTGTAGGAACGCTGCTCGTTGAAGGCACGGCAGCTCTCACATTCGTTGCATGCCTCGCCGTCTTCACGAGGATGCTCGCAGTTGATTGCCTTCGCAAAAATGCGGGCACAAGTGGTTTTTCCCACACCTCTCGGACCGCAGAAAAGATAGGCGTGCGCCAGCTTGCCGCTCTTCACTGCATTCTTCAAAGTGGTGGTCAATGCACTCTGTCCGACAACCGAATCGAAGGTCATCGGACGGTACTTTCTTGCAGAAACTATATACTCTTCCATTATTTTTTCTTAATTGATGATGCAAAGATAACAAAAAAATATTATCTTTGCAAACAAATTCGGAAGAAATGAGTAAAAAACTTGGTATTATATGGAATTATCTCGCTCATTATAAGTATCTTATAGTGATTGTAACGGGTGTTCTGGCAGTTGGTGTAGTTGACGACAACAGTGTAAGACAGCACATTAAGTACCAGATAGAGATAGCTACGCTCCGTTCGGAGATAGAAAAGTATCGTGAGCAGTATGAAAGCGACAAGCGTACCCTGCGCGATATGCAGCATGGTGCGCGGGCATTTGAGAAGATAGCCCGCCAGCGTTATTTCATGAAGGCTGATGATGAAGATATCTTTGTATTGAGTTCGGATATTCCGGAAAAAACTAACGAACAAGACGAAAATGAAACAATTGAGTAAACAGAAAAGTGCTATTTTCTTGCTGGGCGGCGTGCTGATGGTTGTCGGTGCGGCTTGCTTCGCATTTGGTTTTTCACATCCGCAGCTGGTGCAGGTAACGAGCTGGGGGTTCCTGCTGGGCACCATACTGTTCAGTGTAATGCAGGCGATGCAGTTCTATGAGGGACCTTCGCTGGTTATCCACCGCCTGAAGCGCATGCAGTATGTAGCAGACATCTTCTTCGTGCTCTCAGGCATCTCGATGGTAGATACGGTGTATGCTTTCCTGCGCCGCTGGTTTGAGAATTATGAGACCTATATCACCTATTTCTATAATAAGTGGGTAGTCTTCCTCCTCATCGCAGCCCTGCTGGAACTGTATACCACGCATCGCATCTCTCATGAACTGAAGAAGGAAAACAATCAGTAATATAGAAAGGACGAGAAAAAAGCTTTCGGTGGCCAATAGGAGTGCAAACAAAACATAAATCTTGTAAGAATGAATTAAATTGCTGCAATTTATTTCGTCAGTTCAAATTAAGATTGTATTTTTGTTCACCGAAAGTGATATAGATAGCTTATGAATAGAATATTTTACGCATTCATTGCCTTGATGGCACTTGCATCTTGTGCCAACAGTTACGATATCTCGGGTACTTCTAACGTAAGTACTCTGGACGGACGCATGCTGTACCTTAAGATACTGGAAAACAACGATTTCAAGAACGTGGATTCTTGCGATGTAGTGCACGGACAGTTCCATTTTCAGGGTTCTGTCGACTCTATGAAGATGGCGAATATTTTCATGGATGATGACCTTGTGCTGCCGCTGGTGCTGGAGAGTGGAAGCATTACGGTGAAGCTCGATGATACACAGCAGGTGGTAAGCGGTACTCCTATGAACGATAAACTCTTCGGATTCTTCAAGAAATACCAGCAGATTCAGAATCAGTTGCGCGAACTGGTACACAAGCACGACCAGGCTATCATGAACGGTAGCGATATGGTGGCTGTCAACAAGCAGCTGAACGAGGAATCCATCCGCCTTTCTGAGCAGGAAGACAAGCTCATCACTTCGTTTGTTACCGACAACTTCAACAATGTGCTGGGACCGGGCGTCTTCTTCCTCGTTACAATGGGCAACCAGTATCCGATGCTCTCTCCTTGGATTGAGGATATCATGAGCAAGGCTACCGACTATTTCAAAAATGATCCTTATGTAAAGGACTATTATAAGAAAGCTCAAGAGAATCAGGAGATTATGAACGGTACACGAGATGCGCAGAGCGGCATGCAGCCAGAGATGGAAGCGGCTCCACAGGTAAATCCTGATGCGGCTCCGGCACCTACAGCCAACGAACTGGCTGCGCCTACGATTCCTGAAAAACAGGAAGGTAAGGAGTAAAAACAGGGCTCTTTCAAGGTCTTGGGCATTAACATCTTGTAAAACTCTTCATTTTATAAGTTTAGTAATATGAAATTAATCAAGAATGGAACCATTATAAATGAGGGTCGCTCTTTTGTGGGCGACCTCTTGTTGGATGGTGAATTTATCAAGGAGATATATGAAGGCGAGGCACCCCGTGGCAATTACGATGAAGTCATCGATGCCTCGGGGTGTTTTGTTTTGCCGGGTGTGATTGATGATCATGTTCACTTCCGTGAGCCGGGACTTACGCAGAAGGCTGACATCGAGAGCGAAAGCCGCGCTGCTGCCTTTGGTGGTGTGACCAGTTATTTTGAGATGCCTAACACGGTACCTCAGACTACCACTCTGGAGGCCTGGCAGGCAAAGCGGCAGCTGGGCGCTGAGAAGAGTCATGTGAACTACAGTTTCTTCTTTGGTGCTACCAATGATAATGTAAATGATTTTAAACAGCTCGATACGCATCGTGTTCCGGGAATCAAGCTCTTTATGGGCTCCAGTACGGGCAATATGCTGGTGGATAAATATGAGGCGCTGCAGGCTATCTTCAAGAAGGCGAAAGAGCTGGATTTGCCGGTGATGACCCACTGTGAGGATACCGAAATCATTAACCGCAACATGCAGCTGGCTAAGCAGAAATGGGGTGAAGACCCTGCCGTAGAACATCATCCGGAAATACGCAGCGAGGAGGCTTGCTATGAAAGCAGCGGTCTGGCGGTGCTGCTGGCTAAAGAAAGCGGGGCGCATCTCCATATCGCTCACGTTACTACGGCTAAGGAACTGGAGTTCTTTGGTAAGGATGAAAATATTACAGGCGAGGCTGTTGTGGCTCATCTCATGTTCTCGGACAAAGATTACGCTGTGAAGGGCGCACGCATCAAATGCAACCCTGCAGTAAAGACCGCTGCTGATCGAGAAGCTTTGCGTAAGGCGCTGAGTAATGGTAAGATAACTGTAGTAGGTACCGATCATGCTCCTCATCAGTTGAAGGATAAACAGGGCGGTTGTGCCAAGGCTGCATCAGGTATGCCAATGGTACAGTTCTCGCTGGTAAGCATGCTGAAACTTGTTGACGAAAAGGTAATCAGTATCGAGCGCCTGGTTGAACTGATGTGCCATAATCCAGCCCGTCTGTTCCATATCAGTCAGCGCGGCTTCCTGCGTCCGGGTTATAAGGCAGATGTCGTTGTGGTGCGCAAGGGAGAGCCTTGGAAGGTGACCGCAGAGGTGATTCAGAGCAAGTGTAAATGGAGCCCTGTAGCGGGTGATGAGTTTGCATGGAAAGTGGAACAGACTTTCTGTAACGGTAGTCTGATCTATAACAAAGGCGTGTTTGATGCCGCTTGCAGAGGAGAGGAACTGGAGTTCAGAAACAATTCCTGAAAAAGGAAAATTTTACGGGAATTGTAAAATAAAATATCGTATCGGATGCGAAGAATAGTATACAATATAAGCGAAATTGAGCCATATATCAACTGGCTATACTTTTATCATGCCTGGGGATTGAGCGGCAAACCTCGAGAGGAAAAGGAAAAACTGAAGGCTGAGGCGCTCGATATGCTCCATTCATGGGAAGGCGAATATCATACCTATGCCGTCTTCGGACTCTTCGAGGCGAACAGCGAGGGGGATGATATCTGGCTGGAAGGGCAGAAAGTCCGCTTCCCGATGCTCCGTCAGCAGCATCCGGCGGCTCAGGGAGAACCCAATCTCTGTCTGGCTGATTTCATCCGTCCTTTGGGCAGTGGAATAACAGACCGGCTGGGTATCTTCTGCACGACGGTAGATGGCGGTCTGGAGAAGAAATATCGCTCGGACGACTACCTCAATATGATGGCACAGACACTCTGCGACCGGTTGGCTGAAGCCACGGCAGAAAAGTTGCACGAAGAGGTGAGACGCAGCATCTGGGGCTATGCTCCCGGCGAGCAGCTGAGCATCGAAGACCAGCATCTGGAGCGCTATCAGGGCATCCGTCCGGCTATAGGATATCCTTCGTTGCCCGATACCAGTGCCAACTTCATCATCGACCAGCTCATCGATATGAGTCAGGTGGGCATCCGGCTCACCACAAGCGGAATGATGACGCCTCATGCCAGTGTCTCGGGGCTGATGTTTGCACATCCCAAGTCGCGGTATTTCGAACTGGGACGGATAGGAGACGACCAGCTTCGCGACTATGCACAGCGCAGAGGAGTGCCCGTGCAGGCAATGAAAACGTATCTTCAATCAAGTTTGATCAAAAAATGATAGCAAGAATATTGATACCCGTAGTGGTATTCACCCTGTTGCCGTATCTGTGGATATATAAAAGGTATGGCAAGTTACGGCTGAAAAGTCTCTGGCAGCGGGTGCTCTTCTGGTTGCCGGCTTTCGTGGTTATCGCCTACAGTGCATATATCACGATGCTGCCCAACTTCCTGCCACGCAATCCGGTGCTCATCGACATCTGGTTTGTGGTAATGGCAGTATGTGCGGTTCCGCAGTTTGTCTTCAGCCTGTTCAGTGTCTTCGGTTGGTGCTGTATGCGGCTTCTTCACGGCCATCGCAACTGGGGCAAGTTCCTCGGACTGGTAGTGGGAGCGGTGGCGTTCTTCTGCTTTATCTACGGATTTACCGAAGGTTTTCCTAAGATGCAAGTCAAGCGTATCACCATCTATGTACCTAATCTGCCGAAGTCTTTCGAGGGCTATCGCATCGTTCAGTTTAGCGATATCCATCTTGGGTCATACTATGGCTGGCGTGGTCATCTGCCTCAGCGCGATATCGACAGCATTAATGACGAAAAACCTGATCTGATTTGCTTTACGGGTGATTTACAGAATGTTACGCCCGATGAACTGCCTGAGTATCAGGCGCTGCTCAGCAGTCTGAAAGCCAGAGATGGCGTGATGAGTGTGCTGGGCAATCACGATTACACCTATTATATGGATGTAGATGATGAGCAGGAGATAGCAGCGCTCGAGAAGCGGATGCAGGACTTCCAGCGGAGTTGCGGATGGCGCCTGCTGATGAATGAGCATGTGGCGGTGCATAGAGGCGCTGACAGCATCTATGTAGCTGGTACAGAGAACTATGACAATCCAAAGCGAACCAACGTAAGGAAGGCGCTGTATGGCATCAGACCGGGCTCTTTCGTGCTGATGCTGCAGCATATTCCGAAGCAATGGCGCGAGACCTGGCCTTCTACTATTAATAAGGAGAAGGATGAGGATGGCGATGTGATAGGACCTGACAGGAAGGATTCGCTGGTCGTAGCACCGCAGCTTACGCTGAGCGGTCATACGCATGCGGGGCAGATCAGTATCCTGGGCTTGCGTCCGTCGATGTTTACTCCTTATGATTACGGCCTCTTCGAGGAGGAGGGTTGCCAGCTCTATACCACATCGGGTCTGGGCGGTACCGTTCCAATCCGCATAGGGGCTACGGCAGAAATCGTGGTCATCACACTCAAAAGAAAATGAGGAGTGTTGAGTGTTGAATGTTAAATGTTAAATTATTCATTCTTAAATAAAAAATGAAGTACTTATATCGTCTGTATCAACTTGTGATATGCTTGCCTATCCTGTTGGTAGCTAGTGTTTTAACCAGTCTGTCTACCGTTTTGGGATGTATGCTGGGCAATGGCCATTTTTGGGGCTATTATCCCGGCAAGTATTGGTCCTGGCTTTGGGTCCGCATCCTCCTCCTGCCTGTAAAGGTGGAGGGACGTGAGCATCTCAAGAAGAACCAGAGTTATGTTTTCGTGGCCAATCATCAGGGCGCTTTCGATATCTTCCTGATATACGGTTTCCTGGGCAGAAACTTCAAGTGGATGATGAAGAAGGGCTTGCGCAAAGTGCCTCTCGTCGGTATCGCCTGTGAGTATGCGCACCACATCTTTGTAGACAAGAGCGGACCTTCTAAGATCCGTGCTTCTTATGACCGTGCTCGCGAGGTGCTTAAAGAGGGCATGTCGCTGGTGGTATTCCCAGAGGGTGCCCGTTCGTTTACGGGGCACATGGGCGTGTTCCGCCGCGGTGCTTTCATGCTTGCCGATGAACTGCAGTTGCCGGTATGTCCGCTTACCATCAATGGCAGTTTTGATGTGAAGCCTCGCATGAAGGATATCTACTGGGCTTTCTGGCATCCTCTGAAGCTCACCATTCATGAGCCTATCGAGCCGATAGGCAAGGGAGCTGACAATATAAAGAACCAGATGAACAAGAGCTATGAGGCGATCATGAACGGACTTGACAAGAAATATCAGGGTTTTGTAGAGAATCCGGACCAATAATTTCGGGTTTTTGCTTGTTATTTCAAAAATAAGTTGTAATTTTGCATCTGTATTACATTATATAGAATCAGAATCATTAAAATTAGAAGAAGTTATGAGTGATAGCATAGTAATCATTCCTACATATAATGAGAAGGAAAACATCGAGAAAATCATCCGTGCTGTCTTCGGTCTCGAAAAGCAGTTTGATATCCTCGTTATCGATGACGGAAGTCCTGACGGTACTGCTGCCATTGTTAAGGGCTTGATGGCTAATGAGTTTGCCGGTCGTCTGCATATCCTGGAGCGTTCGGGTAAACTCGGTTTGGGTACTGCCTATATCATGGGCTTCAAATGGTCATTGAAGCAGGGCTATGACTTCATCTTCGAGATGGATGCCGACTTCAGTCATGATCCTAATGATTTGCCTCGTCTCTATGCGGCAACTCACGATGAGGGGTATGATGTGGCTGTAGGCTCAAGATATATTTCGGGTGTGAACGTGGTCAACTGGCCTATCGGACGCGTATTGATGAGCTATTTCGCTTCTAAATACGTACGTATCGTAACCGGATTTAAGGTGAATGATACCACAGCTGGATTCGTCTGCTACCGACGTAAGGTGTTGGAAACCATAGATTTGGATGCTATCCGCTTCAAGGGCTATGCTTTTCAGATAGAGATGAAATATACGGCTCATCGAATAGGTTTCAAGATCAAGGAGGTGCCTGTCATCTTTGTTAACCGTCGTGAAGGTGTGAGCAAGATGAGTGGTGGCATCTTTGGTGAGGCTTTCTTTGGCGTGATGCGACTGCGCCTGGATGGCTGGTTCAAGAAATATCCGAAGAAGGATTAATACTCAGTAATCACTAATCAGTACTTGGATGGAAATCCAAAAGATAGAAAAAACATACGGGCGTTCGCCACAGGCGGATGCCCTCTTTGATTTGATGGGGAAGAAGTCGGTTCATTCCATTTTTCTCCAGGGTTTGCTGTGCTCTTCGGCTCCGATGTTCTTTGCTTCTCTGCAGGGGAAGATGAGGCGTTCGGTACTCTTCGTACTGGATGATGCCGATGAAGCAGGCTATTTTTATCACGATCTCACTCAGATGATGGGGCAGGAGAAGGTCTTCTTCTTTCCTTCCAGCTATCGGCGTGCCGTGAAATACGGGCAGCGTGATGCTGCGAACGAAATCCTACGTACAGAGGTGCTGGCGCGCCTCTCTTCGGGAGGACATTTCCTGGTAGTCACTTATCCCGATGCACTGGCAGAACTCGTTGTGGCTAAGCAGAATCTGGATGAACGGATTCTGAAACTGACTGTAGGTCAGCAGATTGCTCAGACCGATGTGGTTCATACTCTGCGCGATTTCGAACTTAAAGAAACCGATTATGTTTATGAACCGGGCCAGTTTGCCGTGCGTGGAAGCATCCTCGATGTCTATTCCTACAGCTGCGAATATCCGTTCCGTATCGACTTCTTCGGCGATGAGATTGACACCATCCGTACCTTTGATGTTGAGACCCAGCTCTCGCAGGCGAAGCGCACAGAGATAGAAATCGTGCCCGAACTCGCCCATATCGAGAGCAACAAGCAGTGTTTCCTCAATTTCCTCTCCGAAAGTACGCCAGTCGTTGCGAAAGACCTTTCTTTCGTTTGCGACCGCATCGGTCAGATCTATACCGAAGGCTTCTCATCGCAGAGCCTTACCGAGCAGCTGGAGGGAGCTACTGAGGTAGAGGCTGAGCGCATCAGGCATGACATGAAGACCGAGCTCAACCTCGTTTCTCCGCTCGATTTCAAGAAGGCAGTAGCGGCTCATCTCCGTATCGAGTTCGGCAAGGTCGCTCCGTCAGAGAGTTCGGCTGTGATACCTTTCAATATCGCTCCACAGCCTCTTTTCCATAAGAATTTCAATTTGCTTTGTCAAACTCTGGAGGATTTCCTGCTTCAGGGTTACACCTTATATATATTGGCAGATAGCCAGAAGCAGCAACAGCGCCTGAAGGATATCTTTGAAAGCGAAGAGCTGAAGCGCTACGCCATCCGTTTTACACCGGTAGACAAGACGCTTCATGAAGGCTTTACTGACCATGACAAGAAGTGCTGTTTCTTTACCGATCATCAGATTTTTGACCGTTTTCATAAATATAACCTGCGCTCAGATAAAGCGAGAGCCGGCAAGATGGCACTCACCATGAAGGAACTGCAGGAGATGGAAGTGGGAGATTTTATCGTGCATGTAGACTTCGGTATCGGCAAGTTTGGCGGTCTGGTTAGGGTTCCTATGGGCAACAGCTATCAGGAAATGATCCGAATCGTCTATACGAACAATGACAAGGTGGATGTTTCTATCCACTCGCTTTATAAAATCAGCAAATATCGCCGCAGCGATACCGGTACTCCGCCTCGCCTGTCTACACTGGGTACAGGTGCCTGGGATAAACTCAAGGACAAAGCTAAGAAGCGAATCAAGGACATTGCGCGCGACCTGATCAAACTCTATGCCCAGCGCCGACGGGAGAAGGGATTCGCCTTCAGTGCCGACAATTATCTGCAGCATACGCTGGAGGCTTCCTTCCTGTATGAAGATACGCCAGACCAGAATAAGGCTACTCAGGAGGTGAAGAAGGATATGGAGAGCGGCAGACCGATGGACCGTCTGGTTTGTGGCGATGTGGGCTTCGGCAAGACTGAGGTTGCCATCCGTGCAGCCTTCAAGGCTGCGTGCGACAGCAAGCAGGTTGCGGTGCTGGTGCCTACTACCGTTCTGGCTTTCCAGCACTATCAGACTTTCAAAAAGCGTCTGGAAGGCATGCCTGTAAGGGTAGACTATCTCAGTAGAGCCCGTACAACGAAGGAAACCAGAGAGGTGCTTGACGCCCTGAAAGAGGGTAAGATTGATATTCTCATAGGTACGCATAAGCTGATATCAAAGACCGTGAAATGGCATGACCTGGGACTGCTCGTCATCGATGAAGAGCAGAAGTTCGGTGTGTCTACCAAAGAGAAACTCCGTCAGCTCAAGGTAAATGTCGATACACTCACGATGAGTGCCACTCCGATTCCGCGAACCCTCCAGTTCTCTCTGATGGGCGCCCGGGATATGAGTATCATGCGCACTCCGCCACCTAACCGTTATCCGATTCATACCGAACTGGTAACGTTTAGTAGTGAAGTTATCTGCGATGCCATCAATTTCGAGATGAGCCGAAACGGACAGGTTTATTTCGTATGCGACAGAATATCCAAGCTTCCGGAGCTCAAGATGCTCATAGAGAAGCATATTCCAGACTGTAGGGTAGCAATCGGTCACGGACAGATGAAGCCTGAGGATTTGGAGAAAATCATCATGGGCTTTATCAATTACGATTATGATGTACTGCTTTCTACCACTATTGTAGAGAACGGTATCGACATTTCGAATGCCAATACGATTATCGTGAGCGATGCTCATCACTTCGGATTGAGTGACCTGCATCAGATGCGTGGACGCGTAGGAAGAAGCAACAAGAAGGCTTTCTGCTATCTGATGGCGCCACCTAAGAGTGCACTTACTCCTGAGGCGCGTCGCCGTCTGGAGGCTCTGGAGACGTTCAGCGAACTGGGTAGCGGCTTCAATCTCGCCATGCAGGACCTGGATATCCGCGGTGCGGGTAATCTGCTGGGCTCTGAGCAGAGCGGTTTTATGGAAGATCTGGGTTATGAAACCTACCAGAAGATTCTCTCTCAGGCTGTCACAGAGTTGAAGAACGAGGAGTTCTGTGATCTTTATCAGGAGAAGATGGATGAAGGTGCCCAGCTTACGGGTGATGATTTCGTTGACGATTGTGGCATAGAGAGCGATCTGGAGATGTATTTCCCTCAGACTTATGTGCCGGGTGACAGTGAGCGCATGCTCCTTTATCGTGAACTGGACCGTCTGGAGAGCGATGAGGAAGTAGAGGCTTACCGCAAGCGTATGATAGACCGTTTTGGTCCTGTGCCTCATGAAGCAGACGAACTGATGCATGTGGTAGGTTTGCGTAGGGTAGGCAAGAAGCTAGGTTGCGAGAAGATTATTCTCAAGCAGGGCTATATGCAGATGCAGTTTGTGAGCAATGTAAACAGTCCGTTCTACAGAAGTCAGATGTTTAACCGCATACTCGCTTACGTTACCAGTCATATTCAAGATTGTGTTCTGAAGGAAAAATTCAACAAGCGAATGCTTCGCATCAATGATGTGAAGACTGTAGGGCAGGCTGTAAATCTGTTGAATCAGATATCGCAGATAGATTTAGGTAATGAAAAGAAATAATCTGTGTCTACAGTCTATGGGTAAAATCCTGTATCAATTGTGGGAGTAGACAATAAAATAGACTATTGATTTATACTGAAAGGTTATAAATCAGACAACGTTACATGATGATATGTTAACTTTACATGATGATATGTTTCAGTTTAGTGTATAAAAAAAACATTGGAATCTCAATATCCCTATTGAACTCCAATGTTTTATTTTTTTTGTATAAGTAAAAGATGATGATAAGCGTTTCACAACGCATTTTGAATTTTCTGTTGCAAAGATACTATTTTCCATTATAATATAGGGTGTAATATTTGGTATTTTATGGGGTAATATTTGATTAAGTTTATAAAAATGACACTGAAAATACACTTATTCAACAAATAATACCTGTAGAATGAACTATTTTATTGCATAAAAATAAAAAAATAGTGGAAAAACACATAAAAAAGTTCTTTATTTCATTTTTTTATTTGTACCTTTGTTCAGGCATACAACAATTTTAAACATATATATAAATATGAGACAGAAAAAGTACATCTTAAGCGAGCAGGAACTTCCTACTCAGTGGTACAACATTCAGGCAGATATGCCTAACAAGCCATTGCCACCGTTGAACCCTCAGACACACCAGCCAATGAATGCTGATGATTTGTCACATGTATTTAATAAAGAGTGCTCAAAGCAGGAACTTGATACAGGGCACGCTTGGATTGATATTCCGGAAGATGTGTTGGAGAAGTATACCTTCTACCGTTCAACCCCTCTTGTACGTGCTTACGCCCTTGAGGAGGCACTCGGTACTCCGGCGCATATCTATTTCAAGAATGAGAGTATCAATCCGTTAGGCTCTCATAAAATCAATTCAGCCATTCCTCAGTGCTACTACTGTAAGCAGGAGGGTGATACCAATGTCACTACAGAGACAGGTGCAGGTCAGTGGGGTGCAGCCCTCTCTTATGCAGCAAAACTCTACGGCCTGGAGGCAGCAGTTTATCAGGTAAAGATTACCATGCAGCAGAAACCATACCGTTCCAGCATCATGCGTACGTTTGGAGCCACTGTAGAGGGTTCTCCTTCCATGAGTACACGCGCAGGTAAGAACATTATCACTCGTGAGCCTCATCATCCTGGTTCGCTCGGTACTGCCATCAGTGAGGCTGTTGAGCTGGCTACAACCACACCAGGCTGTAAGTATACGCTGGGTTCTGTGCTCAATCATGTGGCACTTCACCAGACCATTATCGGTCTAGAGGCAGAGAAGCAGATGGCGATGGCAGGTGAGTATCCTGATCAGGTGATTGCTTGTTTCGGTGGTGGTAGTAACTTTGGTGGTATTGCCTTCCCATTCCTCCGTCACAACTTCACAGGCGAGCGCCATACTGAGTTTATAGCAGCAGAGCCGGAGAGCTGTCCTAAGTTGACTCGCGGTAAGTTCGAGTATGATTTCGGTGATGAGGCAGGTTACACTCCATTGCTGCCAATGTTTACTCTGGGTCATGATTTCAAGCCTGCCAACATTCATGCAGGTGGTCTCCGTTATCATGGTGCTGGTATGATAATCTCCCAACTTCTGAAGGATGGTTATCTGCATGGTGTAGATATCCCTCAGCTGGAGTCATTCAAGTCAGGTATGCTCTTCGCTCAGACCGAGGGTATCATTCCTGCTCCAGAGAGCTGTCATGCGATTGCAGCCACTATACGTGAGGCTCTGAAGGCTAAGGAAGAGGGCAAGGAGAAGGTTATCCTGTTCTGTCTCTCAGGTCATGGTCTTATCGATATGCCGTCTTACGATAGCTTTATCAATGGCGATTTGCACGATTATTCTGTGAGTGATGAAGAAATCCAGCAGTTCCTCAAAGATGTGCCAAAGGTTGACTAAATTATAGTTAACAGTATATAGCAAACAGTTGACAATTATTCTTTGAGATATATTGAAATAACAATATCACATTATAAAAGAAGCCAGGCTGCGAAAAGCAACCTGGCTTTTTATTTAGAGATTCTATTTTCTTTTATTTAGAAATTCTATTCTCAGTGCGAGACTTCTATCTTTCATTAGAAGTTCAACCACTCTTCGATAGCCTTAGCGATGACATCGAAGCTTGTGGTAGGCTCGAAGCGGGCTACAACCTGACCCTTCTTGTTAACGAGGAACTTGGTGAAGTTCCACTTGATATCGGCACTCTCCTTGTAGTTAGGATCAGCCTCGCTCAACATCTTGTCGAGAACAGGGTAGAGAGGGTGGCTCTCGTCCCAACCAGCAAAGCCCTTACATTCTTTCAGAAATTTGAAGAGAGGGGCAGCATCGTCTCCGTTTACCTTGATCTTCTTGTAGCGCTGGAACTCTGTGCCGTATGTAAGCTTGCAGAACTGATGAATGCTTTCATCTGTACCAGGGGCTTGCTGACCAAACTGGTTGCAAGGAAAATCAAGTATTTCGAAACCTTGAGAATGATAGGTCTCATAAAGTTTCTCCAGTTCCTCATACTGAGGGGTGAAACCACACTTTGTAGCGGTGTTAACGATGAGCAGCACTTCGTTGGCATACTCCTTGAGGGAAACATCCTTTCCCTTTCTGTCTTTAACAGAAAATTCGTAAACAGTTCTCATTTTTTTTATCTTTATGTATGTGTTATCTATATTTCCGATCTCAACTTATATAATCTAGAGTGCAAAGATACTACTTTTCTCTTAGAATACTTCAAGAGTTTTTTTAAAAATTCTAAAAATCGAACAAAATCATAGATGAAGGAATAAGCGTAATATATATAATGTAGATAGATATTGTATATCTGGGTAAACAGATACCATATAGCTGAGTATATAGATATCGGTTAGACTATAGAATATAGAAGAATGAAATATGTAGACGATATAACTACACAATATCAGTATGAAACAGTATAAAAAAATGCAGGATTTTCACAAACCCTGCATTCTTTTTTTCTTTACCTCTTTTTCCTCAAAAAACAAAGAAAAAGAGGTTTACGATTAATCTATCATTTAACTTTTCTAAGAACTTGTTGCAAAGATACTACATTTTCTTGTAACACCAAACTTTTTCTCAGTTTTTTTTCAGTAAAAAGGGAAAATTAATCAAATACCCCCCCCATTTTTATACTTTTTTGCAATATTCGGTCAAAAAACAAAGCAAAACGGCTCAATTTTATGACTATTCTGCTTTTTTCCTTGTTTGAACGTTTTGCTGTGTACGATAACGAAGAAGGCTGTGCCCGGCAACAACTGAAGATATGTCCTGTAATATGTGTTGCTTTTTGTTAATACAGATAAAAGCAGCCATCAGTAATGATGACTGCTTTTATCTGTAATTATGCGGGCTATCCCTGCGTTCTGTTTCGGTATTCAGTAGGCACGATACCCGTTTCTTTCTTGAATACCTTCGAGAAATACTTAGGGTCGGTGAAACCTACTGCGAAGGCGATGCTGCTCAGTGTATCGTCTGTCTTGCGCAACATCTCGCATGCCTTCTTGATACGTATATGGCGAACGAAGTCTACCGGTGTCATTCCGGTCGTTGCTTTCACCTTATTATATAGTACGCTTCGGCTCATACCGATTTCGTTCGAGATGTCATCAATCTTGAGTTCCGGGTTGCCTGCATTTTCAACAACAAACCTGAAGATACGCATCATGGTTCTGTCTTGAATCTGTGCCGCCATAAATGCCAGCTCGCTGTTTGGGTTAACCGCTTCGTTCTCGGCACTAGTTTCAGCCTGGTTAAGAGCAGGCAGAGGAGCTGCTGCAGGCTGTATTCTCAGGGCTGCTATGGCATCTTTATCGCCAGTTTCCTTCAGTTTTCTGATGACATCCATCTGAATGTTGCGGCGCTGGGTGAGGATAGCCTCTATTCGGCCGAGCAGATAAGGGGTAGAGAATGGCTTGGTGATATAGGCATCAACACCTTCATCAAAGCCTCGCTGCTGGTCTTCTACGCTTGCCTTGGCCGAGAGAATCATCACTGGGATGTTGTTGAGGGTGGTATCCTGCTTAATCTCGTGAATCATCGACAAACCATCCATCACAGGCATGGTAACGTCTGTAAGGATAAAGTCGGGCGTCTCCTTGCGCGCCATTACCAAGCCAGCCTTTCCGTTCTCTGCGAGCAGCACGTTATAGGTAGGCGAGAGGATACTGTAGAGGAACTTGCGCAGGTCGGCATTGTCTTCAACTACCAGTACCGTCTGGTCTTTGTGTTCCGCTTCTTCTTGTGCTTCTTTCTGTTCCTTGCCCATTTCTTCCAGTCGTTCAGCCTCTTCATCCTTTTCTTCTTTCTGTTTGTTTACTTCTTCTAGATAGTCGGATGCATTGCGGTCGTCAATCTGTCCGTTCTCTTTCTCCCTTTCTGCCAGGTCGTAATCTTCCTCGCTCAGACCGCTGTTCGTATGGAAGTCTGCCTTGTTGCCATATCTCTGAACCTTGTCCAGCATTACCAGCATCTCGTTGGCATTGTCTGCCACCATTTTCAGCAGTTCCTTGCCCTTTCGGGTGATACCCGGTTCGGTATCCAAAACGGTTTTTACCGGGGCTCCGATGAGCGTTAGAGGGGTTCTCAGACGGTTGGCTGCATCGTTGTAGAACTCGTTCTTCATCACGCTCATCTCGTGGGTTACGTTCTCGTGCTGGCGCTGGTTGTAGGTATAGAAGATTGCGCCTACGATACCGAAGAGCAGAAGCAGCATCAGAAATTTGCCCCAGATGCTCTCCCAGAAGGTAGGGCGCACTTCGATAGGCAGTTCTGCCACATACTTGCTCCATACACCGTGAGAGTTGGTGGCTCTCACCTTGAGTACGTAATCGCCATGACTGATACGGTTGAAGCCGATGGTATTGCTGCTTCCGTTTGATATCCACACGCCTGGAGCTGTAAAACCATCTATGCGATAGAGATATCTGGTCTGATACTTACGCTGATAGTCGAGCGATGCGAAGTTGATGGTCAGATTTCGCTTGTTGGCAGGAATCACCACTTTATCCTTGTGCAGGATAGGTTCCGACTCCTTCTCTCCGCTATAATGGAGGGAACAGAAGATGACTTTAGTCTGGTAGTTGCTCTTCTTCAGCGTAGCCGGATTGAAGGTAATCAGTCCCATCGGGGTACCTACCGAGATGTTGTTGCTTGCCGGATCGTGGTAAGGACGGCTTTGCGAGAACGACATGTTGAAGTCGAAGTCGTTAGGTCCGAACACATTGCACTGGCCCGTTTTCGGGTTTACGCAGTCGATACTCGATTCTCTGATTACCCAGATTCTTCCCTGGTTGTCTTCTACCATGCCCTGTACGATGCCTTCGTTAACATCGATGGCATGGAAGTATTTCATCTTCAGGTTGTCTTGCAGGAGCGATTTGCTCACAATCTCTTCCATCAAACCGCCCTGTTGCGAGATATACATCTTGCCGCTGGTGTGCTCCATGATATTGTTCATATCGTTTGCAGCCAGACTAGTTGTATCGTTCGGTATGTAGTAGGTCTTGTGGTAATTGATCTTTCTTGCGTTTGTAAAGGCATCACTGAAGGTGATGAGACCATCTGTAGTTCCTACGAGAATGGTTCCCGTAGTGGTGCAGCAGATGCGGCGTATGCGGTCGTAGTGCTGTTTCTCCCAAGGCAGTCCGTTTCGTTTACTGATGAAGCTGATACTGCCGTCTGCCGCCTCGTTAACAAGTGCCAGCCCACCTCCGTAGGTACCTATCCAGATGCGTCCGGTGCGGTCGGCTACAATGTCTTGTATCTTGTCGAACGGCAGCGATGACGGGTTGTTGGCATCATAAACAAAGTGTCTTACCTGCATTTTATCTATCAGATAGACACCATTTCCGTTGGTTCCTATCCATGCTCTTCCCTTGATATCGAAGTGGATGGCGAAGATGCCCTTCTCGTCGAAGTTTACTTGCTGTGGCACGATCTGTCCGCTTGGCGACAGGTATCCGATGCTTTGGTAGGATGCGTTGAGCACCTGGATTACTCCGTTGTGATAACCGGCCCAGATATGTCCGTCTGGCGATGCATTCACCGAGAACACTTCGTCTTCGCCCATATCCAGCTTGTTGATAATGTAAGGGTGATATTTGAAGACTACCTGTGTCAGGTCGTGAGAGCCTGTCAGCCAGAGGATTCCCTGGTCTGAGAGTACATATTTCGTAATCTTCGGTATGCGGTAGTTGCCCGATGAATTGCTTCTCAGCAGATAAGGCACCAGTTTTCCTGCCTTGCGGTCAAAATAACTGAAGGTTCCTCCTCTTGGCACTACCCAGAGGGTCTTGTGTTCATCTTGTGTGATGAAATTGCTTTCGCAGGTTGTGCGGTCCATCGGGTCGTCCTGGTCGGCAAAGAGCCACTGTGTCTGTCCGGTCTTCGGATTGACAAGGGTTACTCCTATACCGTCTGTAAATGCCCATACCATACCGAAATCATCGATATAAATCTTCTTTACCTCTGCCAGAGGCTGACTCGGGCTCTGTACGTTGATGATATCAAACTTGAAGGTGCGCGGGTTGTAGATTACTACACCCAGGTTGGTTGCCATCAGAAGCTGGTAACCTGTATTTTTCAGTCCGTTGATACGGGTTACGCCTTCTGGCATTGGTATCATGGTGAGTCGGTTCTGCAGGTCATATTTTGCCAGTTTACCGTCTTCAGTTGCCAGGAACTCATCTTCTCCCACCCCTCTGAGCCATTTGAAAGGCAGTTTGCTTGGAATTTTCGAATGATATATGTATGCGCCTTTGTCGGTAAGCACCCATTCTCTTCCGTGTATATCTTGATGGATGTACCATACATTTCCGCTTCTGAGTCCCTTTTCTCCTACTTTGATGAGTTCTATGTTCCGCTCATCAAAGGTTTTTCCTATTGATCGGATGATGTATTTTCCATCTTCTGAAGTAAACCATGTCGCTCCGTTTTTCAATGGGTATACCTGGCTCACGCGCAGGTCGATGTTGAACAGTTCGTTGAATTTCTGTCCTACGGCAAAGAACTGGCAGAAGTGGGTATCGTATACGTAGAGCTTGTGGTCGTATGTGATACACCACACGTTGTTGTTATAGGATGGTTCTATTTTCAGTATACGGTTGGTTGACAGAACGTCAATATCATCCGGGTTGTCTCTGAAAGTATGAAACTTGTAGCCGTCATAGAACGACAGTCCGTTCCAGGTACTGAACCACATGAGGTTGTCTTTACCTTGCTTGAGGTCTGAGATGGTGTTGGCAGCGAGTCCGTCTGTGATAGAGAATTTTCTCACATCGCAGTAGGGTGCAGCTGCTGTCATAATGGTAGAGAGCAGTCCTAATAGGGTGATATATAATTTTCTTTTCATCATTTTTTATTCGTATACGTTTATAAATCGCAACAAAGGTAGTGAAAATAAATGAGATATCGTAGTTTTAGGTGTATTTTTTTATGTTATTGCATTAAATTATTCCACTTTTCATGTTATAGGGGTAATATTTGGTTGATTTGCTTGTGGTTCCTTCTTATGTTATGTCTAACAAAAAAACTCCCCCGATAAATGAATATCGGAGGAGCAGTAGGGATATGTTGTTTTGAATTTGATTACTTCTGAATCATCTTCTTTCCGTTCTTGATGACTACACCCTTGTAAGCCTTGGTTACCTTCTGGCCTGCGAGGTTGTAAACAGGAGCGTTCTTTGCAGCTTCATCTGTTGTTATGTTAGTGATGCCGGTAGTTGATGCTGTAGGAGCTATAGTAGGAGCGAGTTCTATCTTGGTATTGAATGGAATGATGATACCAGTATAGTCCATTGCAGTCTCCGTATTAGGTTTGTAACCAAGTTTGAACTTGTCGAAAATCTGCATTGTCTTTTCGGCATCTGTGTAATAGTTTGTGTATTCGCCTTCTACTGCCTTTACGAGAGTAACATCTTTGATAGTAACAAGTTTGCATGCATTTTCCTGTTTTGCAGCCTCTTCTACCGTCATTTCGAAAGGCTTGACAATACCATCTGTAACTTTGATGTCTGAAGCAGCAATGTTAACTAACTCTGGAAGTTTTTTAAATTCATCATAAGAAGCCTCAATTGTTCCATTGAGAATTTGACCTGCTTTATAAGACAGAGAACTCTGGTAGATGTCTATACCACCAGTCTCATCAACTATATAGATGTCGCCAGTGCCTACATATTGTACCTGTGCATTCTTTAAAGTCAAAATAGCTTTATTGCCGACACCAATAGCTTTAAATGCAGCAATGTTATCTACCTTCTTTGTTTCTATAGGTTTGGCAGAACCTTTTTTCCAGATCAGAATTTTTTGGATTTGGTCATTGTTGGCATTTGTAACTTTGATGGTATATACCGTATTGGCAGCCTGGTTGTCTGCAGCAATTTCGTACTGGTGTGTACCTTTAGCACCTGTTGTTTGTGTACTGACAGCTTTATTCCCAACAAAAATGTTTCTGGTAGTTTTACCAGATCCTCCAGCAGGGCTGATAATATCAATTCTTTCTACATCAAAGTCAAACTTAGGAAGGTTGATATATGCGTCCTTTTTTCCATAGATGATGGCATTGTTTGATGCAAGATAGTATGCTTTTTCCGGTGCACTGACCGTTATGGTATACGTGCCATTGGTGAAATCTGTTGCATTGGTAATGCCTTGTGCTTTAGAGTCTGGCAGTTTCCAATTGTTTCCTGCAAAGTCAAAAGTTACTTCCTGTGCAAGCGTAACGCTAGCTACGAATGCCAGAACCAATGATAATGAATAGCGTAAAAATTTGTTCATAACTTAATAATTTTAAAGGTTTAACGTATAATTAATAAACTGTTGAAACTCATTTTTTTGAGCGCATTCTTAGAATTTACTTTGTGCTAAAAGCATGTTCTTTGAATAATTACTTATTTATGGTGCAAAGATACGAAAAATATCGATACGATGTGTTAAGAAGGTGTTAAATCTTTGATACAGAGAAAGAAATATCATCAAAACCGAAAGAAATACCATCAAAAAAGACGGTTGTTTTTGAAAGAATAGGGATTTCCCCCTTAGTTTGTATCCTTTTCCCCTTTGATGCAGACGAGAAATCCACTACCTTTGCATCGGGTTCAAGAAAGAATGCTGTTCTTCGAGAACTCAAAAGTATAGAAGATATAAGAATATAAATAACTTAACTGATAAATTGATATGAAAAAGTTTACTACTCTTCTCACAATGGCTTTCATAGCTTTGATGAGTATCTCATTCACCTCATGTGATGATGATTCTGATATTGCATACACCCTCGATGGTACATGGAAGGGTAATATGTTGGTAGAATATGGTAATCACAATGCCCTCTACTCGGTAATCCGATTCGACCAGAATGATGGCATCTATTCCGGTACAGGCTATTGGATCGATTACTTTGATAGAGATTATTGGCATGGTAACAATTATATAGCAAACCATATTACCTGGACAGTACGCAACAGAAACATCTATATCACTCTTCTTGATGAGAATAGTGATGTTGTGATTTACGACTATGCTCTGGGCGACCGCAAGTTCTCTGGATATGTAGATGCTGATAACGGCAACCGTGCTTATTTCGAGCTTTATCGCGATTCTTACAGCTATAACTGGCGCGATTATGACTGGGGCTACGATTGGGACTACGATGACGGTTGGGGCTACAGCAAGCAGCATTCGGGCTTGGAGAACACCCAGATTGTTTCTCGCGGAGCTAAGGATTCTGTAGAGTATGTTAAGGTGGCAGATGATAATCAGAAGCCTGTTCGCCGCTTTGTAGTGAAGTAAGGCAATAAGGAATTTAGTTTGAAGAAAGGAAACAAGATATGAAAAAGTTTAATCGGATATGGATGTGGATGGCGATAGCTACAGCATCTTTCTCATTTACCTCATGTGATGATGATGATTATTGGCATGATGATTATTACTGGTATGATGACTATAATCATGGTGGCTGGGGATGGAATCAGGGCGACTGGAACAACGGTTCTAACGGCTCTCAGGATGATTACCTGCTGTCGGAGGCTAAGACTCTTACAGGCGACTGGAGAGGCTCTGTGATGCTCTCTGAACTTGCAGAGGACGGCCAGTCTCGCAATAATTACAGTTTCAATGCCGAGATGACGTTCTATCAGGCGGGTGATAAGGTTAACTCGCTCAGTGGTAATGGTGTAGAAGTGGATTATGCCGATGATGGAAGCAATGAAACCCAGACCCTGAAGTTTGCCTGGTACATCGATAAGAATGGTGATATTTATATCCGTTATAATGATTCTGGTGCTACCTATGTGATGGATGCAGGTGCTAAGCAGTATGGTTTCTATCTGGGTGATGAAAGGGGCCAGGATGTGTTCTATGGTTATATGATAGGAACAGGTAAGGCTAAGGGTGATGTGATGCAAATCGATTTAGTGCGCTACGATCCGAGTGGAGCCCGTAAGAAGACCCGTTCTGCTGCAACCGATTCTGTAGCTCATGGCTTCGGTAAGGCTACCGGCAGGGCATTCATGCCACATGCTATCAAGAAGTTGCCAAGAAGATGATGATATAAACCAAGAAAGAGGGTGTGTCATAAGTCTGGATAATAGTTGGTGCATAACAGTTGACCACCGCTTGCACAACAGGTGTTGTGCATGCGCATATCAGCTGTTATGCAAGCGCACAACAGCTGTTGTGCGACCGAAGATACTGACTGTCTCAACAACATATCCTATCTCTTCCAACAACATATCCTATCTCTTTCAACAACTTCAACAACAAGAAGAGGGTGAATCATAAACTTATGACACACCCTCTTCTTTGTTTGTATATAGCCTGTGATTTATTTGAAGCCCCAAAGTTTCTTGAGAGCTTCTGCATCTTCGTTTTCCACTTTCTTCTCGGTTTCATCAGGGAGATTACAGAAGAAGTCGATGCCGGTTTTGTCTTCCAGCGTCTTGATGTTTACGACATATTTGCCGAGCTTATCGCCCTTTTCAAATTCCTTATTCTCATGAGGAAACCAGTAGCCGAAAGCGCTGTATGTATACTGGTTGGTGCTCTTGTTTAGCTCCTTTTTCAGTACAGCCACAAAGAAATACTTTGGTATTGGGATATAGCCTGGCTTCTGGGTTTCGCTAGAAGCACCCTTCTTCTTCCAGCCCAGGAGATTACTCTCGCTGCCAACTGGGTCGATGGTACCGCCCTTCACGATAAACAGGGTATCAGAATCAATCTTTGGAGCTTTATTACGAAGATCTTCCTCCATCTTATACCAGGTGCCACGCTGGTTGAAGTTGCTGTACTGTGGTTGCATGTTGGTCATGAAGAAAGTCTGCTTCTGCTGGGTAAGGTTCAGCTTACGGTCAGCAGAAGGGCAGATATGACCATGGTCAAAGCCTTGAGCTGTAGGAGTAGGGTCTTCTGTAAAATCTGTAATTCCCCATTGTTCTTTCAGATCCGTATCCCATGGATACTGGCGCTCGCCCTGAGGAGCATCCCATCTTTTTACGTTAGATGCCGTGTTTCCGGTGTGGAAAGTATAGCAGCTCCATCTCTGGCTCTTCATGTTGTCATCCCATTCTGTAGAATAGTTCAACATACCTGTTGTATTATCCATGTGAACGATGGCATAGCTGGTACCATTATTCTTGAGCTTTGGGAACTCCAGACCACCGATAGCGTTTCTTACCACTTGTGGCATGTTGGCAGTAGCCACATTCTTGTTTGTATTGTTCTTATCGGTTGATTCACCACCGGTATTGCCACCCGTATTACCGCCACCGGTAGTACCACCGTTTTCAGGAAAATAGAACTGCAGGGTATCGTCAGTGCCGCAGGCAGAGAACGTCATCGCAGCAACGAGCGCGAAGATAAAAAACTTAGTATGCTTCATAATTCTCGATAATGTTTTGAAGTTAAAGATTAAGTACTTTCTATATAATAATGTATGTAGAAATCGATTGCATAAGGATAGAATAGAGAAAAAAAAGTGCATTCCTACGTATATGCAACTACGCTGGAATGCACTCAGTATCTTTGCGATAATAAATATATCCTTATAAAAAAGGTATATTATTACTTCTTCAATTTGCCGTAACGGTTCATGAAGCGGTCTACGCGACCCGCTGTATCAACGAGCTTGCTCTTACCTGTGTAGAATGGGTGAGATGTGCTAGAGATTTCAATCTTAACAACTGGATAAGTCTCGCCTTCGAACTCAACAGTGTCGTTAGTCTTGCATGTAGACTGAGAGAGGAACATATCGCCGTTAGACATATCCTTGAATACTACAGGACGATAATTCTCTGGATGAATACCTTTTTTCATTTTTCTTTTTTATTTTTATTGGGTTATTAAAATTAGACGTCATGGGGATGCTTGTTGCATCATTTCGTGTCCCTTATCGGGGCATGCCCATTATAGCCTGTTATCAATTTCAGGCTGCAAAGTTACGCTTTTTTCCTGAAACCACCAAATTTTTCCTCTTCTTTTTAAGAAATATTTGAGAATTAGCACTTTACTCCGCATAAACTATCTTGATGGTCTTCACGCGAAGCTGAACACCGCCGCCTGTTGGCTCTGTAAAGAGGTTGGTGTAGGTGGCTGTGGTGCCTGAGAACTCGATGGTGGCTGTGGCATTGCCCACGTAGTTGGTGCCGTTGTAGCTGTCGCAGTTCATCACAATCTGCTTAATCTTCTTGATGCCCTTGAAGATGAGCTTGTTGTTGGCATATACGCGAACGCCCTTGGTTTTGGTGTAGAACTTAGGACCATTCTGCTGACCGTTGGCATCGAAGTTTACGGTGGAACCATCTGAGAACTTCACGGTTTCTACGGCTGCCTCGTTCACCAAACCTGCTGCGTTGAGATCCAGCTCTACGCTGGCACCCGTGGTTGTGGCTGCCGCATTGCTCAATGTAACGGTGGTGCCATCGATGGTCAAACCCTCGCCTGTGGCTGGAGTATCTGGCTTGGATGGGGTATCTGGAGTCTCTGAACCGCCCTCGCCGCTGGTCTTGCCGTTCACGGAGATGAGTTTACCGCCCTGGTTGGTCTCTGGGGTGTTGCCCATGTAGTTGATGAGCTTAGCGCAAACTACAATCTCGTCGCCTTCCTTCAGTGTCATATCGCCCTCCTTCCACTTCTCGCCACCGAAGTAGTAGATGCGGAAGATGTAGAACTGGGTGCTGTTGGCATCATCGGCAATATAGAATGATCCGTTGCCGAAGCTGGTAGAGAACTGCTCCTTGATGCTCTGTACCTTGCCCTTGATATAGACCTCCTTGTCAGACTCCACGCCTGCCTCCAGGGTCTTGCAATAGTTGATAGCTGCAATGCTGTTGAATGGGTCGGCAGCAGTACCTGTACCCTTTGGCTCGCCCTCTGTGGTGCCACCGGCATCAGGCTGAGTAGGCAGTGTATAAGGTTCTGGCACATCCTCGCAGCTGCTGAATGTGAAGGCAGCCATTGCCGCCATCAAAACTGAAAATATATACTTTTTCATATTGTTGTCTTTTTAAATATTGTTACTATATTGATAATCAGTAATTACTTGATAGAGATGAGATTGCCACCCTTGATCTCTTTGGTGCCGTTATAATCAAGCAGGGTGCCTGATACAACCACCTTCTTGCCTGGTACAAGGATACCCTTGGTTTCCTCTGTCCACTTTGCACCATCGATGTTTAAGCAACGGAATACCTCGAGAGTCTTGCCTTCTGTATCCTTACCGTCGTCAGAGATAACGAATGTAGCATTACCATACATGCCTGTATTTACATCTTTCACCTTTACGATGATACCGGTAGCATAAACCTTAGCATCGCCTGCTGTACCGGCATTGATCTTCTCCAGTGCCTGAGCCACGGTATAAGGCTTCTCCAATGTACCGCCTGTTTCTGATGCCTTCAGATCATCCGTGTTGCGAAGTACAATCTGCCAGGTGTTGCCGAATCGGGTGAAGATACCGGTGATATCGAATACGCCCTGTGGAACCACCTCGTTGGCAAACTTAGAATAACCCGAGTTGCGCACTACCAGGTTGTTTTTGTTGATTCTCTTGCCCGTTTCGGCATCAATCAGTTCCAGACTCGTATTGGTATCATCTGGCGCCCATACGTTTGTACCGTTGGCAGAAGCAAACTTCACTTTCTTCAGGGTCATCAACTTGCACACGTTAGCCTCCATATAGGCTGCATCAGTAAGCTTTGTCAGGTCAAACTCCTCTGGCACTACCGTGCTTGCATCCGCCTCGCCAGGGTTCAGAATCTTGAAGTGCTCGTTCCAGATGGCACGCTCTATCTTTCCTATACCCAGACTTCCATCTGAGAGCTTGGTATTCACACCGCCAATCTGAGGCAACTTCTTGTAACTTCCGATATAGAGACCCTTCAGGTTTACGAGAATCTCCTGACCAACAGGAAGATAACCTGACAGGCCACTTCCGTTGATGGCAATGATGATTGCGCCGGATGCATCCTGTACGCTCACCTGGTTGTAGATATTGCCACTGACATCATTGCCCGTCACTACCGCCTTGATCATCATGTCCTTCTCAATCAGCTTGTAGCCATTGTCGCTGTTGATAATCGTAGCAAACTGGGTCTTCAAATCTGCTATGCTGATCACATTCTTCTCCCTCAGGCTGTTGTTGCCCCATGGAGATGCAGGCACCTTCTCGGTCAGGTCTGGGTCAGCATAACCGTCGCCCATACACGACCCCAGAGTCAGTGCCAGGAATGCCAATGCTATGAATTTTATCTTTTTCATTGTTCTTTCTTTTTATTGTTATAGAGAAACGGGATTGCTCCCTGTTCTTTATGTTAAAGAGAAACTGCTCTTTAGAATCTGTAAGATACCTGGAACATGCCGTTGGTACCCCAGGTGTAATACTTCTTAGGATTCTTGGAGAACTGGTAGAGGCGTGGATTCTTCACGTTGCCGTTAGCATCCACTGTATAGCTTGAACGTGAGTTCTGCTCATATCCGCCTGTTACGATGGTCTGGTTGTTCAGCAGGTTGGTAATCATGAGGTTGAAGTTGAGGGAACCCTCCTTCAGTCTCACGCTCTTGCCTATGCTCAGGTCAACCATCCATCCTCCGTGACCCTTCTCCTGGGCTACAGCATCCTCAGTCCAGCTCATACCGTCGAGTGTAGTAGGAGCAAAGATTTCAGGGAATGCCTTGTGGGCAGCCTGGCGGTTAGTCAGCACCTTCTCATATCTGTAGCTTGGAGAATAAGAGAGGTAGATGCGGTCGTAATAGTTGGCATTGAGGTTGACGAACCATCCGTTTATATGGGCATCGAGACCGATGCTTCCCACTGTGAGCGGTGTGCCACTCTCGCGCATATTCATCACGTAAGCCTTGTCCTGGTAAACCTCAGCACTCTTTGAGAGCATGTATACGGCGTTTACATTGTTGATGTTCTTCGCCTCGCTCATAGCGCCCAGGGTCTTCAGGTCGAGCCATGATGTGAGCTTGATCTTAGCGCCCACCTCTACACCATAGTATTCCTTCTTCAGTCCGGTCATGCTCACGTAGGTGAATGAGTTCTCATCATCGTTGTAGAAGTTCTGCCATTCCGTAACGTTCTCCAGTCGGCTGTAGTATCCGCTCACGTTGGCACTCAGCCATGCGTTGCGATACTGGTAACTGAATTCAGAGCTGAAGATGCGCTCGTTCTTGAGGTTAGTCACGAAGTCGTTGCTGATTTCAGGCGAGATGAAGGCTGTGTTTGCCATCGGTGCACGCAGCTCGTATCCGGCTCCTATGCTGAAGGCATGACCTCTGCCCATATCCACGTTCAGACTTCCCTTTACGCCACCGTCCAGGAAGTTGGCTGTGCCGCTCTTGCCCTGGCTGTTGTTCGGTGCCATACCGTTGCGCATGTAGCCTCGGCGGTTCATTCCGGTATATCCGATACGTCCGCTCAGCATCGCCTTCATGTTGTAGAATTCGGCTGTATAGGTGCTCCATGCGTTTGCCTTGTTCACGTCGATGCGATAGTCGTAACCGAACTTGTCGCCCTCGTAAACCAGCTTGCCTGTGTTGTTAGGACCGGCTGTGTTCAGATCGTACTGCACACGTGGGTCGGTCTTAGGATAATCTCCCAGGGCATATGTGTTGATGTTGTGGAAGATGGCACCGCCCAGCATGTCTTCCAGTGTCTGATAGTGCTGGTTGGTACTCTTTCCGAGCATGATACCCGTAGCCAGGTTCGATTTCTTGGTCAGCTTGGTGTTCAGAACGGATGACAGGCTCAGGGTCAGGTTGTCGTTGTGCTTAGCCTGAACATAGTATAGCAGATCCTGTCCGTTCTTGGCTGCCTGCTGGTTGGCATAGTACAGGCGGTTCCAGTTAATCTGTCGGTTCTGTTTGCTTGCCTGCCAGTAGTTTACGGCGTTGTTCCAGTTTTCCCAGGTATACATGTTGTTGCCGTTCTTGTAGTCGCCCCATACATAGTAGTTGGCTGATGGCATGTTCTTCCAGTAGTCTGGCTGTGGATTCTCTGCGTTGTTGTAGTTGAGCTTGGTGCTCTTGTACATAGAGTATTTTCCGAACACCGATGTGGTGAGCTTCATCTGGTCGTTGATTTCCCAGTCCCATGTAGCGATAGCCGAAGGGGCAAAGTCGTTCACTACGCGTGAGTTTCTCTTGTGTCCGTTCTGGTATCCCCAGTATGGGTTATACTGGTAGTCGTTTGCCAGCCAGTAAGCCTCGTCGGTAGATGCTCCCTGGGTACTTCTTTCTGTCGGGTTACCCCATGTGGAGAAGCTCAGCGAGTGGCCGTTCATCCACTTCTTCTGTACACCGAAGAAATAGGAGAGGGCGTTGTAGAAGGTTCCCTCTACGTATCCCCGGTTAGCCCAACGGTAGGTGAGACCGGCTGTTATTGCCCATCCCTTCTCGTTGAAGCCGCTGGAGTAGGAGTAGAGTCCGCGCAGGGTATAGTTGCGGTTGGCAACACCTACGCTGGCATACTGTCCTTCCTGCATGCTTCCGGCACGGAAATCATAGTTGTTGGAGCCTGCCATGCCGGTCATCGAATAGCCGTTGGCTTCGAAAGGCAGGGCAAAGTCTACGTTTCTGGAGAATCGGTTCAAACCGCCGATGTTGGAGAAACGGAACTGTCCGGTCTCCATATCGTTCATGGAAGCACCGTTGATATAGACATCGTTGTACTTCTGGTTGAAGGCACGATAGCGGAAACGTGCTGGCGAGAACAGGTAACCTGCCTGGCTCGCGTATACGTTGCTGGTAGAATTGAGGATGGTGACATTGGATGACATGTCATCGTCCTCGCCCAACTGTGCCTCGGAGAAGGTGAAAGCATTCTCGTCAAGTCCCTGTGCTATGTTCTGGTCAGTCTTTTCGTTCTGAGCCATAGCCAATGAACATGAGAAGAGTGTTAACATTGCTAAGTTTACTTTCTTCTGCATAGTTTATATGTATTAAGTATTAATAAACCGGCAACAGTAGTCTCTTTGAGCAGTGATGATATATGTCCCGCTAGGTCTTGTTTGGGCGATAAGGGGACTTACCGTGTCCCTGGTCTTGTGTCTTCTGTTCCGATTCAATGTGTTTAATGCTGCAAAGTAACAAAAAATTTTTTGAAAAATGAATTTATTTATGTTAAAAATGTATGAAAACTGAAAAAATATTCGTTTTTATGGAGATATTTCCGGTTTTTTAGGTATCTTTGCTGCCTGTTACCTCACCGCGTTAAGGTGAACATATATAATAGGTATACATTAATATTTAATATTAGTATGAGAAAACATTTGCTCTTGCTGGCTGCCCTCCTCATGATTGGGTTGGGCGCTACGGCACAGAAAAAGAAGTCGCAGACTTCCGGTAACAAGCAGTATCAGGTGTATGCTGTGGGTTTCTATAACCAGGAGAACCTCTTCGATACCTGCCATGATGCCGGTAAGAATGATTATGAGTATCTCCCTGCTAAGGGATGGAATGGTATGAAATATACCAATAAACTCAAGAATATGTCGCGTGCACTTGCCGACATGGGTACCGATGTGCTGCCTAACGTGGGTTGTGCCTTCATTGGTCTGGCTGAGGTTGAGAATGCCAACGTGCTGAAAGATCTCACCGCGCAGCCGCCTCTCAAGGCAAGAAACATGCAGTTCTGCCATATCGAGGGTCCCGATAAGCGAGGCATCGATTGTGCGCTGCTCTATAATCCGGCACTCTTCACGGTGAAGAATACCCGATTGGTGCCTTACGTACAGGAACTTGCCAAGGATTCTGCCTACAAAACCCGTGGTTTCCTCACCGTACGTGGTGAGTTGGCGGGCGAGGATGTGGCGGTTATCGTATGCCACTGGCCAAGCCGTTTCTCCGGTTCGTTCTATCGCGAGAGCGGAGCGCGCCAGGCTAAGGTGGTAAAAGACAGTTTGCTCCGTCTGAACCCTGAGATGAAGGTGTTCGTGATGGGTGATATGAACGATGATCCTACCAACGCCAGCATGCATAAGGTGCTGAAGGCAAAGGCTGAAATCAGCGAGGTGGGTGCCGATGATATGTATAACCCATGGTATAACATCCTGGCCAAGGAGGGCAAGGGAACCCTGTTCTACAGCGGTTCATGGAATCTCTTCGACCAGATTGTCATCACGCCTAATCTCCTGAACAGGGATAGTAAGAACAAGGACTACAGTTCTCTGAAGTTCTGGAAGAACCACATCTTCCACCGCGATTACCTCATCCAGCAGGAAGGTCAGTACAAGGGTGCTCCTTTGCGTACCAAGGCAGGCGGCAGATGGCTTAACGGCTACAGCGATCACCTGCCGGTAGTGATGTACCTGGTGAAGGAAAAAAGTAGAAAATGGTAGAGAATCATCCTTTTGAGCCGTGGCTGCCCGAGAATGCGCGGCTGCTGATGCTCGGCACGTTTCCGCCTGCAGCGAAGCGGTGGTGCATGCCCTGGTATTATCCCAACTTCCAGAATGATATGTGGAGGATATTCGGGATTATCTACTTCCAGGATAAGTTCCATTTCGTGGATGTAGAGAAGAAGACCTACCGCCTCTATGCTATTAAGGAATTTCTCAGGGAGAAGGGCGTCGCCATCTATGATACCGCACAGCAGGTGATACGCACCAAGAATACGGCATCCGACAAGGACCTGCAGATCGTGCAGCCCGCCGATCTCGACGGCATGCTCCGCCAGCTGCCCCATTGCAGGGCGGTGCTTACAGCCGGCCAGCTTGCCACGAAGGTATTTTCAGAACACTTCGGCATCAAGGAAAAGCCTGAGATGGGAGGCTATGCAGAATTCCAGTTCGAGGGCCGCAGACTCCGTCTGTACCGCATGCCCTCCAGTTCCCGTGCCTATCCTATGGCAGTGGAGAAGAAGGCTGAATTCTACCGCAAGATGTTTGATGAAATCTTATAGAAAGAATATGAAAGATAAAGTGACCGTTATTGGCATTGCGGGAGGCACAGGCTCCGGCAAGACTACTGTGGTGAAGAAACTCGTAGAAGTGCTGCCGCCTCATTATGTGGCTGTGGTGCCCCTCGATTCATATTATAACGATACCTCGCAGATGACCGAGGAAGAACGTCATCGGATCAACTTCGACCACCCGTCGGCATTCGATTGGAAGCTTTTGCACCAGCAGCTCGCTGATCTGCGTGCTGGCAAGGCGATAGAGCAACCCACCTATAGTTATATCAAATGCAACCGTGAACCGGAAACGATTCACGTTGACCCCAAGCCGGTTGTGATTATCGAAGGCATCATGACGCTGGTGGACAAGAAGTTGAGAGACCTGATGGACCTGAAGGTGTTCGTGGATACCGATGCTGATGAGCGCCTGATACGCAACATTCAGCGTGATACCATCGACAGGGGTCGCACCGTATCGATGGTGGTAGACCGATACCTCAAGGTCCTGAAGCCGATGCACGAGCAGTTTATCGAACCGACCAAGCGCTATGCTGACATCATCATTCCTCAGGGTGGCGAAAACCTCAAGGGCATCGGTATCCTCTGCAAGTATGTAGAGGGACTGATAGAGAAATAAAAATATTTTTGCTCAAGCATTGCATTTCTTTAATGCAACAAAGTTTAATTAGGAAACAGGGCGGGCTTCTTCGTGAAAAGAGGTCCGCCCGCTTTGTTTTTATCCCGGTCGGGCTATTCAAGTAGTTCAGTTAGCTAATTCAAGTAGTTCTGTCAGCGAATTCAGCCGTCTCAGTTAGCTGATTCAGCCGTCTCAATAAGCCTACGGATACGTCTGCGCTAGCCGACGCAGTAATATCCGTACCCCGACGCAGTAATATCTGTATCCCGACGCAGTAATATCTGTATCCCGACGCAGTAATATCTGTATCCCGACGCAGTAATATCTGTAACCCGACGCAGTAATATCTGTAACCCGACGCAGTAATATCCGTACCCCGATGCAGTAATATCCGTGAGCCAGCGCAGCACAACGTGTGGTCCGTTTTCGCCAGGTCCCATAACCATATTCTGCAAAGATCTTCTTGCTTTTTGCAAGAAGATAAGCTGAAAAACGTGATAGATGAAGGCTATTAGTGATGGATAGCGTGATGGATATTGTAAACATTTTGTCCATCCGTCACGCTTTCCTAAATAGATAATTCTCTTATTATCAGGTGATTAATATTTTGAAAAGAGAAAAAATGAGGGATGTGAGGGATAAAACTTAAAAGATTATTCCTCTTCCTCCTTCTCAAAAGCCTCTACGAAAGGCTGGTGGAAACCCTGGAAGATGCGGAGATACTCGGCTCGCACCTCATCACTCTCCTCAAAAAGATTCAACTCGCCACGCTTGTGAGCCTTCAGCATACTGCTGTAACGGCGAATCTTACGCTTGTAGTTCCTTGCCATCAATGCATCTGCCTGAACAGAATTCTGGCTGACATACGAAAAGGCACAAAGCTGCTTCATGAACATGTCGAACACCGGATTATCATGACTCCAGTCGTCCTCATTCAGCCAGAACCACTGGAAATGATACTTCTGCTCCAGTGCCATCAGATGCTGCCCCAGCTCGTCAATCTCCATGCCCTTCTGCATCTGCTCCTCTGCAAAAGCTACCAGAGATGCCGCATCTACATTCAACTCAACCTCGTGAGACAGCGTGGTGCCCTCAATCTGAATGCGCCAACGGTGATTCCTGTTCTTGATGAACGCAGAATTCGTGTTCATCAGCAACTCAGAAAGCTTGCCCTCGGTAGGAATCTGATCTACTACCGAAAGACGGTCGCGTTGGTTGCGAACCACCAGCTGATGGTCCTCATGGCGCAATACACACATGTAAACCAGCCTGTTGCTGTCGAGCTGAAGGGTGAAACGGTCGTTGTTGTCATCGCCCACAAATTCGTAGGTGTAGTCATCCACCTTATCCTGCGGAATGCTCAGCTCGCCATGCACCTTGTTGCCCTCGGCATCGTAGAGCGAGAAACCGATGTAAGGAATCTGAAGACGGAGGACAACCGGATTGTTGCCGTCCTCAGGAATCAGGGTAACAGCCAGTCCGTCATCGCCGAAATCATCCTTGCGGCATACGAATCCGTCGCTGGTTTTCTCGGCCTTCTCCACCTTCACCTCGCCGTAGCGCCACCAGAAATCGAAGGTGATGGTCTGGTCGTCCTCAGCGGCTACACGGATGAAATCCTCGATGTCCTGACCCAGGTAAATCACCTTGGCAGGCTCAATCTCCTCATCGTCATCGCCCAATGCTCGCACCCACATCTCGCCCGGAACAGGATCATCTTCCCATTCGGCATCAGCAGGGGCTGCAGTAGATTTGAAAACGAGGAAAACCATTCTTTCTTCTTCCCTCGTGCCATCTTCGCGGCACGTGAAGCACTTCGCCTCCTTAGGGATGAAGAATGGGGTTAACAGGTACGGGTTTTTGCATAATGCGGTATACTCTACCTCGGTCCATGCCGGGAGAGCGTGTGTATTTGTCTTGTCTGTCATATTCTCTTGTTGCATATAATTCTTGAGTTGGTCCTATTTCTTTTCATCATCCGGCGTGTGTGGCAGGACGAGGGGGATGTTGATCCCCAAAAACGGTTGCAAAGGTAATGCAAAATCGAGACACTACAAAATATATCACCTATTTTTTAATTATTTTACGATTCAATATTTGGTGCTTCCAAAAAATAGTTGTAGTTTTGCATCTGAAATAATGAATAGAAAGATGAAAGTCAAGACAATACTCACACTGGCGCTAGCCGCCACAACCCTCGCAGCATGTCACAGGGGAAAGAAATCACCACGTATGGACAATTCGAAACTCGCCATCAGCCTCTCGAAACCGGCAAAGGGCGACAGGGCTATCTACGGACTTGCCTGCCTGGGCTGCTCGGATACCGCGCTGGTGCTGCTGCCCAACGGAGGCGGCGACCCCGTAAGATACAATATTCTGGATGCCACTCGCAACCATCAGGTGTTTGGAGATATAGAGGTGGGCGACTGGGTTTGCGTAGTGCCATGCGAGGAGAAGGATGAGAAGAACCGTGCCGACATGGTGATAGACCTGGACCAGCTGAAGGCCACCTGGACCTATCCGGTGATGCCGAAGCTGCGCGAAGTATCGCATCTGAGCAAGCGCCAGCAGGCGAGAATCCTTGCCAATATGCCCGACAGCATCGTAGAAACTTATATGGTGCCGCGACAGTATGGCTTCACCCTGAAGCGCATGAGCGAGGCGGTGGCCGTGGGCAGGGTGATGATAAACAAAGATGTGGACGACGATAGCCCGGTAGAATATCCTGCTGTGCCTCAGTATACGGAATGGCATGCCTATAACGGCAAACTGATTCTGGTGCAGGGCCGCCGCGAGTTGGAGGACGTGGTGATCAACGAAAAGACGAAGCGCGATACCTTCACCTTTGTATATATGAAGGGCGACAGTCTGGCCCTCTCTGATCGTGAGGGTCGTATCCAGGGGTTCCACCGCTCGCTCAATGCGATGAAGGCCAACGCCAAGGCCCATGCTGCAGCCGAGAAGCTGAACAGCAAGATGAAGAAGGAAATATTGAAGTAAATTACATAATAAATATAAAAAAAAAAAGCGAATAGGACGATTTCTCAATTTTTTTGTCTAATTTTGCACCTTGGAATTTAATTCATACATCGAATATAAAGAAAAAGAACAAGAATAATGAAGAAGAAAATTCAGTTCAGTCTCGTTTATCGAGACATGTGGCAGAGCTCTGGTAAGTTCCAGCCACGCAAGGATCAGTTGGCTAAAATAGCCCCAGTTATCATCGAAATGGGATGCTTTAGCCGTGTAGAGACTAACGGCGGTGCCTTCGAACAGGTTAACCTCCTTGCAGGTGAAAACCCTAACGATGCCGTACGCGCATTCTGCAAACCTTTCAACGAGGTGGGTATCAAGACTCACATGCTCGACCGCGGATTGAACGCTCTTCGTATGTATCCTGTGCCTGACGACGTGCGCGCCCTTATGTATAAGGTAAAGGCTAAGCAGGGTACCAACATCACACGTATCTTCGACGGACTGAACGATGTGCGCAACATCATTCCTTCTATCAAGTGGGCAAAGGAGGGTGGCATGACTCCACAGTGTGCACTCTGTATCACCAACTCTCCTGTTCATACCCTGGAATATTACATGAACATCGCCGACCAGCTCATCGCTGCCGGTGCAGAGGAAATCTGTTTGAAGGATATGGCAGGTATCGGCCAGCCAGCATTCCTCGGCAAACTCACCAAGATGATTAAGGACAAGTATCCTGAGATCATCATCCAGTATCACGGCCACTCAGGGCCTGGTCTCTCTATGGCTTCTATCCTCGAAGTCTGCAACAATGGTGCCGACATCATCGATACAGCCATCGAGCCATTGTCATGGGGTAAGGTTCACCCAGACGTAATCTCAGTTATCAGCATGCTGAAGAACGAGGGCTTCGAGGTGCCTGAAATCAACATGAGCGCTTATATGAAGGCTCGTGCTATGACTCAGGAGTTCATCGACGAGTGGCTCGGCTACTTTATCAACCCAGGTAACAAGATCATGTCTTCATTGTTGCTCGGTTGCGGTCTCCCAGGCGGTATGATGGGTTCTATGATGGCAGACCTCGGCGGTATGCGTCAGACCATCAACAATATCCGCAAGAAGAAGGGTGAGGAAGAGTTGTCTATGGATGACCTGCTCATCAAGCTCTTCGACGAGGTAGAGTATGTATGGCCACGCGTAGGTTATCCTCCATTGGTAACCCCATTCAGCCAGTATGTAAAGAACATCTCACTGATGAACCTCCTCACCATGGAGCAGGGCAAGGGGCGCTTCGTAATGATGGACGACTCTATGTGGGGTATGATTCTCGGTAAGAGCGGTAAGATTCCTGGAACTATCGACCCAGAACTCGTAGAGCTCGCCAAGAAGCAGGGCCGCGAGTTTACAGATGTTGATGCACACACATTGCTCACCAACGCCCTCGACGACTTCAAGAAGGAGATGGACGAGAACGGTTGGGATTACGGTCAGGACGACGAGGAACTCTTTGAGCTCGCTATGCACCCAGAGCAGTATCGCAACTACAAGAGCGGACAGGCAAAGAAGAACTTCCTGGCCGACCTTCAGAAGGCAAAGGATGCTAAGCTCGGTACAACCCTTACTCCTGCACAGCTTGCAGAGTTCAAGCACGCCAAGGCAGATGCCATAGTGGCACCAGTAGCCGGCCAGCTCTTCTGGGAATTCCAGGGCGAGGGCGAGTGCCAGCCAGCTGTAGAGCCATACATCGGCAAGGAATATAAAGAAGGTGATGCCTTCTGCTATATCCAGGCTCCTTGGGGCGAGTTTGAAACCATCCCAGCTGCATTGGGCGGCAAGCTCGTAGAAATCAATGCCAAGCAGGGCAGCAAGGTGCGCAAGGGCGATGTTATCGCTTACATCGAGCGCGATGCTGAGTAAATATAATAGAAATGAATTATCAAGCTATTATTGATAAGTATTATCCTGAGGATAATGAGCTTCGGCATATCCTCATTACACATAGCCAATCTGTAGCGCGAAAAGCGCTACAGATTGTTTCGTATCATCCCGAATTGCAACTCGATGCCCAGTTTATCGAAGAAGCAGCTATGCTCCACGACCTCGGCATCTTCATGACCGATGCCCCAGGCATACAGTGTTTCGGCTCGCAGCCCTACATCTGCCATGGACGACTGGGAGCAGAAATCCTGCGCAAGGAAGGATATGAGCGACATGCCCGCGTATGTGAGCGCCATACCGGTGCAGGCATCACAGAGGCACAGATCATAGCACAGAACCTGCCCCTGCCACATCAGAATTTCCTGCCGGAAACCCTGGAGGAGAAGGTGATTTGCTACGCTGATAAATTCTTCAGCAAAACTCACCTCGACCGGGAAAAAACAATTGAGAAAGCAGAAAAAAGTCTCATGAAGTTCGGAGAGGAAGGAGTAAAACGCTTCCAGCAATGGGAACGCATGTTTGAATAGAATTCTAATTTATTGAATGAGAAAACAATCGACGATAGCTATGCTGCTGCTCGCTGCCATCTCGTGTATGATGGTGGCTAAACCAGGTACGCCCGATTCGAAAAAGAAAAAGAAGAAAACGGAGAAGACGGAAACCGTTGACAGCGTGGGGGACAGTGTGTTCGTAGACTCGCTGGGTAACGAAATAAAGCCCAAGCTGAAACAGGCTGACGACACCACGCAGATGGACTCGCTGCAGAAAGCTATATGGAAACATAATAAAGTGGTGGATGACAGTATTCGCCTTGACAGTATCGCCAGAAAGAAACAGGGTGGAGTAGACGCACCGGTTAACTATCAGGCGGACGACTCTCTCGTATATGATGCCAAGAACAAGGTGGCATATCTCTACGGAAACTCCAACGTGAAGTATACCAACATGGACCTCAGTTCCGACCGCATCTCCATGGATATGGACAAGAGCAACGTGAAGGCGATGGGTACACCCGACAGTACGGTGGAGGGAGGCATCAAGGGCAAACCTGTCTTCAAGATGGGTAGCGACACCTATGATACCGACACCATCAAATTCAACTTCAAGAGCAAGAAGGCCCTTATTAATAATGTATATACAGAACAGCAAGACGGATTCCTGACCGGTATGAAGTCGAAACGCGACTCATCGGGAGTCATCTATCTGCAGCACGGAAAGTATACCACCTGCGATGATCCGCATCCCGACTTCTACATCTCGCTCTCCCGAGCCAAGGTAAGGCCGGGCAAGGATGTGGTATTCGGACCAGCCTATCTCGTGGTGTGCGATGTGCCTATGCCGCTTGCCATCCCTTACGGCTTCTTCCCGTTCACCAAGAGCTACAGCAGCGGTTTCATCATGCCAACCTACGGCGATGAAACGGCACGAGGATTCTATCTCAGAGATGGCGGATATTATTTCGCCATGAACGATAAATGGGACCTGAAGCTGCTGGGCGAGATTTATACCAAGGGATCGTGGGGACTCTCGGCAGCCAGCAACTACCGAAAGAGATACAAATACTCGGGTTCCTTCTTCTTCAGTTACCAGGATACGAAGAACGGCGACAAGGGAATGCCAGACTATACCGAGCAGGAGAGCTTCAAACTGCAATGGAGCCACCGCCAGGACAGCAAGGCAAACCCATACAGTTCGCTTTCGGCAAGTGTGAACTTCGCCACATCAAGCTACGAACGCAACAACCTCAATTCGCTCTACAATCCGCAGACGATGACGCAGAGTACGCGAACCTCATCTGTTAACTGGAGCACCTCGTTCTCAAGCATCGGTATGACGCTCAGTTCCACCGCCAACCTCTCGCAGAACATGCGCGATTCATCCATCGCCATGACGCTGCCCGACCTCAACATCAGCATCTCCCGCTTCTATCCGTTCAGAAGAAAGAAGATGGTGGGCGATGAGAAATGGTACGAGAAGATAGCCATGAGCTATACGGGACACATCTCTAACAGCATCAATACCAAAGAGGATAAGCTGATGCACAGTTCACTCATCAAGGACTGGCGCAACGGATGGCAGCATCAGATACCGGTGAGCGCTACATTCACGCTCTTCAAATATCTCAATGTGAACCCATCGTTCAATTTCACTGACCGTATGTATACCAACAAGGTGGAGAGATCATGGGATGAAGCCAGCCAAACGGAGAAATGTGATACCATCTACGGTTTCAACAACGTATATAACTGGAACATGAGCGTAGGTCTCTCTACCAAACTCTATGGTTTCTACATACCAAGCCGCAAGCTCTTTGGAGATAAAATACAGGCTGTGCGCCACGTGTTTACGCCTACGGTGAGCTTCAGTTATGCCCCAGACTTCGGAGCTTCACGCTACGGCTACTGGGACACCTACCAGAAGACCGATGCCGACGGAAACGTATCACTGGTGAGCTACTCGAAGTATGCCAATGCCCTTTACGATGCGCCGGGCAAGGGTAAGAGTGGTAATATCTCGTTTTCCCTGGGCAACAACATCGAGATGAAGGTGAAGAGCGATAAGGACTCTACCGGATACAAGAAACTCAGTATCATTGATGCGTTCGACATCAACATGAGTTATAATACCGCAGCCAAGGTTCGCCCTTGGAGCGATATGAACATCAACCTCAGACTGAAGTGGTGGAAGAACTATACCTTCAACATGAACGCTGTGTTTGCCACCTATGCCTACGAGCTGGACGACCAGAACAATGTTTATGTGGGTACCCATACGGAGTGGGGCAAGGGCAGGTTCGGACGATTCCAGGGTATGTCGCAAAACTTCTCGTTCACACTGAACCCGGAGAAGCTGAAGAAACTCTTTGGCGGGGGCGATGATGAGGATGACAAGAAGGACAGCCAGCGCAATGATGATGACGATGAAGGTCTGGATACCGACATCGAGAGCAACGTAGACGACAGCATGGAGAAGGGTAAGACGGCAGCCAAGAAGGGCGGCAAGGCTGAAACGGATTCAGATGGTTATATGGCGTTTAAGATGCCATGGTCGCTGACCTTCGGTTATGGTGTAACAATGCGCGAGGATAAGCGAAGAGAAAAGTTCAATGAGAAGACGATGCGCTATGCATATAAGTTTACCCAGACTCTAAACATGAGTGGTAACGTAAGAATCAGTGATGGCTGGAACATCAGTTTCTCATCCGGTTATGATTTTGACAACCACAAGATCAGTATGACCACCGCCAGTCTGGCTCGTGATCTTCACTGTTTTAACATGAGCTGTTCTGTGGTTCTCGCTCCATATACGAGCTACAACTTCACCTTCCGTTGTAACGCAGCCACCCTGACAGATGCGCTGAAATACGACAAGCGCAGTGGTTATTCGAACGCTGTACAATGGTACTAGATGATAGCTTATAGTTGAAAGTTTCCAGTTGATAAAGCTTTTCAGCTTATAGATAAAACAAAAAAACAGGCAAGTGATTTTGCCTGTTTTTTTTTATCTATATTGCTTTTTACCTTTTTACTTTTAAAAGCCTTTTTTTCGCCTCCGGGTGCTCAGGATAAAGGGTAAGGGCCTTGCGGTAATTCATGATGGCAGCCTCTTTCATTCCCTCTTTTTCGCACTCCTTCCCCATAATCACATACTCCGTGGCAAGGCGCTTGAGGAACTTCTGCTGCTTCTCCTTCTCTTCATCCTTCTTTCTTATTTCTTCGCGCAACCGCTCGTTCTCTGCCTGAAGCTCGTTCACCCTGTTCAGCTTTCTGCGGA
>OAWS01000181.1_pt1 | contig 61975 bp, 59 predicted proteins | sample 1517141 | NCBI WGS metagenome assembly OAWS01 (sample SAMEA2580173, study PRJEB22360) | human gut metagenome | biome: human gut; feature: human-associated habitat; material: faeces | place: Denmark | collected 2008/2010
GTTTTGAAGAGCTGCTGTTTTGTCAGCAACGTTGATAATCTTATCATCGCTCCAGGCAAATGTCAACAGGTTTTTTTACTTTTTTCTCACATTATTTTACGAAGGAACACTCAAGTAAAAAATCCAAAGGAAAAAGCCCTTGGAAAATGCCCTGTTATCAAGGCTTCCCAAAGGCTTTCTTTAAAAATTAAAAAGGCATCGCACCCTTTAACATTGTAATCACCGGATTGTTTTCTGCCATAAACTGAAGCAAAGAACTGGTCTGCATGATTTCATTATATTCCTGTTTGAAGCCAATGTACTGACAAAGGTAAATGGCAAACAGTAAAAAGGATATCACAATAATTCCTTTCACAAATCCCAGAACCCCTCCAAAGAAATGATTGAACCATCCAATCACAGGGAGGTCTCCGAACTTGCTGATTATGCCGACCAGTATTGAAAATACGGCCTTCAATACAAGCACGATCAAAGCAAACGCAATAAAATATGCCAGCTGATCTGTGAGTATATTCTGCTCTGATTTTATAAACACCTGTATCACATACTGCTTTACAGTGTCCGCCGTCGAGTAGGCAATGGCAAAGGTCAAAAGCCATGTTGCCAAAAGGAGGAGCGATTTCAGAAACCCTCTCTTGAATCCTCTGATCGTATCAAATATAAGGATCAGCAGCAATACAATTAAAATAATTTGTCCCATAATATCACCATCTAACGTAATCTAACCAACTGTGTTTTATCTTCAAATGTAATCAAGTACCGTTCCGCCTTCCCAGTGGGTGCCATGGCCTGAATCCTTTTCTTAAAAATCTGCTGGTACATCTCATGGCCTGCATAATTTATCATAGAGCAATGATAATTTCCCACAAACAGTACTCCGTCCGGGCCAAGGTACACATCCGAGAATTCTGTCTTGATCTCTCTTTCCATAACCTTTCTTCCGGAACGGTTATAGGCCTGTACCAGATACTGCTCTTTGGAAGACTTCTTTTTATTCTCAAGGATCAGGACAAAATGCGAATCATCTGCAGCAATACTTTTGATCCTGGAATTTATTTTAATCTCTTTTTGTTTCGAAGGTGTGTCTTTTGTGTTAAAAATAATTGTTTTATTATCTCCAAACGCACAAACCGTATTTTTCCCCATAAATTGAATCTTGGGGATCACGGTATCCTTAACGTCAAATCCCGCCAGCAGCCGGTCTTCTTTTTCCTGCCCTTTTTCTCCGAAATCATAAAATGCTATCCGGTTCTTCGTCTGCAGTCCGTCCACCACCAGATAGCTGACAGCCAGCATGGTGCCGTCTTCGGACAGGTCAATATCCAGCGGATATCCATTTTCATCGATCGTCGTCTTGATCGTTACCAGCTTCTTTTGAGAAGCATCATAAAGCTCTATATAATTTTCATTATCTCCCTGCAAAATTGCGGCGATCACTCCCTGTTCCGCAACTTCCACATCACTGACCGCATGTGAGGCGGAAAATCTTTTTACTTTTCCGGTGCTGTCATATAGAAGGATCTCATTGCCGTTCTTATATGCAACTGCGATATAATCTCCGCAGTATGTAACAATGGGATTCTTGATAGAATAAGCCTTCTCCCACTCTACTTTTCCGTCACCGTCAATAAATGAAATCCCATCTTCGTTATAACTTATGGAGCCGTTTTTATATGCAAAGGACTTTGTGCCGGAATTCACATGTTCTGCCACTGTCCGTTCTGTCTTGAGCGTATGATAGGTCCGATATCTATATGCCAGAAAGATTGCAAGCAGTACCGCACAAAAAACCCCCCCAAGAATGATCCTCTGTTTTTTCCGGATCTGTTTTTTCAAAAAAGAATTCTGCATTGCTTCCCTGCTGTTTGTATAGAGGGAAAACCCTGATTTCATCCTATGGTCCATAGTAAAACCCCTGTATTTTTATTTAACATTATTAATATCACGCTTTATTATACATGATTTTACTTTGTTATACTAGGAATAATTAGTTTCTGTCCAGGATAGATATGCTCTTTAGGCCCGATCTTGTTTGCATCCAGTATTTTATACATATATTTTCTGCTTCCATACATTCTGCGGGAAATGGATACCAGACTGTCCCCCTTTTTGACGACATAAGTTCGGCTGCGTGCCATGGACTGTGCAGATTTCTGCGTTGACGCAGTGGCTGCGGTTGTGCCGGTTTCCGTTTTTTTCTTATCTGCCGTAGTGCCCGCCTCTGTCCCGTCTGCTTTTTCGGTGCTGGTCGGAAGCTGTTTCGTGGTTGTGCCTGACTCCTTGTTTTCTTCCTCCATTGAAACATTGTCCTTCACGCCTTTTCCCATGGTCTCCACCGCCCCATGAATCGCGTCGCCAAAGGATGAACTGTTATCCAATCTGGAATAATAAAACATTCCCCCGGCTAAGATCAGGACGAGGAGCATTGCCGCGCTGGAAGAAAGCCGCTTCATCATGACCTTTGTCCTGCTGCTTTTCTGTTTCTCCTGGACGATTGTCCGAAACTGCCGCACGATCTTTTCATCTCTCTTGGCTTCCAGCATGGTTTCATAAGATACAGCTTCTTTTAATTTTTGATTTCGCTCGATGAGGTATTCCTGCATCATCGGATTTTTTTCATAATATATGTAATAACCGCTCTGTCTCACCAGGTCTTGTCCGCGGTATACGTAAAATGCATCTTCCCCTTCCAGGTGATCTGTCATATACAGCACTTTCCCGTCGCCCGGAAAATTTTCAAAATGAGTCTTTTTTATCTTATCGTTAAGCCGCACTGAGAATCCCATTCTGGAAAGCGCCCATCCGATCACCTCCAGATCCGGAAAGAAACGTTCTTTCTTCTGATAAATTTCCCGCCAAACCTTATCGTCAAATACGGTCTCGTCCAAATCCAGCTCTATATTCTGCCCTTCCACAGCTCCTCTGATAAATATCACAGTCTCGTTATCAATACTCTTTTTTTCTCCAAATAATATGGCCCCTCTTACAAAAGTGTTCTTGTCCGTCGTCAATGCTTTTAAAAATGTCACTACAAAATCTTCGATATAAACTTTTGTGGTTCCCACAGGCCCGCCGATCTGTCTGATGTTCTTCGGCAACTGATTTTCTGCTCTCACGAAAAAGCCTCCCTTTCCTCTTTAATACCAAAGACTTTACCACAGTATTTTCAATTTTTTTATCAAAGGGCGTCGACTGAAGAAAATAATTTTGCCCAAGTGGGAAGTACGTATTGGGACGGTATACTTTTTTATTTTATGTATAAACTATATGGAGCGTCTTATACGGCGAAAAATGATATTTAAGAAATGATTGGAGAACGCAATGCGCATTTCAGACCGAATATCCTATTTTAATCCCAAAGACAGGGAAGCGGGAGCCTTGCTGCAGGCAGATTTGATCCGCCGCATTCAAATGCAGAAAAAAGACAGCCAGCAGGTAGTCGTCCTGTGTGTGGGCACAGACCGCGCTACCGGTGACTGTCTTGGGCCTTTGGTAGGCCATCAGTTAATGACATCTTCTTATTATAAAGTTTTCGGGACTCTATCACAGCCGGTGCATGCCGGAAATCTTACGCAGACAATGACCGAAATTTACCGCTCGTTCAGGGAGCCTTTTGTCATCGCCATTGATGCGTGTCTGGGTTCTGCGGATCATGTTGGCTATGTGACCGTGTCTTCCATGCCGCTGTTTCCTGGACAGGGTGTAGACAAAGAACTGCCGCCTGTAGGAGATATCTCTATCACCGGCATCGTGAATTTCACATCAGAGGCCAACTTCAACACCATACAAACCACAAGGCTTCACACGGTCATGGAACTGTCCTCTTATATTGCATGCGGGGTAGAGGATTCTGTCCGGTATTTTGCGAAACATGCCGCTACGACTTAAAGCTGTCACATATTCAGTTTCATGTCCCCCTGTTTTATGATGCCCATCCGGCGCATACCTTCTGATATAAAATAGGTCAGCAATGCCGGGGCAATGATATGCATTCCAATAATCATGACTGCGGTCGCAGCCGGAGAACCCCCGCCGGCCACCATAGTCTTATATCCCATGATCTGCCCCACTAATCCGGCTGTCCCCATTCCGGAACCGATGGCATTATTGGTCATCTTGAATACTATAGTAGAAACAGGTCCCAACACGGCACTGGTAAGGATCGGCGGAATCCAGATCAGCGGTTTTCTGACGATGTTTGGAACCTGAAGCATAGATGTGCCGATTCCCTGGGCGATCAAGCCTCCTATTCTGTTCTCTCTGAAACTCGCCACAGCAAATCCTATCATCTGAGCGCTGCATCCAACTGCAGCAGCTCCTGCGGCAATCCCTGAGAGATTTAATATCACTCCGAGCGCGGCCGAACTGATCGGCAGAGTGAGTGCCATCCCCATCAGAACTGATACTACAATTCCCATCAAAAACGGCTGCTGCTCCGTACCCCACCGGATAAGGTCACCCAGCCGTGCCATCAGCTGACTGATCCATGGACCGAGAAACAGACCTACGGCACCTCCGGATAAAATGGTCATAAGCGGTGTAAGCAGGATATCCAGCTGTGTCCTTCCTGAGATCAGGCGTCCCAGTTCAATTCCTACATACGCAGCCAAGAAAGCCCCCAGAGGTTCCCCGGGTCCGGATAGGACGACAGCCCCTTTGACAATCAGGGTTCCCGCCATGATTTTTGATGCGTAAGCTCCGATCATTCCTGCACATGCCGATGAAACGGTTACCAGAACCGATTCCTGAAAACGTGAGGCAACTCCCACACCAATCCCGGCCCCGGTCATCACTTTCGCCGCTGCCGCACCAACCGCCAGGACTTGTCCGATATTTCCGCCTATCAGCAGTCCAACTTGTTCCAGAATCGTCCCGATGATCAGGGTAGCAAACAACCCCTGTGCCATCCCGGACAATCCGTCAATAAAGAACCTTTTTAAAATCTTCATTCGATCTTCTCCTCAATATTCTTCTTTAACGTCATTTTAAATCATTTTCTCTCTCACTACAATATTGACTGTTTTATATTTATCTTCTATTATACTTAATATATTTCAAATAGAAAGCAGGTAAAACCAATGTTCCGTATGTGGGGAAAACTAATGAAAAGCAACCGGCTGCTGAAAGACACTGTAATCAGCGTGGAAAATGCCGGTCTGAACCGTACCCGAAAGGTATATAAGGCTCTTGAAGACATTTGTTATGAGTTTGATCTGCCGAAACCTCTCTGGCTGGAGGCCAATAAAAAAGAATTTATGACCCACGATAAAACAAGATTTTATCACGACAGTTTTATTGAAGATATCGACTTTGATTTCTTGGAGGTCCAGGTTATCGAAGAAGACCAAAGCCTTTAGAATATTTCTATAGGCTTTTTTTGTACAAGCTTTACAACACCGCAAAGTCTATCTATAGTGAGAGATATAGAGAGAAACCATAAACGGGGGAAAAGGGAGAGAATGAAAATGATACGGCGGAAGAATAAACCTCCTACCAAGAGCGCTGTTGATTATATTGAACTGCTCTACAACAAGTATGCGCCTAAGCTGAAATATGTAGCAAAGCAATATATTCATAATGATACGTTGGCTGAAGATGTACTTCAAAATGTTTTCGAGAAAGCGTTGCTGTACTCTGAAAAGATTTTAGAATTGCCCGATGATAAGGCCTTTACGTTTTTATATGTCATAGTACGTAACACAGCGTATGACATGATCAAGGTTGAGAGCAGAAATAATCACGAAGAACTGACTTACGAGGACGGCGAAGATTCAGAATTCCTGATTGATCCAAATGATTATTACATGGAATATATTGACTTAAATGTAATGGTAGATAAGATTGGCAAGCTGCCTACGAATCAGCAGACAGTTCTTGTCCTGTACTATTACTATGGATTCAGCTTTCTGGAAATAGCGACGCTATTACAAATTTCGGAACTGACTGCAAAGAAACGTTGCAGTCTAGCCCGCAGTTCCTTACGTGCTCTGTTTGAGAAGGAGGGATTGAGTTATGAGTACAAACGATAAAAAAGACAAAAATGAAGAATTGTTTGACCATATCATCGAGTATGGTGCAAGCAGCTGGACCGACGAAATCTCCCCTGATAATATCCCGGAAGAGGAACTATCGGATCAATTAAATCAAAAAATTGACAACATGTTTTCCTCGGCAAGGAAAAGGGCAAACAGAAAACGCAGGTTTATCACTGCCCAACGGATTGCTGCTGTATTTGTGATGCTGCTTACTATGGCTTCTGTAACTTTGATGAGTGTTGAGGCTTTTAGGGAGCCAGTTATTAATTTTATTTTTAAGACACAAAATAAGAAAGACAAAACTGAACTTAAAATAACTGAAGCACCTAGTAACACCCAAGAAGTAGACTTTGTATTTAACTATATGCCTGATGGATACGTTTTAGAAAAAAAAGTTGTTGATCAATCAACTACGAATCTCTCTTATCAATACAAAAACGGTGATGATTCAATATTAATTGATATAATTATTGATCCTTCAATCAATGTTTATAAATATATAGAAGACCAAAACTATAAAACAATAAAGACAACTGACACCAAGTATTTTTATATAGAAAGTGAGTATAATCAACTTGTATGGTCAAGGGGCAAGGTTATTTATACAATTTTCTCCACTCTAGACAACGAGAAAATGATAAAAATCGGAGAAAACATCAAAAGAATTAAATGATCCAATACTATTATAATGTAAAACTGCGCACAAATTGTGTGCAGTTTTTATTTTTGTCTATTTTATATGTCCGCCAACACCTCTATAAAAGCTTTTTTAATAGGAAAAATTCCCTTATCAAGCTTTTTGTAATACTTTACAAAAAAAAGAAATTCAAAAATTTTTTCTTTATTCTAATTATCTTATTTCATATATATAAAACATTTAATATTTAAAATCATTAATCACCTTTTTATTTTTCTTACTGTTTTTTAAGTAGTAAGGATAAAAGGAGGATTTATGAAATTATTAAAAAACATTATTTTAATTTTTGCAATGATCTTATTAATTGGTGTTACACCAATATCTGCATCAATGAAACCTACATCTCTCACTTCTAGTCCAGATACAGTAAATAATACAATAGGCTCATTTATACCATTAAATTCATTTACACAAAATAAAGTTAGTATATTGCTGCAAGTAAATTCAGGCTTAAAATTTAATTCTCTTGGCTTTGCACAAATGAATACAAGAGTTCTTATTTCTAATGATTCTAATTATGTAAAAATAAAAATGCAACTTCAGCGGTTCAAAAACAATAAATGGAGTACTATTACTACAGGTACACATACTGGCAAAGGTTTAACTGGTTATTCTTGGAAATATTATGTTTCAAAAGGTTATAAATACCGCGTAAAAAATAATATTTATTTATATAAATCTAAAAACGGAAAACTTTTAGATCAAGACACATGCTACAGTAATGTAAAAAAACGCTAACAATAATAAATAATAAAAATCCTTACTATTATTATAGATAAATTATTTTCAGACTGTAGACAGAACGGTTCGCGATGTCATGTTTGCGAACCGTTTTTTAATCCATTTCCACTTTTCAAATTCTGATTTTGCACTGGAAAAGGAAAATTGTAATGAAGAAGAGCGGTATTTTGCTCCCCATTTGATCCGCCATTTCCAGATTGCCAGTTTCTTTAGATTCATGCAGCCAAACAAGAGGTTCAGCTCCATCTTGATTTTAGCCAGACCTCTGTACTGGGTATATCTCATCCCATGTTTTTCCTTTGCATCTGCAAAGACTCGCTCTATGGTTTCTTTTCGCTGTTTATATCTTTCTTTCATCCCGGTTGTATGACGGATATCTTCGACCTGCTCCATGTAGTTTTCTCACACATGACGCGTAATTACCTTTACGTCATCCTTACTGTTTGTGCAGCGGCCCCGGTATGGACAGTTTTGGCAAACAAGCCAGTCACTTTTATACTCTCGATAGCCTTCACGGTTTGTTGTGGTGTAATGAAGCACTCGGTGATTCGGACACAAATAACAGTCAAAGAATTCATCATATACATAATCATATTTCTTGAAATAACCGGCTTTGCTCATAGGTCTTTTGTATGGCATGACTGGAATTTTTCCGTCTTTTATCAACTGCCGGGCGATCGCTGGTATCTTATATCCCGCATCCATCACGTAATACACGCCATATTTCCAGTTCTGCTTTAAACGTCTGTATAAAGGCCAGAATGATACACTGTCATGCACATTCCCTGCTGTTACTTCAAAATCCAAAACATAATGATTCCTGTCACAACAGGTATTGGCAGCATAAGCAAAGACCTGCTTATGCTCCCCTTTATGGAACCAGCCGCTGTCAGGATCGGTGGTACTGACCTTCTGCGTCATCATTTCCGGTTCTTTTTCCTTTTTTTCAGCGGCTTCTTTCCGTGTTCCTGACGATCCCTTTCGATCTCTTCCTGTAGTTCTTTTTCATAGCTGCGTGCTTCTTTACGGATGACCTCGTTTCGATATTTATGCGGGTTCGCGCTGGCTTTGATGTGAGTGCCGTCAATGAAGAGGCTTTCTGTGTCCAGAAAACCATTGGCGGCAACTTCGGAAAGTATCTTGGCAAAGATTTTTTCAAACAGATCGGTATCTTTGAAACACCTGGAATAGTTTTTACCAAAGGTAGAGAAATGAGGAATCTCCTCATGCATTCCATAGCCCAGATACCACCTGTAAGCGAAATTCACTTCGATCTCACGGATTGTTTTACGCATGGAGGGAATTCCGAAAATATATTGGATCATGGCGATCTTGATCAATACCACTGGATCGATGCTCTCCCGTCCAAAATCGCTGTATAAATCTTTGACTTCCTCATAAATGAAACTCATATCGATTGCTTCGTCCAGCTTCCGCACCAGATGGTTTCTGGGTACGAGATCTTCCAGACTTGCTATTTCCATTTGTGTTCTTTCTGCGTTATCTTTTTCCCCATCATAAAGAAAACCTGCCTTTCCTGATGATTCTATTATACCATCTGGAAAGCACAGGTAAAACTAAAAATAGACAACCGCCTCCAAAAGGAGGTCGATTGTCTACAGTCTGAAATTATTATATCTCTTATTTCAAAAAAATATTCACCTTTTTGCTCTAAAAACAGTTTCTATAGTAGAGGGGTTTTTTTCAATCATTATTCCTAAAAACATATTAACTATTATAATATTAAAGAAAGGAAAACCATCCAAATCACAAACCATTCTAAAAATTGGTTAAGCGGGTACGGAAACCTGCTTTAATGGTTGAATTTACCCCTCTTGTTGACAGCTTAGGTTTACAAGTATCTGAGTTTCAGCAAGCAGAGAGACCAATGAATTCATGATATCATTGGTCTTTCTGCACTTTTTAACGAAACTTGAGAATATATTTCACTATTTCCATATTATTTCAGTTGCTGTAATAGAGGGCATTAACAACAGATTGTGATTAATTCGCTGGACCTCATTCTCTCTCTCATAAAAAATGGCCGGCGAAGTTTTTACAATCTGTTGTTAATGCTCTTTTACCGCGATAAAACAAAAAAACAGGACAAAGCCAAAGTGCTTTGTCCCATTTCTATTTTATATATTTAGCAATTTTCTCAGCTTCATATATACTGACCATTCCTTCAATATTCATTTCAAATTGATTCACATGTCCCAGTACTGATAAAGTTCTTTCTCCCTTATAAAAACTGAATTCACCTCCAGCAACTTTAAGTACTTTCACTTTTGTTTTTTCCTCTCCAAAAAGAATCTTTTCAGAACCGTCTGTTGTTCCGCTGTGATCATAATAAGAGTAATACAGTACGGCCTCTCCTCTGCTGTAAGACGCTATAATACCTATGACTTTCTTGTCAAGAACATTAACAAGGATATTTTGCAGCCTCCATCCGCGAGGTATATATCTTGGATACATTACATCCCGCTTATAATTATTCTTTACTTCTTCCCAGGTAGATACCCGAAAATTAGTTCCTGATTTTGCTCCATTATCTTTAGTTATATTTCGTGCAACAAAGCCTTTTATCGTCTCTATCAACCATTCAACAGGCGATTCTCCTGAAGGATCATTTATTTCAATCTGTACTTCTGTTGTCTTTTCATTTTTTTGATCAATATAACGAAAAATAGACTTCCCTATTATCGCATAACATATGACCTGTGCTGAAAGCATAAATACAAGAAGAAATACCGCTGCCTTTGCTGCAATCGAGCAGTACCTCTTCCTTCTTCTGATTTTTAATAAGTTTCTTCTTTCTATATATCCGCAGTAGAATACTTCCTTATCAAGCTTACCTTCATCTTTTAAGGGCTCCATACATTCTAATATATGTTCTATATGCCGTAATTTCTCTTGATCCGATTCGGATTTAAAAAATTCTGTAATCCATTCAAAAGCCCATCTCTTGATTATAAAATCTCTCATCCTTTGTACCTGTTCTATATGTTTTGAATTTTGTATTCATTGTAACAGATAATTATATATATGTAAATCATAACCAAGATCCGACGATTTTTACGGATTATTTATGCGTCTTATTAACATCTGTAATTTTTGTCCTTATTTTTTCTTTTACATCCTCCGATAATTTTTCCTCTTCTATATCTTCCGGGTGGATTTCCTCTACAAATTTCCCAACCGCTTTCTCTAGTAACTGTTCAAATGCCTTCCTTCTCATTTCGGCTCCTTTCACATGAATTTTAAGGTTACATATCTATATCCCCAAAAACCACGCGAAGGTGTCGTTTAAGTTGACTTCATTCAGCCAAACATAATAAGCATAAACAGCTGTTTCCTTACTTTTTTTCGTATTCTTGCAAGTTTTGATTTCACCGCCTGATCTGTACTGTCCCTGAATCTCGCAAGCTCATTGATAGTAAATCCTTTCATGTAGAAATCATAAAAAAGACGAAATTCGTCTTCTGAGAGTACGTTTTTAATATCCGTTTCCAGCAGGCCGCTATAATCGTCCTCGAACTTTTGGTTTAATGACATTATATTTTCGTCTGTCAGTATCTCTCCTATTCTATTTTTCTTCTCAAACACATGATATATTTTGTATTTTGCTGTCTGTTTCAGCCATCCAACAGGATTTTCATGTTCTGAAAGACTGTCTATTTTTTCATATGCCGTCAGATATACTTCCTGAAGGACATCATAGGCCTCCTCCCAGTCCCAATAAAAAAACCCCTTCATAAATTTGAGCATCTCTTCATAACTTTCTTCATATAACTTTTTAAATGCATTTTCCCTTGATGTATGATCCATAATTAACCCGCTTCTGATTTTTTTACAGCATATCAGAAAATCATCTGAAAGGCAAAAAGACAGCATATGGCATGACTCCGAAAGTCATGTTATATGCTGTCTTAATCTACTGATCAGCGAACGGCGGATCTCCCGTTCCTGTTACTTATGGACAATCATAGTATTTAGAATTAAGTGTTTACTCTGCTCCTTCTTCCGGCTGACTTGCATCTATGTCTCCAAGTCTCATGGCCTCATACTGTTCCAGGATCATGGTCTGGATAGTGTTTCTCGTTGCCGAATTGATCGGATGGGCAATGTCACGGTATTCCCCATCGGCAGCTTTGCGGCTTGGCATTGCAATGAACAGGCCTTTTTCTCCTTCGATGACTTTGATATCATGTACTACAAATTCATTATCGATCGTAATAGAAACGACTGCTTTCATTTTCCCTTCTTTTGCTACTTGTCTGATACGTACATCTGTAATTTGCATGTTGTCTTCCTCCTAGTTTTCAAAACTTTAGCTAATGATCTGTTGTGCGGCCGTTTATGCTCTATCACCTTCCCTTTTCAACGCCGCAAAATATCCCCACTCTCAACACATTTTGCTCATACTATGACTCCCACTGTATACATCTATACTCTAAAACAAAGCACCTGCCGCCTTCCAAAATTCAAATCGGAAGCCAGTCCTGATGCTTGTGCAGGGATCAACATCGTACATACTATCTTAGATAATGTTTATTATAGCACCTCCTTCGTAAAATGTGAACAAATATTATTATATATTTTCGCTGATATTATTGTATTTTACTATTTAGCAGTACAAAATCCGACAATATTTCCATCATTCTGTACACCTTTTTTACCGAAAACCCCTGTTTCTCATTTCCTTCCTTGCAACTTATTTTTTTGTGCACTATAATAGAAAAAACACTTTATTTAAAATCAGAGAAAGGTTAGGAATTCCTATGTATCAGATAGATTTCAAGAAACCAATTCACATTCATTTTATGGGGATCGGCGGTATCAGTATGAGCGGTCTTGCCGAGATCCTTCTCAAAGAAGGATTTACTGTTTCCGGCTCTGACATCCGTTCCTCCGATATAACCGAAAAATTGAGTTCTTTAGGCGCCAAGGTCTTTTTAGGACAAGTCGCGGAAAATATCACGGATGATATTGATCTGGTCGTATATACTGCGGCCATCCATCCGGAAAATGAAGAATACAAAGCCGCACTGCAAAAAGGCATCCCCCTTATGAAGCGTGCGACTCTGCTCGGACAAATGATGCACAATTATAAAAATGCAGTGGCAGTATCCGGAACCCACGGCAAAACAACCACGACTTCTATGCTCTCACACATCCTGCTGGCCGGAGAGACAGATCCAACCATCACTGTGGGGGGTATTCTGGACATTATTGACGGCAACATCCGTGTCGGCCATTCCAATGTCTTCGTGACAGAGGCCTGTGAGTATACAAACAGCTTTCTCGAATTTTTCCCGAAGATCAGCATTATTCTAAATATAGAAGAAGACCATATGGACTTTTTCCATGATATTGATGAGATCCGCGACTCCTTCAAAAAGTTTGCTCACAAGCTTCCGGAAGACGGCCTGCTCGTCCTGAATGGGGAGATTGATGACATTTCCTATATCGTAGAAGGACTCAAAGCCAAGTATGTAACCTACGGCATTGATAACGATGACTTTACTTATACGGCTAAAAATATTTCCTATGACTCTATGGGCCATGGACATTTTGACCTGTACAAAGAAGGAACTTTTGTAGATTCCTTGTCATTAAACGTAAACGGCCTGCATAATATTAATAATGCGCTGTCTGCTGCAGCCGTTGCTGATTTCCTCGGGCTCTCCATAGATACTGTAAAAGCCGGACTCCTGACCTTCTCCGGCGCCAAGCGGAGATTTGAATATAAGGGGACCTGCCAGGGCTTTACGGTCATTGATGACTATGCCCACCACCCTACGGAGATCAAAGCAACATTGAATGCCTGCAAAAATTATCCCCACAAAGATCTGTGGTGCGTCTTCCAGCCGCATACCTATACGAGGACAAATGCCTTTTTAGATGAGTTCGCCGAGGCTCTCAGCCAATGCGATCATGTGATCATCACTGATATCTATGCTGCCCGGGAAAAAGACACCGGCATGGTCCACGCCAGAGATTTAGCAGATAAAATCGAAAAAACCGGTACTGATGTTCGATATATCAAGGATTTTGATGAGATAGAAGAATTTATTTTAAAAAAATGCAAAAAAAATGATTTGTTGATAACTATGGGGGCCGGAAATGTTGATTCTATCGGCAATGAGTTAGTTAAGAAATAGTTATCCACGTTATCCACAGGGTTATACACAATTGTGTATAACTTTCCCTGTGGATTTTTCTTTATTTTTTCCACATCAAAATTTTTTGAGTGAGGCTTGTCTTTCTGCGGATTCCGTTTACTTATCCACGTTATCCACAGTTTCCACAATTGTTCTGTGGATTATTCTGTGAAAAGAGCTGCTATTTACAATTTATTCGGTCTGCGTTATAGTTCTTTTAGATTAAAGAAAGAGACGTATTGACTAAAGTTAGGGAGATGGATTTATGAGCAGTATTAACGTAACGACAACATACCCGACCGGGGGAACTTTATTACCGAATGCCTTCGTAGACTACTACATGATTAAAGCCAACGGAGAATATGTGAAGGTTTATATTTACCTTCTGCGCATGGTTTCTAACGGCCAGAAGTTCAATATACCTTACCTGGCAGATTTGCTGGAACTTACGGAGCGTGATATCTGCCGCGCCCTGAAGTACTGGAAAAAGGAAAATCTCCTGGACCTGGTCATGGATGGAGGAGAGATCCGTTCCATCAAACTGCTCCCCGTTTCCACGGCCCTGACGATCGATGCGGATGATCTCATGGAGCCTGAAAAAGAGGAACCAGCGAAAATACCAGCAAAGGAAACCACGACCGGGACTCCGGCTGCGAAAGCTAAGGCGGTTCCGGCCCTGAGGACGCTGACTCCGTCCCAGCTGGCCCAGAAAAATAAGGATGATAAGTTCTCTTATCTGATCTATATCGCAGAAATGTACATAGGACGTCCGCTCACCGCCAATGATCTGAATACTCTCTCTTATTTCTACGATGACCTTGCAATGTCACCGGAGCTGATCGAACACTTGGTAGATTACTGTGTATCCAACGGCAAGAAAAACTTCCGCTATATGCAGTCCGTAGCGATTGCCTGGTATCAGGAGGGCATCCGAACAGCAGACGAGGCCAAGCTTCACTGCCAGAACTACCAGAAAGAGTATTACCAGATCATGCATGCCTTTGGACTGAATAACCAGCCCGCACCGGCACAGATCGAATACATGAAGCGCTGGCTCAAGACCGACGGCTTTGACTTAAGCATCGTCATAGAAGCATGCAACCGCACGATCCGCTCCATCGGCCAGCCAAAATTCCAGTATACGGACAGTATTTTGAAAAAGTGGAAGGACAACCATGTAGTTTCACTGGATGATGTAAAGAAACTGGAAAGCCGCCCGGGGACTGTATCCAAATCCGCAGCCCCACAGCCGAACAACCAGTTCCACAATTTTGAAGAACGTGACTATGACTATGACGAGCTGGAAAAACAGCTTTTTGAAAAGCAGATACACCCTGTAAAGGAGGACTGAGATGTCCCTGACCAATGAACAATATCAGGAAATCATGAGGATGTACGAGGCGAACCGGCTCAGCAGCTACAATCTCTCCAGAGAGCGCAGGCGTCAGGTCTATGCACAGATTCCTCAGATGAGGGAGCTGGACCGGGAGATGGCCCACAACGCTGTTCTCCTGGGAAAACAGCTGATCGCATCTGAAGATCATAACTCTATGGACATTTGCAGGCAAAAGAATCAGAAGCTGGCTGAACAAAAGCGCCGGCTTCTTTTAGATCATGGATATCCTGAGGATTATCTGGACCCTGTTTATACTTGTCCCGACTGTAAAGATACCGGATATATCGGTACCGAAAAGTGCCATTGTTTCCATCAGGCTGTGATCCGCCTGATTTATTCTGATTCCAATATGCAGCATATCCTTGAAAAAGAGAATTTTCTCCGTTTCAATGATCAATATTATTCTGATAAACTACTGGAGGACGGACGGCCTTCTCCGAGACAGAATATCCATGCCGTGCTGAAAAAATGCCGTGATTTTATCGGTCATTTTCCTTCCAGGGAAAACCTGCTGCTGCACGGTTCCACAGGCACCGGGAAGACATTTTTAAGCCATTGTATTGCTAAAGAGATCATGGATAAGGGATATACCTGTGTCTATGTAACCGCTTTTCAGCTTTTTGATATTCTGACTTCCCAGGCATATCAAAAGCACAAGGATAATCTCCCTATGTCCTACCAGCTTATTTTTCACTGTGACCTGCTGGTCATTGATGATCTGGGGACAGAGCTTAACAATGCCTTCATTACTTCCCAGCTGTTCCACTGCCTGAATGAACGGCAGCTCAGCGGTAAATCAACACTTATTTCGACAAATTTATCAATGCGTAATTTGAAAGACCGCTATACGGAACGGATTTTTTCCAGAATTATTGAGAACTATACCATCTGCCAGTTATACGGCGAGGATATCCGTTTAAAGAAATCTTTTTCCCGCAAGTCTTGACGGAATCGCTTCGGGAGTGATATAAAAAGAGTGAACAAACTACAAAGGAGATTTATAATGAGACGATCTGACCGAAACTTTAAAACCCTTCCCGACGGCAATCTTGGCATCATCGCTATGGAGAGCTGCAAAAGCCTTGGCAATCTGATTGATAAGTATATTACAGGCTGGCGCGGAGATGAAGCCCCCCGCTATCAGAATATGCCCGGATATGATGAGTATTACAAGGCAAGCTATCTGCTGGATGCCGGCTGTCCCCGCTTCGGGTCCGGAGAAGCAAAAGGGATCATCCGTGAATCTGTCCGCGGAACCGATTTGTACATTCTCGTTGACGTGCTGAATTACAGCATCAAGTATTCTCTGTGCGGTCATCAGAACTCTATGTCCCCGGATGATCATTTTCAGGACTTAAAAAGGCTCATTGCAGCCAGCGGCAGCAAAGCCAAGAGAATCAGTGTCATCATGCCTTTCCTGTATGAAAGCCGTCAGCACAAAAGAAGCACCAGAGAGTCTCTGGACTGTGCCATGATGCTTCAGGAGCTGATTCATTTAGGAGTACAGAATATCATTACATTTGACGCCCATGACCCTCGTGTACAGAACGCCATTCCAAACAGCGGCTTTGATACGGTACAGCCCACTTACCAGTTTGTAAAGTCTCTGGTTGAGCAGTGCGACGGAGTCAATTTTGACAGTGATCATCTGATGGTCATCAGCCCGGACGAAGGTGCTATGCAGCGTTCCATCTATATGGCCAATGTCCTCGGTGTTGATGTGGGTATGTTCTATAAGCGCAGAGATTATTCTACTATCGTAGACGGCCGCAACCCTATTGTGGCCCATGAATTTTTGGGAGATTCTCTGGAAGGCAAGGACGTTCTGATCTTGGACGATATGATATCTTCCGGAGAGAGTATGATCGATGTAGCCAAAGAACTGAAAGCAAGAAAAGCGAGACGTGTATTTTGTCTTTCTACCTTCGGTCTGTTCACAAACGGACTTGATGTCTTTGACAAGGCTGTGGAAGAAGGTATCATCGAAAAGGTTATCACAACCAATCTTACTTACCAGACACCGGAACTGTTGGAGCGTGATTGGTATGTATCATCAGATGTGAGCAAATATGTAGCTCTGCTGATCGATACGCTGAATCACAACGGGTCCATCAGCGAACTTCTGGACCCAACGGAGCGCATCAAAGAATATTTGGAAAAGAATCATTTATAAATTTATCAGCAGTATAGGAAAAGGCAGCAGACTATTTATTAAAGTCTGCTGCCTTTATCTATTTATCAATCGTCATTTCCGGCGCCGCGTCGATCATCACCGTTCTGCTGCTGTGTAGCCGCTGTTGTGGCCTGTGTCGTTGCCTGAGTGGTCGCCTGGGTTGTGGCCTGTGTTGTAGCGTGAGTCGTTGTCTGGGTTGTACCTTTGGTACTTCCCTTTTCTGTCGTGCCTGCTGTTGTCTGGCCTGTGGACGGCATGTTTGTTCCGCCTCCGCCTTCATAGGAATTAAGCTTTTTGCCTCCTGAATACTCTTTGTGGAGAGCATTCATAAAATTGCTCCAAATTGTCTTAGGATAACCGGAACCGCTCAGGTTGGCCATTACCCTGCTGTCATCCCTTCCTACCCACACTGCAGTTGTATAGTACGGTGTATATCCGCAGAACCATCCGTCCTTATTGTCCGTTGTAGTACCTGTTTTTCCCGCGGTATCTACATTAGGAACCTTTGCCCCCCGGCCTGTACCGTTGGTGATAACACTCTTTAAAACGCTGCTCATCATAGAAGCCGTATTGGCTGAGTAAACCGTTCTTTTCTTGGATGGATTGGAGACCACAGTCTCACCGTCCGAATCCTCGATCTTCACAATACAGGTTGGGTCTCTGAACACGCCCTGATTGGCAAGTGCAGCATATCCGCTGGCCATCTCCTCAGCCGTAGTTCCATAGGTGAAGCCGCCGAGGCAGGTTGTATAATACTTATAGTCATTTTCGTCGAGGCTCTTAAAGTTCATCTTTTCCAAATACCGGAGAGCGGATTTCGGCCCGATCTCCTCGTAAAGCCTCATAGTAGCCACGTTGCTTGATTTCTCCAACGCCCGCCTCAGTGTAATACTTCCTGAATAGGAACCGCCGGAGTTTCTGACCCTGTGTTTGTCTTTGGGACTCATCGGGTTGTCATTCACGATAGAACCCGGTCCATATCCTCTCTCCATAGCAGGAGCATAGACAAGGATAGGCTTAATGGCACTTCCCGGCTGTCTCGGACTCTGATAAGCACGGTTCAGCCCTAATCCTGCATTTTTCTGATATCTTCCTCCTACGATGGCTGCTACCTTGCCTGTCTCATTGTCAATACAGACGCCTGCGCCCTGGACTTTGTAAACCTTGTTCTTGTCCTTCTCCGTATAACCGCTCAGAGCATTGTCGATACTGCTTTGAAGTTCCTTCTGAGCATCCAGGTCAATAGATGTATGAATCTGGTATCCTGCACTGTATAAAGTCCTCTTACACTCAGCATAAGACTTGTTATATTTCTCATCGTAATCCTGTTTGTCTTCGTCAGAGTCAAACACATAGCGGAACTCAAAGCCCTGCTTCTTCATCAGTGCTTTCGTAGCACTGTGAATTACATAGGTTTCAATATAATTTCTCTTCTGCTCAGTTTTTTTCTTTTTCAGTGTGATCTTTTCTCTCAGAGCTTCATCTCTCTGGGATTTAGTAATCAGATTCTGCTTATACATATCCTTGAGGATCTTGTCGCGCCTTGTCATTGTCTTTTCCTTATGATGATAGGGCTCATACATGTTTGGCGCATTAGGGACCGCACACAAGAATGCGGCTTCTGACATGGTCAGATCCTTGGCATCCTTATCAAAATAACCTTTGCTGGCAGCCTGAATTCCGTAATAGCCATTTGCAAAATAAACGTTGTTCAGGTAAAACTCCATGATCTGATCCTTGGAGTACTCCTTCTCCAGACCCCATGCCACAAACATTTCTTTGACCTTACGCTGCCAGGAAATCTCCCGTGTCAGGAAAACAGTCCTTGCCAGCTGCTGAGTGATCGTACTTCCTCCCTGAGTAACTTCTCCCTTATTTGTAACAAAAGATACTGCTGCTCTGGCGATACCCCTGAAGTCTACCCCATTATGTTTGTAAAAATTATTGTCCTCCACGGAAATCATCGCCGCCACCGCATACACCGGCAGATCTTTATACTTCAGATAATAGACATCCTTCTCGCCTTTCAGCTTGGTGATAACCTTCCCATTCGTATCATAGACGACACTCGTCTGTGTTGCCTTAAATGTCTGCTCTGAAGTGTTGGCTACCAGATCCTTAGCCTCTGCCCTCAGCTTCATGACTTTCATTCCGATGGTGAACCAGCCGATAACCACCAGAAAAAGAAAAACAATCGAGATCTTGACAAGGATCTTTCTTTTCTTTTTCTTCTTTTTTGGTTTTTTCTCTTTGGAAATGACTTTCTTTGTCTCTTTTGTTTCTTCAGCCATATTCTCCACCTTTCATTATTCTCTGGTTTCCTCTAGGGAAATCCAGTGGATTTTCTGATTCTTCCGGTCCAGCTGATGAAAAAGCTCTTTCTTACACGTAAATAAGATCAGCTGCCTGCCGGAATACCTGCTCAAATAATCAAGCGCCCTCCGGGTCCTTTCATCATCAAAATTGCCGAAAATATCATCCATCAGAACCGGGACTGGTTCCTTCGGATATAGAATCTCTCCCGCGGCAAGCCTCACAGCCAGGTAAATCTGCTCTACGGTTCCCGCGCTTAAATACTTCAGATCAATAAACCTGTTTTTATATTCTACCATAAAAGACAGTGATTCATCAATTTTTACTTTTTCGTACTCTCCTCCCGTAAGATAACTGACGATCTCACTGACCTTTTCGTTAAACTGTTCCCCGAGATTTTCCCGGAATTCCCTGGCGGCATCTAAAACAGCCTGAATGGCCGCATCTGCCTGATTTATATTATATTCTGTACGGTCTGTTTGTTCTTTAAAAATTTGATAGTCTCTTCTTAATTCTTCCTTAAAGTCCTCCTGCTCTGTCATTTCCTTCTTTTCTGACTTAATCGAAAGAACCGATAACACCAGAAATACAGCACAGCCTGCGAAGAACCCCTGATGAACAAAGCCAGCCGCCGCAAACACAGCTGCTGCCGTCAAAAAAAACAAAATACTCCTCGGCTTTCCGCTCTGTCCGTCAGACTCGGGAGCCTTCAGATAACGCTCCCTCTTCTCAGACAGGACGATCGATTCCTCTCTGCTTTTTCTTCTCAGCATGTTCTTTTTTTCTTTCAGCGCCTTCAGAGCCAGATCGATCTTTATATCTGCTGTATTGCTGCCTGTCAGATTGGATGTATAGTTGGTAAGTTCCATAGAGAGATTTCCTGACGGAGGAATGTCCCCTTCCTGAATACAGAAAGTATCTGTGTATGCACCGAGGCTCAGAGTATACAGCTTTGAGAGATCACCTTTTTCACCTGATTCTTTATCATACACATTAAAAGACTTCTCTCCCGTGCGAAAGCTTCTCTCAAGCAGCCAGGCATGTCCGTCCGATATGATCTCCATGCCTCCTCCGTAATTTCCTCCATAAACCGGCGTATATATAGTATATGCATCAGATCTCGCTGCAATGCCTCTGGATTTTTCCAGACCGAACAGCATATGCACGATAAACTCTTTTATTGTAGTCTTCCCGCTCTCGTTTGGTCCATATACAATATTTAATCCAGGCTCAAAGGATAATTCTTTTCCGCAGAATTTCCCGAAACCGTCGATATAAATATTCCGGATATAAAAAGCAGATCTTTTCTCCCGTTTCTCTGACCGGCGCCTCTGATATAATCCCCTGGATGCCTGCTCAAATGCATCCCCGGCAAAACGTGACGCTTCCGGCATTCCCTCAAGGCGGCGCAGTACGGCACCGATGATATTATCTTTGTTGGATTCCAACAGCGAATCTTCCGTACGGCTCCCCCTCGTCTCGTCAACAATATCCACGATCCTGTATTTTGCTCCGAGCAGATCAAAATCAGGACGAATCCTTGCTCTTTTAGAGCCCTGAAGGAACAGCGTAAACATCTGGTTTTCCCCCAGCAGCTTCATCTCTTCTTCCGCAGCAAAGAGAATTTCTTGATCATCCATATCTTTTGTCAGGTTCACCCGTACTTCCACATAACTTTTTTGATTGACCGGCAGGAAACGGACGACTTTCTTTTCGTCTGTGATCTCTCCCAAAAAGAATCCGCGGCGCCCTGTCTCCGTCCTGTTTAAAGGTTCCAGGCTGCCGCCGTAGGCGATCAGATCCTCTGATATCATCTCAGGACTGTGAATATGGCCTAACGCGGCATAGTCAAATCCCGACCATTTTAGTTTGTGAAAATCAATGGGACTATGTGTGCCGTCCCCTCCGTGCCCTAAAAGAATATGAATACCTTCTTCTGTCCCTGGCCTTGCCTCATCATATAAAGGCTCCGTAATTTCCCTGCTGTGATAGCTGAGACCGTAGATATAGGTATTCTGTGCCTCTTGGTATACTCTCGTAAGTTCTTTTTCAGTGAACAGATGCACATCAGCAGAAAAACGATATCGCAGATATGCCGATCCTTCGTCAATAAAATCATGATTTCCCGCGATCATAAAAACCTTGGTACATACCAGCTGGGACAAAAAAGAATCCAGCCTGTTTAAATCCCTTAATGATGGTTTTTTGTGAAAGATATCTCCGCACAGAAATAAGAAGTCTGCCTGTTCTTCATTGGCCAGTGCAATGACTTCACTGAGGCTCTGCTCAATATCCTTTTTCCGCTCTTCCCCCCATCCCCTCTCTGTTTCCGGACAAGCTCCGAGATGGAGGTCTCCAATGTGTATAAACTTCATGTCTCACCTTCTCTATTTCGCATAGCTGTAAAATACATTGCCTGCCTTTTTAAATTCTCTCTCCATTGAAGACCGTTCCGCCTGAACAGATTCTTCCTTCAGAGGATCAAAATATCTGATCTTTGTATTGTTATAACTCATGACCAGAATAAATGTGCCGTTGGCCCTTTTTGCAATGACCGGCCTTCCTTTGCTGATGCAGTAGAGAACGTCTTCAAATTTACATCCGGTGTAATCTGCTGCCATTTTGTCCATAGAATCATACAGCATGCCGTAAACATCTTTTTTGCTCCGCTTCAGCTGTCCGTAGGTGACATCCTTTCCCTCGGAATCCGTAATCATTTTTACACAGGCAATTCCGGTCTCGTCTTTGGACTCTGCTTTCACCATCGGAATATTTGCCACTTTCCCGTAGCTCTTCATAACTCCTTTTTCCCACAGGTACAGCTGGCTTGAATTAACTACCACACCTGCGTTTTTCTGAGCTTCTTTAATAGCTTTTGCCATATCCGTATAAGTTCCCTTCAGTGAACCGCCGGCATAAATATAGACATTTTTATACCGCTGTTCATTGTTCGCAAAGGATACGCTGCACTCTTTCCCGGTCTGGCTGAGCGCAGAAGATAAATACTTCGGAACTGTCTGTACATATACATAATCAGGGAATGATAGATATACCTGGTTCAGACGGTCGCTTGTATATCCGTATTCCAGTGAAGCTTTATCCTCCGTCTTATCCTTGTAGCGAATATAATCCTCTTTCATGCTCTTGTACCCTGTTCCTGAGCGTCTGGCCGGACTGAGTACGACAACAGTTCCGTCTACCCTGGCGTCCGTAACATAGATTCCGCTCTTTTCAAACTTGGCCTGTTCCTGATTTTTGTCATCGACAATTGCAACTTTTTTCATTGGAAACTGGACGGAACCGTCTTTTCTTGTCTTCACATCCCCTGCATCTGCAATACCGTACACAAGGTCTTCTTTCACAAAACCGATCGGTTTGATCCGTTCTCCTTTATCACAGCGGAGCTTATGCTCTTTGTTATTTTCCAGATCTATGATCCGTATGTCCGTTTCATTTTCCGTTATGGCAAGCATTCCGGTTCCGGAGACTGCGACCATGCCGCTGCTGATATTTTTTGCAATGGTTTTTGACTCCCGGCTGTCCAGATCGACCTGGTAGTAAGCCCCGTCCAGCTCAAAATAGAACATTCCGCTGTCACTCAGGTATGCTCCTTTTTCAATCTCATCTTTTAAATTTTCATACTGGATCTTCACCGGTATAAAAGCTTTCTCGTCTGCTTTTCCGCTCTCCGCTTCATATTCATAGACACCGATTCCATTCTTGCCTTCGTGTTCTCCCCGATTCATGTATCCATATACAATAAATTTAATGTTTCCACTTTTATCCATCTCCATCACATGGATACCGTGCTGCGGATAATTGTTTCGGGAGTCTCTGTAGTCTTCTCCCACAAAAGAAAACACTCTTGTCATAGAAGCATTTTTATAATCGTAATACCACAGCTCATTTTCCTGAACAAATGCCGCTTTCCGCCCGCTGTTCCTGCTGATCAGTTCTTCGGGATTCATCTGCGTGATCCCCATCAGTATTCTGTTGTTTGCCCGGTCCAGTGCGTCATAGCGGAAAAACGCATTCTGAGTCCGCTCGTAATTGAGCAGATACATCCGGTCTTTGGAATATCTGATACGGAAGTATTCTGTCACCTGATAGTACTGCTTGATCCCTTTGCTGTTTTCTGCAGACAAAATAAATCTGTACTCCACCGATGTCACATTAGAGCTGGCCTCTTTGATGACCGGCGCGTACATGCGCTCAGTTTTTGGTTTCAGTGATGCATAGCAGACTGCCTCCTGATTGGAAGAAATATCAACGAAAGAAAGATCATTTGTCATAGTTCCGTCCTTTACTTCCAAATATTTTTTTACATATTCTGAACTTCCCTCTGTCAAAGTGGCATCGTGAAATTCCTTTGCAAACTTCAGACACTCGGCAAAATGCAGATCGGTACCGTAAATAATGCGGGTATAATATGTGATTTTTTGTCCCTCATCTTCTATAGACAGAGCCAAAAGATATGTTTTCCCCGACTCCAGACGGCTCTTGACTTTTAAGTCCGCTGCCGCACCGCTTTTTTTCTGCTGAAAAGCTACTACTCCTTTTTCCAGAGCAGAGCGGTTATTCTCTTTATATATTTTATAATCCAGCGCTTCGATGGAGCTGTTTCCGTGTTTCATAAAAACCTGGAATTTATCCTCCTTTATCGGCGTGATGGAATCTCTCATCAAAGATGCGTCCACGGACTCTGTGTATCCATGGAGTTCATTGATCTCTTCTCCTCCGGTGTTTATGGTCAGCACAGGCAGGGATGCCTGACTTGTCTCACTGACACCCTGATTATTTTTTCCTATCAAAATATAATTCCATATTCCAAGAGCAAGAATAAAAATCAGTCCAAAGACTGCTGCTAGTATGGCTTTTTCCCGCTTCATAAGATCCTCCTGACATTCTCTCTGTCCTATCTGTATATTTTATCCGTTTTCCTGAGGAAACACAACAAATTTAAGGAAAGTTTAAGAGCAGCAGACTGCTTGACAGCGATAGTAAAAAATTACAAAGACCAAATTATGAATTCAGACTCGGCGCTGGTAATCTAAGACTATTATTTTTTGCAAAAAATGATATAATAACTAGTAATAAAAGAGGAGGTAAATTCATATGCTTGATCCCATTGTTTTTGCTGCATAGCAGGGAGCTATTTGCAGCCATGCTGAATAACAGCATGATTTATAACGTTAAAATCTCAACAAATAGCCCTTGCTGTTCTGAATTAATTTTTTTATTTTAGGAGAGCAGTATGAGCTATAAGAAAGCGAAACATATACTTCCCCTTGAACTTCTTGAAGAAATCCAAAAATATGTAGAAGGGGAGAGCATTTATATACCAAGAAGATCGGACAGAAAAAAGCCCCGTGGGAGTTCTGTTGCATCTTTAAAGTATTTTCAAAAACGCAATGCACAAATATTCAGTGAGTATCTTGCGGGAGAGCGCCAGGATTTATTGTCTGAAAAATATTTTCTGTCTCTGAAAAGCATCCAAAGAATCATCCGGCAGGAGAAAATGATACATAACATGTAAAGGTGAGCCGATACGGATATGAAAACCGTATTGGCTCATCTTTTTTTCATAAAAAAGGATGAGGTTTGTGCTGACGGAAATGAATGATAGAATTTTTTCAGAATAAAAAATTCAGGAGGTGACATTGTGAAGCGAATTTTAGAAAATCCGCCTTTTTTCTCTTTCCTATTCTAATTAGAACAGGAAGGAGATTTTATGAAAAATAAATTTCTCAGAACGGTTGTCTGGGAGGTACAGTACCAAACTCCGCCTCCTGCCGTGCGTTACTGTAAAAAATGCAGCAGTCAAAAAGAGTTTGTCAGTTCCGGACAGTTTAGGGTTAATGCACAGAGAAAATACCTGGACGTCTGGCTTATTTATAAATGTTCCGGCTGTGAAGCCACATGGAATCTGACTGTCTTATCCAGAATCCATCCAAAAGCAGTGAGCAGAGAACTTCTGGATAAATTCCACGGCAATGATCAAATACTTGCCCATAAATATGCTATGAATACAGATTTGTTGAAACGAAATGGCTGCAAAATCGGTCCATATGATTACAAGATAACCGGATGTGCTGCATTTGACGGACCTGTTAGGCTGCATATCAGAAGTAATGATGCATCAGATGTAAAAGTATCGGCAATACTGCGTGAAAAACTGCAGTTATCCAGAAAAGAATTTGAAGACATGCTTTCAGACGGCAGAATACAAAGCGAGTCAGAAAATGATTTAACAAAGTGCAGGCTAGGGAAGGAGATCCTTTTAGTTATCTCATAAAAATACTCTCTGGATCTCCAAAAATACATAATTTGACATTTTAGTGATTATATTGTAAAATACTAGGTGATATTGAAAAAACTTTCCATATATGATAAACTAAAGGAGATAACAAAAGATGAAAAAGTCTAACAATATATCACTTAAAAATGACTATGCTTTCACACAGATCATGAAGCAGCCTAAGATACTCCGGGGATTTTTAAGCAGTATCCTGCATATTCCTCCTGAAAAGATCGGGACCATTCATATAAAAGACCGCCACCTTTCCAAAGATCTTCTGGAAGGAAAGCTTTCCATACTTGATTTGTATACCGTAGTGGAAGGGACCGGAAAAATCAACATAGAGATGCAGGTACTGCCCTACGCACACTGGGACAGAAGATCTCTGTCTTATTTAGCAAAGGTATACACTCAGGATTTAAAATCAGGAGAAGCTTATGCCAATTGTGTTAAGGCCATTCATATCAGTATTCTTGGTTTCAATCAGCTGACTGACACCGATTACTTTTACTCCTCTTTTCATATGAGAGAGGACAGCAGACACAGCCTATACAGCGATCAGTGGGAAGTTCATGTGATTGAGCTGCCAAAACTGAACTCTTCAAAAGTAAAAGAAGAGCATAAAAAGTTATATCAATGGGCATGTTTTATTTGCGCAGAGGGAGAGGAGGAACGTGCCATGATAGAAAAAGATCCTTATATTGAAGAAGCCATCAGAGAACTTGAATTGCTGGAACGCGATCCTGAACGTATGGACGAATATTTGTTCCGCCAAAAAAATCTTTCAGATTACGTCACCCAAATGGAGTACAGCAGAAAAGAAGGAGAATATACCAAAGTAATTGATCTGGTTCAAAAAAAGATGCAGCGAGGAAAAACTGAGGCAGAGATAGCCGATGCCTTAGAGGAAGATCCTCAGACTATCGCCTCCATTTGCCGTATGATCAGACTCTATCCTTCTTCCTCAAAGGAAGAAATTTATAAAGCATGGCAGAACAAACCCGGCACCGACTGACAAAAGATGCCGCAAAACAACTGTACTCCAGCTGTTTTGCGGCATCTCTGTCTTCATACATATGTTTTTTAATCAGAAAACATTCTGCATTTTCTCCTGTAACGGCATCTGCGGTGATAGAGTTCTCCTCCCAGCAGTGTGCATACCATCTGATAAAGAAGGCGGTCTTTTTTAATACAGTCTTCTTTTTCCATTTCCTTGATCTTGTCATAGATATGATCGGCAAGTACAAGAACCCCTGTACGGTCCAGATACTCGTCAAACATCATACTTCCCTTGTACTCCAACTGGTCGCATGCATCCTCAATGTACTCAAGTACTTTTCCTGCAACCGGTCCATACATCCTCGTAATGTACTGATAATCGTCCTCATCCTGCTCATCCATCATCACCATCGGCTTTCTGGAAAGAGACTCCATATCAAATGTAGGCAGATCACCCAAACCTTCACGATCCATCATTTTCGCTGCTCCTTTTCTCTACTGATAATATACTATGAGAAAGGAGAGAAAAAAGGTACAAAATTTTTAAGTTATCTGCGCATATCCTCCTGTTTAAGGCTGTGAATCTCTTCATTGATGGCCAGCATCTTGCTGTCCAGATAACTGATCATCTCTGCACATTCCCGAAGTTCTGACCGGATATATTCCGGAGCATGTCCGTCATACTTGTAATAAATCTTGTGTTCCAGAGACGCCCAAAAGTCCATGGCAACCGTGCGGATCTGTATCTCTACTCTTGTTGGTACGACTGTATCCGAGAGAAAGATCGGAACTTTCACGATCATATGGTAACTCCTGTACCCGCTGGGTTTTGGGTTGACCATATAATCTTTGATTTTTACTACTTCAATATCGTCCTGATTGGAAATCATGTCTACGATGCGGTAAATATCCGGGGTGAAGGAGCAGATAACTCTGATCCCTGCCACGTCGTCAATATATCTCTCAATGTTTTCTACCGTAATATCCTGCCCCTTTTTCATGAGCTTCCGGACAATACTCTCTTCACTTTTCATCCGGGATTCGATATGTTCGATTGGATTATATTTGTGCACAAATTTAAATTCGTCATTTAATATCTCAAGCTTTGTTCCGATCTCTTTAAGCGCTGACTGATATAACAGCTGCATTTTCCGGTATTCTAAAAAAATATCCTTTACATCAGGTAATTCAATCTTTGCCATAGAATTCACACCTCTTTCTGAATTGTATCATGACTGGCTCTCCTATGCCTGCCAGTTCTAAAGAATATTTTATCATGAGTACAGAGAGCTTTCAAACTTATCAATGTGAAATCTTTATGACATTTCAGCACATCAGCATTCCGCCTGTGGCATCAAAAGTAATTCCGGTAAAATAGGAAGCCCTCTCTGACACAAGGAAGACAGCCGCATTTGCCACTTCCCCTGGATCTGCAATTCTTCCTATGGGTATCTTTTTGTTCTGTTCTTCTTCGTCTTTTTTATCCTTAAAAGATTTCATGAGCATGTCTGTCTTCATGTATCCCGGAGCAATGGCATTTACAGTAATTCCGTATTCTGCAGTTTCCCTGGCAAGAGATTTGGTAAGCCCGATCAGACCGGCTTTCGATGATGCATAATGGGAATGATTTCTTTTTGATCCCATGATGCCCGCTTTGGAAACCACATTTAAAATACTTCCCTTTTTTCCTGCCTCCGTGAGATGGCAAATCAGCTTTTGAGAAAGCAGAAACGGCACTGTCAGATTCATCTCCAGAACTCTGCGGAAGTCTTCTTCCGGCATTTTGGCAGCCATGGAAGTTGTCCAGGCGGCCGCATTATTCACGAGGATATCTGCGCCTCCAAACTGTTCACAAGCAGCCAAAAACAGTCCGTTCCTGTCGGATTCCTCCATCATATCTCCCTGAAACCCAAAGACCTTTCCGGAACACTCCCGGTTCATTTGGCGGATCAGTGCCTCCGCCTCGTCCTTTCTTGATCGGTAATTCATGACCACATTGGCGCCTTCCTCAGCCAGCACCCGGCAGACCGCCCGTCCAAAGCCTTTTGCTCCCCCTGTAACAACTGCCGTCTTTCCCGATAACCCTAACTCCATGTGTACCTCCCTTATAACTGCCGATATCTCCGGAACGCTTTCATGCCGTCCCGGAGATATAGAATCTGAACTTATTTCTTATTCATTTACTCTGAACTTCTTCCAAGGTATATCGAGCATTGATCCGTGCTGCAAAACATCATCAATATGTAAAATCAGAGGGAAATCTTCTTTTTTCATCTGATTTTTCTCAGAAAGAATTCTAACAGCTTTCGCCGCCCGTCGGGCGATGACCACTGATTCTAAAGTCACACCTTTGAGTTCTTCCATAGCCTGTTCATATGGCATACCTGCCCCTAGCCTTTTTCCGATTTCCTTTGAACGGCCGCCCATGACAGTCACATACAAGTCGCCGATTCCGTGAATGGAGTTTTCAACATTTCCTCCCATGTACTGGACAAATTTCATGATCTCATAAGAGCTCTGTCCAAACAGTGCAGACTGAGTGTTGCACATATATTTCTGCTGTTTTTCTTCCAGACCGATGCCAAGACTGACTCCAAGAGCATATGCATTTTTAAGGGCAACCGCAATTTCCAGCCCAGCTGCATCCTGTGTCAGATCAATGTGATAATACGGCCTCTCTAAAAGCCTCTTAAAGAACTCAAGGACTTCCATGTTCTTTCCACAGAATGCGACTCTTGTATCGTCATGGTCTGCCAGCTCATAGCACCTGCAGGGCCCTCCGATGGCACAGAATTCATGGCTTTTTCCATTCTCTGCTTTTGATTCAAACAGTTCGGGAAATGTCTGGATCGTCCCGTCGTCATATACCTTAACACCCTTGGTCACTGCGATCACCGGTATTTTATCCGGTATCTTTGCCAGGGCATTTTCAATAAACCAATCCACCCCAAAGCTGCTGACTCCCAGTATCACTGCATCACAGCCAGAAAGCGCAGCATCCAGTTCTTCAATCTGAAATGCCTTTACGCCCTCGGGCAGCGTTCTTTTGAGTGTGGGATGGTAACGGTTTTCCTTTACCGAATCAATAATCTCCCTGTCCAGCGGCGTGCCTGTAAGACGCATCTCATTTCCATTTTCCACAGCAGGAAAGGAAAGGCTTGACGCCATCACTCCTGCTCCAATCACCGTAATCGTACTCATAAGACCCTCCATTTCAAACAACATTCATACAATAACTATTGTACCTTATCGCGCAAAGCGCGCCAAGCCCGAAGGGCATAAATTACGGTGTGCCCTGTGGGTATACCTTATCGCGCAAAGCGCGCCAAGCCTGAAGGACGTTTATTTTAAGGGATAATTGCGTATTTGATGCCTTCCTGCCTGCCGATGCTCTCCAGTGCATCAATTGCTTTTTCTAAAGGATAATGCCCTGTGATGAACAGACTGCCGTCGATCTGTCCGTTGGACAGCAGTTTCAGAGCCAGCTGTACATGGTACGGCGTGTGATGATAAACGGCCTTCAGTGTGATCTCCTCATAGTGGAACTTCTGGCAGTCCAGGGTAATGCTTGTGCCTGCTTTGGTGCCCCCGAATGCAAGAACCGTTCCTCCCGGCCTCACCATATTTACGGCATTTTCCCAGACTTCCGGGAATCCTGTTGCTTCTACGACCACATCGGCCCCTTTTCCGCCGCACAAATCTCTCACTTGTTTTATATGTTCTTCCCCGGAGGCATTGACAGTTTTCCATACCTCGAATTTCTCAGACTGCTCCAGGCGGTAATCCGACAAATCTACGGCTATGACTCTGCATCCTTTCAGGCTTAACAGCTTCATAAACATGAGTCCGATGGGTCCTGCCCCGATGACTGCGACGGTGTCTCCCACCTTGGCCGGTATCCGATCGCTTCCGTGGACCGCACATGCCAGAGGTTCCAGAAGTGCCGCCTGTTCAAACGGCAGATGTTCAGGCACATGATAAAAATTATATTTCAGAATGTGAGACGGCACGGCTACATACTCAGAATACGCGCCGTTCAGATACTGCAGATTTTCACAAAGGCTGTATCTCTTATTTTTACAATGCTCACACTCGAAGCACGGGGCGGTATTGGCTCCCACGATTCGGTCCCCTACCTTAAATTTTGTAACGTCCTTTCCTGCCTCCACAACTACTCCGGAAAACTCATGGCCGAATGTGGAAGGTACAGAAGTGATAATGGTCGGATGTCCTCTCCTGTATGTTTTCAGGTCTGTGCCGCAGGTCAATGCTGCTTTTACCTGAACCAATACCTCATCGTCTTTAATCTGTGGAATATCCGTCTCCTCAAACCTTACATCTCCCGGTGCATAAAACATCTGTGCTTTCATTTTCCCCTGCATGTTTCCATCCTCCTAATTCTTATTTCTGTCCATAGTTTTGATCTGTGTCTTCTTTTAGAAATTTACACATCTGGTCTTCCAGCGTATTTACATTCCCCATCTGATAAGCCAGATACGCCACCTTTGCACTTTCCTCAAGTACAATTGCATCATTATATGCCTTGTCAATTGTCTCGTCGATACAAATTGCTCCGTGATTTCCCATCAGCACTGCTTTGTCATCCCCAATCGCCTCTGAAGTCACTTCTGCCAATTCGTCGCTTCCAGGCGGTACAAAAGCGGCACAGCGGATATTTCCGCCTACCAGACCTGCTGCTTCCGAGGTGATGCACGGCATCCCTCCGTCTACACAGGCCCATGCCGTACAGTAGGTGGAATGGGTGTGGACGACGCCGAACACATCCGGCCGCCTCCGGTACATGGCTGTGTGAAGCGGCATTTCAATTGACGGCCGGCGTTCCCCGTCTACGATCTGGTTATCGGCAGTCACAACCACAATATCTGAAGGATGAAGAGTCTCATAGGGCATTCCGCTTGGCGTAATGCACACATATCCTGTCTCCGGATCTCTCAGGCTGAAATTACCGAATGTGAGAGGAATCAGCTTCTCCTGTTGTATTTTCAATGCAATTTCGATAACCTTGGTTCTTTCTTTTTCTAATAGCATATAGCCTCCTTATGTGAAAATTTTAAAACAGCATCTGAAAAAATTCTGCAATCTTATATATGATGTACGGTACTAAATGGGCTCCTGTATCCAGGGAAGAAATCGCCTTTGCCCCTGCCGGAAACGTAAAGTCTGTTGACTGTGCGATCAACGTGGCTGTTCCCGCTAAGTTGGTAGCAATATATAAAATTGCAATCATCATCAGTGTTCCTGTGATCAGTGAGCGGAACAGGTTTCCTTTGGACGCCACGACCGGCCAGATCATAAAGAATGGCAGTGTCGCAAGATCCACCAGCGGCAGCACTCTGTTTCCCGGAAGGATTACTGCCAGCAAAAGAGTGACCGGAATCATGATCAGTGCAGCCGAGATAACCATAGGAGATCCTGTTGCGATGGCTGCATCCATTCCGATGTTGACTTCCTTTCCCGGAAACTTCTTTGCCAGGAATTTCTTCGCGTCTTCACTCAGCGGCATAAGCCCTTCCATGAGAATCCTTACCATTCTCGGCAGAATGAACATAACCGCAGCCATATTGACTCCGAGGGTAACGATCTTGTTAGGCTCGTATCCCGCCAAAGCTCCAAGGCCTGCTCCAAGGATCAGTCCTAAAACCATCGGCTCGCCGATGATTCCAAATCTCTTCTGGATCGTTTCCCCATCGAAGTGAATCTTATTGATCCCTGGTATTTTGTCATAAACCTTATCCATTAAAATGCATATAGGCGCCCAGCTCACGGTCTCTGTGTGGGGCAGAGAAACTCCTGGAAGGCCGAAATATTCCTGCACCCTTGGTGCTGAGTAATCTGCCAGCTTCATAATGATGATAAAGGTGATGCCTGATGCTATAACTCCCGCAATCATACTTCCTGTCAAAAACTGTACCAGCGCCCCGGTTAAAATGAAGTGCCAGTAATTCCAAATATCAATGTTCAGTGTCTTTGTGGTGTTGGCAGCAAGCATAATAATATTTAAGACAAAACAGACGAGGAACACAAATGGAACGATCTGTGTGCCGAAGGCGATGGACGCGCTGACCGGCCATCCTACGTCAATAACCGATAAATTCATTCCAAACCTCTGTGTCATTGCCTGCGCGGCAGGGCTTACGAAGTCTCCCATCAGTCCAATCACGAGATTAATTCCGATAAATCCGATGCCTATGGTCATACCTGACCGGAATGCCTTGGAAAATTTCTGACCCAGGACCAGTCCGAGAATGGTTATGATCAGCGGCATGACCACAGATGAACCTAAATCCAAGATGTACTGTAAAACACTCATAGCTTTCCTCCCTTTCTTTTTCCTTTACTCCAATGATTTCAAATAGTCTGCTATTTCATCAGCTTTCTCTTCTGCTCCAAACCCGGTGATAAATTCCAGCGTTCGGTAGGTTTTATACTCTTTTAACTCAGTTACCGGTATCTCCGCAGTGTGGATGATCACATCCGGATTAAAAATCTCAGCTCTCCCGACTACTTCCAGCGCTTTACATTCCGAGATCTCCACTGAGGGAATCCCCCTTTCTGCCAGCAGCCGTTTGCACGTCTCAGATGCCACCGTTGATGTTGCGATTCCCGTCCCGCATGCTGATAAAATTCTGTAAGTCCTCATAATGAATCCTCCTTATTTTTGATGATTTGAATGATTTCCTCCGGATTCCCGGCGTTTACAAGCGTTCTCAAAATCTCTGCATCCTGTATTAAAAGAATGGCTCTCTGAAGCACTTCCAAATGCTGTTTTCCCGCGATTGCCAGCATCATGACAAACTTCACCGGGACTTTCACATTTTCTTTCGGATTGGTTCCCATGTGAAAAAATGATACCGGCTCTTTCAGCACCCCAATGGCGATTCCAGTTGTTTCTACATAACACGGATCTGTGTGCGGAATTGCCACACCGATATTTCCTGCTAAGACTCCCGTAGGATAAACCTTTTCCCTCTCGCTTAACGCCTTCACATAGCTTTCTTTACAGTAGCCCTCTGAAACTAACACACCTCCTAACTGTTCAAATATCTCCTGTTCATTTTCTGCCCTCAAATCTGTCTGTACCAATGTGTCTTTTAAGTTTTCCCAGATCATGGTTCCCTCCGATCTCAAGTGTATTTGTCTGTATTTTTGTTAAGTTCATTATAGGCCTCAGAAGATACCCTATAAAGGACAAGAGAAGTCATTGAAACGAGCACTAAATTGTACTAATAAAGATATATAAGCTTGGCATATGTTTGTTTATTGGCAAAAAAAGAACAGAACCATCAAAAGGTTCTGCTCCTTACCTTATCTGCAGTATTCATCTTCCAGCCTCCGGATTGTCTCAAGCATGCCCTCCGGAGATTCCTGAGCCTCAATCCGGCTTTTTGTCTCTTCCTGGGAAAACAGACGCACCAGGTTATAAATAGCACAGTTAATGCTGTTGGAGTTTAAGATACTCAAGCCTACAATATAACTGACCGGATCATTTTCACTGTTCCCAAATATCACGGGTTCTTTAAGGCTCACCAGACTGGCTGCCTCTCTGACCGCCCCTTTTTCCTGCTCTGCGTGAGGGGCTGCGATGCCGGAATAAATCACCACATAGGAACCGTTTACCTTAATATTTTCGACCATAGCTTCTATATACTCATAGGTGACGGCCCCGGATTCATAGAGAAGCCTGCCTGCTTCTCTGACCCCTTCCTCCCAGCTTTGCGCTTCCTGCTTCAGTGCGATCCTGTCTGCCGAGAGCATAGCTCCAAGAGAATTCCTCTCGGTCTTTTCTTCTATTTTGAGAAATTTTCCTGTCTCTGCCGTCTGGTCTCCGGACCAGTTCTCCCTTAACTTTGTTGCCTTTCTCCGAATTCTGTAAATATCTTCCTGTTCCAGCAGAGGACTGACCATGAGGATGTTTTGTATCTCCCCTTCGGGAAATGTGACTGTGGAGATCACCAGCTGATCGTTTATGTTTCCCATATCTTTCAGTTCATGTGAGGATCTCACCTCCGTGATCTCAAGTACATCCTCCAGCTGTTTTAGTTTTGCGAGCATGAGCTGGACGGTTCCCCTTCCCATCGCGCATACGAGGACTGCGGGCACTTTCTGTTCCCTCATCCGCTCCAGTTTGTCCCGCTCCAGCATAGATGCAAAATACATGACGAGAAAGGAAACTTCATCTCTGGGAACTTTCACCCCAAGATAATCCTCCAATGGTTTCAGACATTCTTCCACCGTACAGAACACTTCGGGATATCCCTTTTCGATTTCTCCCCGAAACGGATTTTCCAGGACCTCTCCCGAAGACATCCGATAGATAGAAGATTTCATATGATCCACCAGCAGATCGTAAAGTGCAAAATCCAGATAAAAATTAATCCGAAACCTGCTGATAATACGGTAAATGACCTCCCCGATCAGCACAGGGATCACCAGCTGTTCTACATTGTTCGTTCCGCTTTTCAGATAGCTTTTTCTTCTGAGGCAGAATACAAAATTTTCTGCTTCCGCTGCCGGTATATCCAGTGAAAATTCTTCTCCCAGCCGGTCCAGTACAGTCCTGCTCAGCGGATATTTTGAGCTCTGGGATGCATTTCCCCAGTCCGGCTGTCTTTCCTTTTCTATTGTTTTTCCTTTTTTTACCCTTTCAACCAGGATCAGCAGTTCATAGACTGCCACCGAAAAAGAGAAGTCGGAAAGAAAGCAGTCATACCTCAATTCTTCTTCCCTTAAAACCTTTTGTATGGTTTCATACCGTCCCTGATATTGAATTTCTTTCAGGAGAAGATGTCCGAACACGTGGAAAGCACCCATTGCACCATATTTTTCTTCATCCAGATTCAGCTCAAGGAGCTTCAGCATACCGGAACGTATGTCTCCTTCCGAAGCTTCTACAATATACCCTTTTTGTACCTGGGAAACAAGTTTCATATTATTTTTCAAAAACCAGTCCTTCAGATCATTCAGGTCACTGATCACTGTGTTTCTGCTCGTACTGATGTACTCTGAAATCCAGGCTGCCGTCACATACTTCTCATGATTCAAAAGAAGCATAGCAAGTATTGTCTTTCGTTCATTTTTGGACAGGCGATATGTATAAAAATCATTTTTCGTAATAAACTTTTGGATCTGTTCCAAAAGTCCTTCTTCCCTGCCCTCAAACCTTAAAATTCCCTCTCCGTTTATACTTACCGGAGGCAGTCCGTTTTCATTTAATTCGTCATTCAGCTCTCTGATCTTTTTGCGCACAATCCGTTCAGAAATCTGATACTTTTCCGAAATTTCCGTCAGCTGCAGTCTGCCCCCTGCCAAAAGTTGATTTAATATTTGATTGCTTCTTTTGTCCAAATGGATTCCCTCTTTTCAATCTAAATATTTGATGAACCTTTATCTTATCATATATATTATAGGAAATCGAAGTCTATGCATATAGCACAAATACTGGAAGATTTACCTGCTGCCGATTGTTCTATGCATAACGGGGCATTTCTAAAAAAAGTGGATTCCCTAACACAACCCGCGGAGCGTTTTTATTTCATAGGGAAGGTCGTAGAACTTTCCTATGAAATAAAAACCGATTCTAAAGCTATGCCTTAAAATCGGTTTCTAAATACAAATATTCTATTTTAAAATCCGTGCGGCCTGCGTTGAACTCTCTCCACAGACGTTACCTTCACAGTTAACTCAGCCCAGGCACCCTTACGGCACATGAAAGGTTCTACTTAGTGCTGCTTCGTTCCCGACCTGACACGGTTCATAGATTCTCATTGCGTAAGACCCAAACATCAACGCCACTTATGAAGGGCAGCTCCACAGAGAAAAGCCCGAAACAGGCCATCACCTCTGCTTTAGCGGATTGCAGATACAGGGCACCGCTGCCTCCCCGGCTGCACGGAAGCTTTTTGACGTATTAAAATTATATTATGTGTGCAGATTTGATTATACTAAATATTCTTCACATTCGTCAACTTTTATTTTATTTTCTATTGTATTTTTCCCTTTCAGTACTATAATTGATAGGATAAAGGAAGGTGAGACTATGAATTATCCAATGCAGGACGGCACTACAAAGCTGCTTACAACTGAAGAATATTTTAAAATGTACTCGGATCTGTGCCCTTATCAGCCATTCCTTGACACAGTCAGGAGTCATGGCATCAACAGCTGTAAGGCCGATGTTTTTTCCTCTTTCCCTGATTATCAGGTGGTACGGAATGAATTTCAGAAATATGCCGGGACTTCATTATCCTTATCGGCAATACTTATCCCTTCTTTCTCAGCTGACGGAAAAAATCACTCATCATCCGGCTGCATTCTTCTCCGAGGACTCCCGATTCAATCTCCGCCTGATGGTTGAATTCCTCCCTTTGAAGGATATTCAGGACAGAGCCTGCACATCCCGCTTTAGGATTCATTGCCCCGATAACGACCTTTGGTATTCTCGCCTGGACTATAGCCCCCGCGCACATCTGGCACGGCTCCAGAGTGATATACATCGTACATTCTTCAAGCCGCCAGTCTCCTGTCTTTTTGCTGGCTTTCTCAATCGCTAATAACTCGGCATGGGCCAGAGTTGTTTTTCTCTTATTTCTTTGATTGTAAGCCCTGGCTATGATCTTTCCGTCCGATACTATGACACAGCCGATGGGCACGTCCCCTATAGCCGCCGCTTTCTTTGCCTGCTTTATGGCTTCTTTCATAAATTTTTCATTTTCATTCATTCTGTCTTCCTCCGGTCATATTTTTTAATCCCTCCTCATAGAATAAATCAAAAAGAGAGTATCACATTGGCTGAATATCAACGAATCGTTTCATATCTATACGAATACAGCAATGGCATGAAAGGCGAAAATGTAGGATTCGCCAAAATTGAGAAGCGTCAAAAACAGCTTCGCTTATACTTCCATGTCAAAACAAATGACGAGGCCTTAACGTACAAAATCTATTTTTACAGGTTCCGTCACGGAACCATGGAAGGCATCTTATTAGATTCCTTCCAGCGCAATGACACCATCATTGAGTTTAAGAATACTTACCCTCTGGTTGTAGATCTGGACCAGGTGGACGGCTTTTTGATCTATCACTCCAACAGCCATTTTTTTGGATCAGAGTGGGATGACAAACCGATCACTATACGAAATTTCCTGCCGACAGAAGACATGGCAGAGAAGCCGGAGGCTGTCCAGGCAGAAGAAAACATAGAACCTGAGGCTCCTGTTCTGGAAACCCAGGAACCGCCGGAACCTGCTCAGGGAGAAAGTCTTCCCGGCCCCACTCCAGCGGTTACAGAACCGCCGGAACCTGCCCCGGAAGAAAGTATACCTGAGTCCGGCCCTGTACAGAATCCTGCTCCATCAGACAAAGAAGTTCCAGAGGAAGATGAAGAAGAACCGCCGTCCAGCGCTCCTGAGCCTCCTCCGATAGAAGATCCTTTTGATGAACTTCCGCAGGAAATTCCGATTCCTGCCGGGACCCCTGAAACGGAATCCACGGTGCCCGAACCGGCGCCCGAACCGGCAGGTCAGCCTCCCCGTGTCTATGTAGAACCGGAAGTTCCGGAAACTGAACCTGTGAGCGCAGAATCATTGAATGAAGAGGAACCGTCAAAAGAAGAAACTGCCGGACAGCAGGAAGAACGTACTGCTGATCCTGATTCAAAACTGGCAGAATATATTGAAGCCCTTCAACTAGAAAAGAAAGCCAAAGAACAGGGAATGCCGAACACACCCAGTCTCTTTGACTGGAAGGAGTATCCCACCTTGCCCTTACCTCCTTCTTATAAGCTGGATCCTAGCATCAAAATCAAAGTAGATGACCTTCAGAATATTCCTCATGTGCCGGAAAATATGAAGACCAACGGATTCCTTTTGCTGAACTACGGAAATTACGGACATCTGATGTTATGTCAGCACAGACAGACAAACAGGATCTATCTGGGCGTTCCAGGCGTTTTTGACAATGAAAAAAATTTCATCGCAAAACTTTTTGGATTCAGAGATTTCTTAACCGTGCCGGAATCCTGCCAAAAGACAGGAAACTTCGGCTACTGGATTCTGGCTCTCTAGCCCTCCAGCAGGTCACTGAGCCTTGCAAACTGTTCAAGGCTCAGTGCCTCACCACGAATCGTCGGAGAAAGTTCCATTTCCCCAAGAGCTTCCACCACCTGTTCCTTAGAAAAATGAAGTGCGCTGCTGTTGTTAATTCCGTTCTGCAGTGTTTTTCTTCTCTGGTTAAAAGAAGCCCTGATAATGGAAAACATCAGCTTTTCATTTTTTACCTTTATCGGCATATCTTTATATCTTGTCAGGCGGATGACTGCGGAGCCCACTTTGGGCCGGGGCATAAAGCAGTTGGGCGGCACATTGGCTACGATATATGGTTCGGCATAAAACTGGACAGCCAGTGACAGCGCACCGTAATCTTTCGTGCCCGGCACTGCCTGCATCCTCTGTGCCACTTCCTTCTGTACCATGACCGTAAGGCTGTCCATAGGAACATTCTTTTCAAACAGTCCCATGATGATCGGCGTTGTTATATAGTACGGCAGATTTGCCACGACTTTGATCGGTCTTCCCTGATTTTTCTCCTCTGCGATCTTCCCGATGTCTACCTTCAGAATATCTTCATTCAAGACTTCCACATTGTCATATCCGGCCAGAGTTTCTTTGAGGATCGGGATCAGATTGTGATCGATCTCCACAGCCATGACCTCCCTGGCATGTTCTGAGAGATACTGGGTCATCGTGCCGATACCCGGTCCTATCTCCAGCACAAAATCGTCCTTGGTTATGTGTGCTGCGTCTATGATCTTCTGAAGCACATGACTGTCAATCAGGAAATTCTGTCCGAACTTCTTCTGAAAATCAAAGTTATATTTTTGAATGATCTCTATTGTTTTTTTTGGGCTGCTTAACTTCTCCATCTAAACCTCTTTCATCCGGTACATCATTCTGGCATTCTGATCTGTGACCTCAATAACTTCTTTCGTGCTGATCCCTTTGAGCACGGCAATCTGTTCCGCCACATAGGGCAGGTTTAATGAGGAATTTCTCTTTCCCCGGTTCGGTTCCGGTGCAAGATAAGGGCTGTCCGTCTCCAGCAAAATTCTGTCCAGCGGCACATAGGAGACAACCTCTTTTAATGTTTTGCTGTTCTTAAATGTCACAACTCCTCCAATTCCAAGATAAAATCCCATATCTAAAAACTTCTTTGCCATTTCTTTGGGGTAAGAAAAGCAGTGGACCACTCCCCCAATCTCTTCTGCGTGGGCTGCCCGCATCATATCCTCCGTATCTTTCGCGGCATCCCGGCTGTGGATTACCATCGGAAGCTTCGTTTCCCTGGCAAGCTCCATCTGTGCCTCGAACCATTTTCTCTGTACAGGACGTTCGGGTTCGTCCCAGTAATAATCCAGTCCAATCTCCCCAATGGCAAGAATTTTGGGATTTGACGCATATCCTTTAAGCTCGTCCAGATCCTCTGTCTTCATCTCACCGGTTTCCGACGGATGAACCCCCACCGCGCCATAAAGAAACGGATACTTTTCTGCGGCTTTTACCGTCCACCTTGATGTTTCCATATTAGAACCAACGTTTACGATCGTACCAATTCCATTCTTCTCCATAGAATCCAGCAGTTCTTCGCGGTCTTTGTCAAACTGCTCATCGTCGTAATGAGCATGAGTTTCAAAAATCATATTCTTTCCTCCAAAAATTGTTTTGACTCTGATACAATTTCTCATTCATATGGTATAATAAGAATAATTTTTATTTCATTGCAAGGCTGTATCTGTGAGCAAAAAATCTTTTGACCCCAAATTTATAACATAAGACAATATTTTTTATTATAACACGAATCGGAGGTTTTTTATGAGTATTTTTAAATGCAGTATCTGCGGCTACGTCTACGACGAAGAAGCCGAATCAATTCCCTTTACTTTGCTGGGAGCTGACTATACATGTCCGGTCTGCAAGGCATCAAAAGATAAATTTGAGCCCACGGAATTCAAAAGAACTCCTGCTCCCGCAAAGGACAATCCCCTGGCTTACCCCGATGCCTTTGCAAAGTCCGGTTCAAATGAATTTCCTCAGATGGATGCCATACATCAGATGGCTCTTACGGGTTCGTCTGTAGTTGATGCCATGGGCACCTTAAAGCCCATTATATCCTGGGATGATATTTTGATTATGGGCGCCCAGCTGAACCCGGCACCATTAAATGCGGGCGATCCTGTAGACACCAAAACAGTTATCGGTAAGAAGGCTAAAAAGCCAATGGAACTATATCACCCCATCTATGTATCCCATATGTCTTTCGGAGCCTTGTCCAAAGAGTTAAAAACCGCACTTGCCAAGGGCAGCGCTATGTCCAAGACCGCCATGTGCAGCGGCGAAGGAGGAATCCTTCCCGAAGAACGTCAGGCAGCCTACAAGTACATATTTGAATATGTTCCGAACCTGTACAGTGTCACAGAAGAAAACCTCCGCAGCGCAGACGCCATAGAGATTAAGATCGGACAGGGAACCAAGCCCGGCATGGGCGGGCACCTGCCCGGAGACAAAGTTACCCCGGAGATTGCAAAGATCAGAAATAAGCCTTTAGGCCAGGACGTGATCAGCCCCTCCAAATTTCCGAATCTTAATTCCAAAGAGGATTTAAAAACAATGGTGGAATGGCTGAAAGATGTCTCCGGAGGAAGGCCTGTGGGCGTAAAGATCGCAGCCGGGCATATAGAACAGGACCTTGAATGGATCGCATATGCCGATGCCGACTTTGTCACCATAGACGGGCGGGGCGGGGCCACAGGTGCCAGTCCCCGGACATTAAAAGACAACACTTCCATCCCTACGATCTTTGCGCTGTCCAGGGCCAGAAAATATCTGGACCGCCATCACCTTTCCATGGATCTGGTTATCACCGGAGGACTCAGGCTTCCGGGGGATTTTACAAAAGCACTCGCCATGGGTGCAGATGCCGTAGCGATCGCTTCTGCTGCTCTTGTAGCCGCTGCCTGCCAGCAGTACCGGATCTGCAATACAGGACAATGTCCGGTCGGTGTTGCCACCCAGGATAAAGAATTGAGAAAACGCCTTCATGTTGACCATTCGGCCAAACGTCTCTGTAATTATCTGAATGTGTGCAGGTCTGAGCTGGAAATGTTCGGACGCATTACCGGTCATGCAAATATCCATGATCTGAGTGTTTCAGATCTCAGGACAACCAACAGGGAGATATCAGAGTATACGGACATTGAACATGTATAAGTTTTTGACATTTTCTTAGATAAAAATGTATACCCACAGGGAACACCGTTCTTTCTGTGGGTATATTTTATTTAAATCTCTTTCTGAGTCTGTATGTCCACCTGACACATCTTCATTGCATTCAGGGCATTGTCATGGCTTTCTTTTGTCACTCCTGCGCAAAGGTCCGCGTGGACGATCAATTTTGCTTCCGGAAGGGCTGCCTTTACCATGAGTGCATTGGAGATCACACAGATATCGGTGCACAGGCCGATGAATTGGATTTCTGCGTCCTTTCCCTCATATCTCTGTTTCAGCAGTTCGCACAGTTCAATGGAACCAAACGTATCTTTCCGACAGAAGTCCATCACTTCTGCCTCTGTCTCAGAGATGGCATCCATGATATCAGGATGCAGTGCCCATCCTTCTTCTCCCAGGATGCAATGGGGAACGGGCAGATTTTTACCTTCCTGTGTGCTGAGATAATCTTTGGAGTGGGTATCTAATGTTCCGTATATACTGCCTTTAAACTCTCTTATCTTCTCTGCTGCTGCCTCAACGATCTCCCTGGCCTCTTTGGTCCCCAGGGCGCCGTCTATGAAGTCATTCTGCATATCAACGACCACTAAAATATGTTCCATACAGCCTCCTATCCAATCCTTGCAGCCACAAGCTGATTGACCAGTTTGCCATCGGCTTTTCCCTTCACTTTCGGCATAAGGCTTTTCATGATCTTACCCTTGTCTTTTGCACCTGGAGCCTCGATCCCGAGTTCTGTGAGCACCACATCAATCTCAGCATTGATCTGTTCCTCACTCATCTCTTCGGGAGCAAATTCTTTAATGACCGCAAGGCGTATATTACATTCCTCAATAATGTCTGTGCGCTCTGCCGGACAGGATTCCAGAGTTTCTTTCGTCTGCTTCATCTCTTTTGCAATAATTGTATTTTCTTCCGCCTCCGTGAGTTCTTCTCTTTTATCAATCTGTGCATTTTTTAATGCGCTTAACACCATGGACAAAGCTTCTTTTCTTGCTTTATCCTTATTTTTCATGGCTGCTACCATTTCTTTTCTGATTTCTTCAATCTTGCTCATAATGTCCTCCTGATTTTTTGTTTTTATTCTATCATATAATCCAGGAGAAATCACTTCCTTCTACCGTTTCTTCCTCTGTACAGATAAGCCAACAGTCTCCGTACCTTCGCATTTCCTTGTATGGTTTCTCAAGTTTCGGAAATCCTTTGCTTAAAAATGCATGTACATACAGCGGTTCTTTTTCTTTTTTTTCAACGACCGTGTCTGCCGTTATATAAACGGTTCCCGTATCCAGTTTATTGCCCTTACGTCCCATAACCTTCATCTGTTCATATACATCGATACCCTCTGTCATAAACAAAAACAGTTTGAGTGGATGGACCCAGATACAGGTGTCGGATTCCACAACCATGTCACAGGGAATATTTCTTCCCTCTATATAATCCCTCAGTCTGTGCAGATCTTTGATCTCTTCTTTTGTTTCTCCTTTAATGATTCCCATTCCTCCGAGCTCCGTCATGTCCGCGATGCTTTTCTCTTCCATGATCATCACAGATTTGCCCTGCTCTTTTTGAAAATGAGCCTCCACTGCATTCTGAAGGGATGCCTCCAGATACAATATATCGACTTGCTTATCTGTTTTCAAAATCGGGTAATATGGAAACTCTATTTTTTCCTGCCATAAGGAATGCATCAAACCACCTCTTTTTTTATAGCATATGTATTTTGGCTTATTCTATACAAAAAAATGGAAGCACTGAACCACTTCCATTTTTCTGACAAATAAGTATACATAACATTTTTAAAACTCACATTTCCCCGCAGTCCTCGGAAACGGTATCACATCTCGGATATTTGCCATTCCCGTCACGTACATGACCATCCGCTCGAATCCAAGCCCGAAACCTGAGTGTCTGGCAGAACCGTATTTTCTTAAATCCAAATAAAAATCATAGTCAGATAGATTCATTTTAAGTTCTTCCATTCTCATTCGCAGTTTATCCAGATCATCTTCTCTCTGGCTGCCCCCGATGATCTCCCCGATCCCCGGCACCAAAAGATCCACTGCCGCCACCGTCTTTCCATCCGGATTCTGTTTCATATAAAATGCCTTAATCTCCTTCGGATAGTCTGTCACAAATACAGGCTTCTTAAATACTTTCTCCGTCAGATACCGCTCATGCTCTGTCTGTAAATCTGTTCCCCAGGATACCGGATATTGAAACTTATCATTGTGCTCCTTCAAAATATCAATGGCCTCTGTATAGGTAACCCTTGCAAATTCTGACTCCGCCACATGACGCAGGCGATCCAGCAGACCTTTGTCCACAAATTTATTGAAAAACTCCATTTCTTCCGGAGCTTGTTCCAGTACATATTTAATAATATATTTGATCATTTTTTCCGCCAACAGCATATTGTCTTTCAGATCCGCAAAGGCCATTTCCGGTTCGATCATCCAAAATTCCGCCGCATGCCTTGTAGTATTGGATTCCTCCGCCCGAAATGTCGGTCCAAAAGTATAGATATTTCGGAAAGCCTGGGCAAAGACTTCTCCATTTAGCTGTCCGCTGACTGTGAGACTGGTTTCTCTCTCAAAAAAATCCTCCCTGTAATCCAGCTTTTTGCCCTGGGAAAGTTCCTCCAGGTCAAGCGTTGTCACCTGAAACATTTCCCCGGCACCCTCACAGTCCTGTCCTGAAATTATCGGTGTGTGCACATAAACAAAATCTCTCTCCATAAAAAACTTATGGATGGCGTAGGCGATCAGAGAACGGACTCTGTACACCGCCTGAAATGTGTTGGCCCTCGGCCTTAAATGGGCGATCGTTCTCAGATATTCAAACGAATGCCGTTTCTTCTGAAGCGGATAATCAGACGGAGATTCACCCTCCACTTCTACGGACTCTGCCTGTATCTCAAACGGCTGTCTGGCATCCGGTGTCTCTGTGAGAATCCCCTTCACGATCACCGCAGTCCCGACAGACAGCTTCTTCACCTCGGTAAAATTCGAAAGTTCTTTGCCGTACACGATCTGGATCGGTTCAAAAAAAGTCCCGTCATTGATCACGAGAAACCCAAAGTCCCTGGAGTCCCGGTTGCTTCTGACCCATCCGCACAGACTCAGTTTCTCCTGACTGTACTCTTTATACTGTTTATAAACCTGTCTCCCTGTTAATATTTGCAATTTTCTGCTTCTCCTCTTAAAATTTGAATAAATTCAATCCAATCTCACCGCTGTATTCCCGGTCCACAGTTCCTTCTATCTCTGTAAGCACCAATTCTCCGGTAGCGCTGATACAGGCTTCTGTGAGATGTCCTCCACGGACTTCTCCTGCTTCATTGGCGACACTGATATGGAAGTGTAAATAGGTTTCCCCATTCATGCAGGAAACATTACCGCTAAGTGAAACAATCTCCATATCTTCCTCATAAGTCTTACTTACATACTTCTTTTCTTTTGTCTTAAATAAACCTGCGGTTACTTTATTTACAGCCCCGATACCTGACAGAGAGCCCAGCTTTACATTTTCTTTTTCACATAAATCTTTGATTGATGATACAACCTCTTCTCCTTTTTCCAGCCTTATGACATATTGCTTTCCAAACTTACGGTATTCCATATGAATCCCTCCTCATATTCATGGTTTCAACGAGCAGTGTCTTTCATTATTATAGAACCAGTACAGCGATCTTTCAAGTAATGGTATATTCCGAAAATTTTCTGATCAGAGAAACCTGGAATGCAGCTGAAGGCCGGCGGCACCGCAGTGGCTTGCAAAATACTCACATACCGTATTTGCCTGAATATCCCATAACTCCTTATCAACACCGCCGCACAGCGGGACAAAAGTCACATGTTCCAAAGGAATCGAGGATGTGAATTTCATTGCTGTTTCTCTTGCCATTCGTCCGCCGGAAACTGCCGCATATTTCACATTGGGCAGCCTTCGTGCAAGATACTTTCCTGCCTGGAGTGCTGTACATTCTTCCTCTGTGCTTCCCATAACCTGTTCCTTTCACTGAGCCTTACACATATTCAATATTAAAAGTTTTATTCGATATCTGCAGACACTTCAAATCTTCATATTCGGTTGCTCCGTGAGCCGTCACATATCCTTCCGGATACCAGACAAAAGTTCCCGGTCCATAAAGCTCATCTCCGGTCTGTAACTGTCCCTCCAGAACAAAAAAGCCATGGCCTGCCGTATGTCTGTGATTTATAGTCGTAAATCCCGCGGGATAATTCATATAATTAATCTGCATACCTGTCTCATTATCCAATAATAAAGCCTTTTTTCCAAATATTTTCCCTGTGGTTGTCGTCTGCCGGTAAAACCACGGCATCCGGTTTACATCTGTCACCTTTTTCTCAAGGGAATTTTGACTCTGTTCTCCCTCCTCAAGATATTCGATGGAAAATGCTTTGTTGGAGATCAGCAGACACTTCAGATCTTCATATTCTGTCGCTCCATGTGCAGCTGCGATTCCTTCCGGATACCATACAAAGGTCCCGGGCCCATAAAGTTCACCGTCCGTCTCCAGCTGCCCCTCCAGCACATAGATTCCATGAGAAGTTGGATGTCTGTGAAGCACCGTTGTAAATCCTTTCGGATAATGCATATAATCAATTACCATTTCTGTCTCTTCATCCAGATGCAGACTCTTTTTCCCAAAAACCTTCCCTGTTCTGCTGTTGGCCCGGTAAAACCACGCCATTCTCCCCAAATCCTTCACCGTTGTTTTCAACTCCATAACAAACTCCTTTCCAATGAGTTTTCCTGCTGCTGTCTTTACAGTAACTTGATTTTACCGTTTCGTCAATTATGTTATGCCTCTTGTGTCATTTGACACACTTGGAAGTGTTTTATTCTTATATAGCTGTAGCAAAAAGGGCAAAGCCGTAAAAATGGCTTTGCCCCTTAATAAATAAGATTGTTTTTATTCTTTAATCATCGTAAAGTCTTCCCAAGGAATATTGACCTCAGCACTTTCATTGATGATAGAATCAACATGCATCAGAAGTGGGAACTCATCCAGTGAAACGATTCCGCGTTCCGCAAGTTTTCTTACGGCACGTGCAGTTCTCGTTGCAATGACGATGGATTCCAGAGTCACACCCTGTAATTCTTCCATAGCATCATCGAAGCTTAATCCGCGTCCGAGAAGTGTTCCGATCTTCCTTGTTCTTCCGCCGAAAACCGTCACATACAGATCCCCTGCGCCGTGAATAATATTTTCCGGGCCTCCGCCGATCAGTTCTAAGAGTCTTGTCATTTCTTTTACGCTCTGTCCGAACAATGCAGCCTGGGAATTGTAGTGCTGGATACCGATCTTTCCTTCCATTTTTTCAGAAAGCCCGACAGCCAGAGTAACACCAAGTGCATATGCATTCTTCATGGCCACGGCACACTCCACACCTACTACGTCCTTAGAAAGAGTGATGTGATAGTAGTCTGTTGCCAGAAGCTCTTTGAACATTTTGAGAGTTTCCATGTTCTTTCCACAGAAAGCCACATGGCTGTGGTCGTGGTCTGCCAATTCATAGCTGGTACACGGACCGCCGATGGCATTGAGGTCAAGATGCTTTCCTTCCGGCTGGCGTTCCTCAAAGATCATCGGATATGGAACCAGGGTTCCGTCATCCAGATCCACCATGCCTTTTGTCACAGAGAGGAGCGGTACATTATCAGGAATCACCGGAAGAATCTCATCACAGAACCAGTCTAAGCCAAAGCTGCTGACACCGCAGAGCGCTGCGTCTGCTCCGTCCAGAGCCTCTTCTAATTCTTCAATCTGATAATATTTGATCCCGTCGTGCAGGGTCCTTTTTAAAGTGATATGGAAATTGTCTTTCTTTAATCCGTCAATAATGTCCCGATCCAGCGGGGAACCAACCAAGCGGACCTCGTGTCCGTTTTCCATCGCCGGAAATGTAATTGCTGATGCCATCTGTCCTGCACAAATAAATGTAATAACGCTCATGTTTTCCTCCTATAATGCTTATGCTGTTACTTTCTTTGTTGCCACAATATCTACTCCCAGTCCAAGAACATCTTTAATGATCACATCGCCCACATTCACCGGGGCCTTGGCTGTCACTTTGGTCAGCTCATCCATGATATCATAAATCTTCCCTTTCGGAATGTCTCCGTTTGTTTTCACAGGGACTCTTCTCGCTGTCTCTGCCTCAACCCTTACGGTAGACGTGATGACTCTGGTAGGATTGACTAATTCTTTTTCCCCGTATACGGCGCCTCTCGGACATCCGTTCCCGGTTACTTTATATCCGTTTTCTTCATCGACTTTTAAGTGACATCCTTTCGGACAAACAATACAAATTAAATCTGTCATGTTAAGCACCTACCTTTTCTACAGACACAGTGATCTCGCCGTTTTTCACCTTATCTAAAAACGCCTTTGGTATCACGATTTTTTCCATCTCCCCCGGAGCCATATGTTCCCGTTTAAAGGAAGCCAGCTCTTCTCCGCCGGAAGTCACCTTGATCGCCACATCGCGGTATACGTTGCGCACACGGAACATCACTTCCACCATCTTATCCACATTGGCAGGACGTATCTTCTGCGGCACCGTATATCCTACACAGTCTCCGTTTTTCAGCTCAATATATGTCTGGTCTTCAGCCTCTCCGTTCTTTACATACTCTGCTGCACTTCTTCCCGCCTTCTGGCTCTCCGCAGTTACAAAGTCTACCAGATCATGGACATGCACAACATTGCCGCTTGCAAAGATGCCTTCTGCGGATGTCTCCATGTTTTCAAATACGACCGGTCCGTTTGTTCTCGGGTCCATAGTGATTCCTGCTGCCCTTGTCAGTTCATTTTCAGGGATCAGGCCTACGGATAAAAGAACGGTGTCTACGTCAAATATGATCTCTGTTCCCGGAATCGGCTGGTTCTTCTCATCCACTTTCTGTACGGTAACCTGCTCCACTCTCTTATCCCCTTTGATATCCGTGATCGTGTGGGATAAATACAGAGGAATATCGTAATCTTCCAGACACTGCACGATGTTTCTTGTAAGTCCGTTGGAATATGGACAGAGTTCAACGCATCCCACAACCTTTGCGCCCTCTAAACTCATACGCCTTGCCATGATCAGACCGATATCTCCGGACCCTAAGATCAGGACTTTTTTTCCTACCATGTAGCCTTCAATGTTGACATATCTCTGAGCCGCACCCGCAGTGAAGACTCCGGCTGGACGGTCTCCCGGGATTGCAATGGCTCCCCTGGTCCTCTCCCGGCAGCCCATGTTTAAGATCAGAGCTTTTCCTTCCAGTACCATATAGCCGTTTTTCTTGTTCATGGCATGAACGCATTTTTTCTCTTCATCCACATCCAAAACCATGGTGTCCAGCATCACTTCAATATTTGTCTTGGCTAACATTTCAATAAATTTATTTGCATACTCCGGTCCGGTCAATTCTTCTTTGAAATAATGAAGCCCGAATCCATTGTGAATACACTGATTTAAGATTCCGCCTAATTCCTGGTCACGTTCTACCACTAAGATTTTATCGGCACCATTTTTGCTCGCTTCCACTGCTGCCGCAAGGCCTGCTGGTCCTCCTCCGACTACGATCACATCATATTTCATTATCTGGCACCTCCTGTTTTTGTTTCTCCTGTAATAATGTTCATTCCCACACGGTCCTGCGGAACGTCTTCCAGTGGAATGTTTAATTCTCTTGAGATGATCTCCTGCACTCTCGGGCCGCAGAAACCACCCTGGCATCTTCCCATGCCTGCGTTGCATCTTCTCTTGACTGCATCAATGGATGTGGCAGGGATCGGGCGGTGGATCGCGTCCACAATCTCCCCTTCCGTCACTGTCTCACAGCGGCAGATAATTTTTCCGTACAATGGATTTTCTTTAATCAGCGCAGCTCTCTCTTCATCACTCAGCTTCTTAAAACGATTTACTTTTCTCTCGTCCTTGATTTCTTTTTTTGCTTCCAGACAAAGTCCTGACTCTTCCATCATCTTTAACAGGTCAACTGCGATTGCCGGTGCGGAAGAAAGTCCCGGAGAAGCCATTCCTGAAATATTAAAGAAGCCTTTGTTTTCTTCATCTTCAAAAATGAAGAAGTCATCCTCTTTTGTTCTTGCACGGACTCCCGCGAAATTTCTGATGGATTCTCTGAAGTTAATTCCAGGCACGGATTTTAAGGCAGTATTTCTTACAAAGCTTAATCCGTCTGTTGAGGTTGACACATCGTCTCCGTCCGTTGGCTGTGAATTCGGCCCGACAATCAGATTTCCGTGTACGGTAGGCGATACGAGCACACCTTTTCCGTATTTATTCGGGCACTGGAAGATCACATGGTTTACAAGTTCTCCCTGGCTTTTATCCAATAAGTAATACTCACCTTTATTTGGCTTGATGGTAAAGGATTTTTTATTCGTATATTCGTTTACTTTGTCGGCGTTGACTCCTGCCGCATTGCAGATATATTTTGCCTCAACGGTTCCGTTGTTGGTTTTAATTTCATAAGAATCATTGTTCTTTTTAATGTCCGTGACCTCGGTGTTCAGCTTAAATTCAACACCATTTAAGGCAGCCATCTCTCCGAGAGCGATTGCCAGTTCCCACGGACTGATGATTCCTACATTCGGGGAAAATAAAGCTTTGATAGCTTTCTCAGAAATATTCGGTTCTTCTTTTCTTAAGGTTTCCTGATCCCATATCTCCATATCCGGAACACCATTTTTCTCTCCACGCTGTTTTAACTCTTCTAATGTTTTTTCCTCCTTTTCTTCAAAGGCAACAATCAGGGCTCCGATCTGCTTAAATGGAACGTCCAGCTTTTTACACAGCTCTTTTATGTACTGATTTCCTCTGATATTATATTTTGCCATCAGAGATCCCGGTATCGGGTCATATCCTCCATGGATGATGGCACTGTTTGCTTTTGTTGTGCCGACAGCCACATCGTTTTCTTTTTCAATGACCACTGCATTTACATTATACTTTCCTAATTCATATGCGATGGAACATCCTGTAATCCCCGCACCTATAATTGCTACATCATACACTGTTCTTATCCTCCTTCGACTGAGTCCCTGTTTGTCTTACTGCCCTTATCTAATCATAATAATTTGGCCCTGTCAAACGTATGAAACCGCCATTTTATGCGGCTTTCACCTACTTTTGATTAATCATAAAACATTGATTAACAGGCCTTTTCTCCTTTTATTTTTTTCAGATCAGATACTTTCCCCTGTTTTCCTTGTGTTTGTTATTAATCATTAGTATAATATTAATAATCAATAAAAAGTTTCAATTAGTAATTTTTATTAATCAAAATAAATCGAAGATATTTCTACTTGACAGGAGGCTCATTATGGGAAAGAGAAATAAAGTCACAACAAGGGATATTGCTGAGTACACAGGACTCTCCCAGTCCAGTGTTTCTATGATTTTAAGCAGCAAGCCTCACGTTTCTTTTTCAAAGGAGACGGTGGATAAGGTAAAAGCCGCAGCCAAAGAACTGGGCTATAAGAAACCGGAGAAAAATGCGTTAAAAAAAGCATCCGCACTCTCTAAAACAATCATCGTTATCTGCCCTATTCTCTCTAATGGCTACTACTCCATGCTGATCCATTCCATCACAGAACGCGCCAGGGAATATGACTACACCGTATTTTCCGTATCCACGATCCGGGATGTGTCTCAGGAGGAGTATTACATAAAGATGCTTTCAAACTTTGACCTGAGCGGCATCATTTTTTTGTATCCTCCGTCTTCTAAGATTTCAGAGATCAATGCTCTGTCCAAGTCGGTGCCTATGGTCTCCATCGGTGACAAACCTGAGGGCTCCCGATTTGATTCGGTTGAACTGGACAGCAAAAAGCCCGGGTTCATACTCGGTGAATATCTGATCTCTCTCGGTCACACCCATGTATCTTTTGTTTCGGCACCAATCAAACAAAAAGAAATCGGAAGGCTTCACAGATTGGAAGGGTTGAAAAACAGTTTTAAGGCATACAACCTTGATTTGAATAATATCGAGGTTCTTTCCTCTAAGTTCTCTACTTATTCCAGATATACACCGGACAATTCCGAATACTTAAATGGTTATGATCTGGTTTCAAAGGCCTTGGAGAATCACACGAAATCCACTGCTTTTGTTGGGAACAACGATATGACTGCGTTCGGGATCATGTCTGCCATCACTGATCACGGCTATAAAATACCGGGAGACTTTTCAGTCTGCGGATTTGATAACATTCCCCTTTCCGGGATGCCTCAGATCTCTCTTACAACCATTGAGCACGCAGCCGCTTTTAAAGGGAAGGAAGCCGTAGATATTATTTATAAGAAGAATACACAAAAAGACGGGATTTCAAAGCATCATTATATTATGAGGCTGGAATATGAACCGGAACTGATTGTCCGAAATTCCACGGGAAAGGCAAAAAACAGGGAATGCTTTTGACACATTCCCTGTTTTTTTATCATCTCTAATAATTCTTACTTTTTTAAATTCTGAATAATTTTTACGATTGCCACTATTGTTACTAATACAAGAAGGCAAGAAAGAATCATTGCCGGCATAATTGAAATACCCAATTTGTGTCCCTCCTTTAGAATTATATAATATCCAATTGCTTAAGAATGTTTATAGTATTTTTTTACTGTTCCATTCTGATTACACATTTTTAATTCTTGGTGACTGGTCTAATATTTTAATAAATGGTTATGTTTTTTCTTTTACTTTACATTTTTATTCTATAAAAAACAGTTTAGGTAAATTTTAAAAAATATATTTTTTGATATTATACCCTCTTCAACATCTTTTTACAAGTCACTCTTCGTATACTGTATTCTTAGCAACGCAAACAATGTTTTCTTCTGTCATCGTTTCAAAACAAAATTATGTCACAACCTCCGATGAAAAAGATAGCATTAGTCTGTATTTACATCCATACAAATCATAAGCTATGATAAATACAGATAAACGTTTACAGCAAACAGCAGCCGCCCGGGAACTGGCTGCTGTCCAACAAAGGAGAGGTGAGCATGGCCGGCAAACTTCTTGATGATGAATTCTTAAACAACATTGCATGGGGACTTCCAAGTACAGCAAAGAAAGATGCGATCCGCATTGCAGGCAGACTTCTTGTATCCAACCGATATGTGAATCCCGGATATGAAGACAGCATGCTCGAACGTGAACTTGAGCATAATACATATTTAGGGTTCGGCGTTGCCATACCTCATGGGTATGAAACTTCTCTGGATCAGGTATTAAAATCCGGAATCTGCATTGCACACTTTCCTGACACCATTGATTACAACGGAGAAAGTGTAACCTATGTGATAGGAATTGCATGTAAAGAAGAAGACACCATACAGGAACTTATGCAGATTACTGATATCCTCTGCAAACCGGAGGAATGTGAAAAACTATTATCTGCCGCATCAAAAGAAGAATTCATCAGGATTATCAATGAGAATTATCTAAAAGAAGGAGAGTTATAGTATGGAACATGAAAAAACAACATTCTCCCAGAAGCTTCAAAAATTCGGAGCATTTCTGGCCGGAATGGTTATCCCAAATATCGGCGCATTCATTGGATTCGGTTTGATCACCGCATTCTTCCTTGAAACAGGCTGGACACCAAATGCAAAGCTTGCAAATTTAATCAGCCCGATCCTTAATTCACTGCTTCCTATCCTGATCGGTCACACCGGAGGTAAGATGGTCGGAGGAGACCGCGGAGGAGTCATTGGTGCATTGGTAACTGTCGGTGCCATCGTAGCAGTGCCGGGAACCCCGATGTTCCTCGCAGCCATGATCTTAGGACCTGCATCCGGATGGTGCATTAAAAAGTTTGATGCTGCCGTAGACGGAAAAATCCCCGGCGGTTTTGAAATGATCGTCAACAACTTCTCTTTAGGTATCATCGGCGGTATTCTCTGCTGTGTAGCTTACCTTGTATTCGGCCCTGTCATGGATACCGTGACTCAGGTACTCACAAACGGAGTAAACTGGATTGTAACTCACAATGTACTTCCTTTGTCTGCAATTTTTGTAGAACCTGCAAAAGTACTATTCTTAAATAACGCTTTAGACCACGGTATTTTTGGACCGATCGGTTACGAGCAGGTTAAAACTTTAGGACATTCAGCACTGTTTTTATTAGTTCCTAACCCGGGAACCGGACTCGGACTCCTGCTTGCTTACTGGTTCTTCGGAAAAGGCGAGATGAAAGAAGCCGCTCCCGGAATGATTCTTATTCATTTCTTCGGCGGTATCCATGAAGTTTATTTCCCATATGTATTAGCCAATCCTCTCACAATCATCGGTATGATCGCCGGCGGTATCGCAGGTACCGGTACATTTACGCTTATGAATGTGGGAACCGTTGCAACACCTTCTCCGGGCAGTATCTTCTCAGTCCTTGCACTGTCGCCCAAGAGTTCTATGATCGGTGTCATCGCAGGTGTGGCAATCTCCTGTGCGGTATCTTTTGTGATCAACGCCTTCTTTGTAAAACGAATGGTGGCAAAAGGAAAGGGAGAAGCTTCTTTAGGTCCTTCTGTCATTCCAAAAGAAGCCATGGGCTCCAGTACTTCCAATACATCTGATGCCGTGACAAACGATTCTTCTCTCGGTGTTGCAGGCTTAGATCTTACAAATGTAAATAAGATTGTCGTTGCCTGTGATGCGGGTATGGGCTCCAGTGCAATGTCTGCTGCAGCATTAAAGAAAAAAGTAAAAGCGGCTGACCTCCCTGTTGAAGTCATCAACACTGCGATCTCCAAGATTCCGGATGACACAGATTTAGTGATCACACACAAAGAGCTGACAGGTACTGCAAAAGCAGCTCAGCCTAAAAAGCAGCACTTATCCATTACCAACTATCTTCAGGCTCCGGAATACGATGAACTTGTAGAACGTTTAAAAAACCGTTAAACTGAGTACTCTTGGTACAATCCGAATAATAAGCATAGCAATTGGAACGGGCGTTTCCTTCTGGGGAATGCCCTGTTCCGGTATTTTGGGAGGGAATTCAAATGAAAGCAGTTATGTATGGGGCAGGCAATATCGGACGGGGATTTATCGGTGCCCTGCTCTCACAGACCGGCTATGAAGTCGTATTTGTCGATGTAAATGACGACGTTATAAATGCCATTAACAGAGATAAAACCTATCCCCAGGAGATTGTGGGAAAAAACGGGAAAACTGTCTGGATTCAAAACATACGGGCCGTTGACGGAAAAGATGCTTCCGCTGTCAGTGATGAAATAGCATCTGCAAACCTTCTGGCTACTTCCGTGGGTGTCACTGTCCTCGAAAAAATCATTCCGGTCATCTGTGAGGGACTCACCAGACGCTGGGACAAAGATCCCGCCAACACACTGGATCTTCTGATCTGCGAAAATTTAATGGATGCCGATGAATTTTTATATGAAAAAATCAAAGACATGCTGCCCGCCAGACATAAAAAAACCTTGGATGAAAGCCTTGGACTTGTAGAAACTTCCATTGGCCGCATGGTGCCTGTGATGACAGAAGCTATGAAAAAAGGTGATCCGCTCCGGATCTGTGTGGAAGATTATGATTATCTTCCGGTTGACCGGGCTGCCTTTAAAGGGCCAATTCCTGACTATAAAAAAATAGTGCCTTTCAGCCCGTTTTCTTTTTATCTGGAACGAAAGCTGTACATCCATAACATGGCCCATGCTGTTACTGCATTTCTTGGAAAAATAAAAGGATATACATATATTGACGAAAGTATTGGTGATATCTATATACGAAAGCTGGTGGAAGGTGCTATGATAGAAAGTGCCATGATGATCTCAAAAAGGTATCATGTAGAATTTTCTGAGCTGAAAGCTCATATAGACAATCTGCTGTTCCGCTTCCAAAACCCTTATCTCCACGATACCGTGGAACGTGTAGGAAGGGAACCGATCAGAAAGTTAAAGCCGAAGGACCGTTTGGTAGGAGCACTGCGCGGCTGCGAACAGGAAGGCGTTCTCCCTGTTTATCTGTCTTTTTCCACAGCAGCTGCCCTATATAGTATAGCGGATGCTTCCGCTCACGAGCTTTTAAACGAGACATGCCAAATATCATCCGATGAACCCTGCGGCAACTATATTATGGCATTTTATGAACAGTTGAAAAATTCACCCAAAGATTTTGCATCCATTTTAAAAATGATTGACAGACAATACAATGAAATCAGAGGGCTCGTTGTTTAAATTCAATGATCGATTTTATCAGAGAGGAAGATAGGTGAAGATATGGTTATTTCTGACCGCGCAAAAGAAATTATCGAATATCTGCTGGATGCAACCGGTTATGTGAGGGTTTCAGAGATTGCAAAGGAACTGGGCGTCACAGAACGTACCGTTTACCGCGAAATGCCCGAAATAAATGACATCATGGAATCCTGTGATTTAAAGCTGGAATCTCAGTCCGGCAGGGGAATGCAGATCTATGGTTCCCTGTATAATATGAAACGGCTGGAGTATCTCTTTGAGGAGTCCAAGGTGGAACAGACTTATACCGCAAAAGAACGGAATGATCTGATACTTCTCATCCTTCTCCACGAGAATGATTATGTAAAGACTCAGTCACTGGCCATCGATCTGAAAACGTCTACGCAGACGATCAGAAACAGTCTGCACCAGCTGCAGAATTTCCTTGAAAATGATGATATTACCTTGATTACAAAACGAAGTGAAGGTGTTATACTAGAAGGGAAAGAAATATCAAAACGTCACCTGTTGATCAGCATAATTCTGAGAAATATTCCTCTGGATAATTTCTTTGACTGGATGAAAAACAAAAAATACAAAAGCTGTGCATTCATCAATCTCCTGATTCAATGGGATTATGAAGACACATTATCTGTCATCTATGATTTTCTGAATCCACTTATTTCAAAAAAGAGACTCAATGTATCCGATAAAGAATTCCAGGAGTTTTTGTTCCTCCTGTGTATTTTTATCAAAAGGCATTCTCTTGTAGATGAAAAGGAGGACGAGTTAAGGCTCTCCGTGGATATACCAAATCCTGAGCTGGAACTTTACAAAAGTATCAAACACCTGCTGGAACATAAGTTTCATATTAAGCTCTATGATACAGAGCTTAACTACTTCAACTGGATGATCAACCTATATACAGGACGCACTCACTACCATGTTGCAAATGATTCCAGCATTTTAAAACAGCTGGATCTGGTCACCCAGCTGATCGCCAGAGTAGAGGAACGGTTTGGTTTCCCATACAGCGAAGATGAGAACCTTGCCGAGAATCTTATGCTTCACATCAATATGGCCCTGGAACGGATCAGAAGCGGCATGAATGTATCCAATCCTCTCAATGACGATATTTATCAGTCCCATCCAAAGCTTTATGATATTGTGAGGCAGAGTTTTATAGAAGTTTTTAAACACACCTCCGTACCGGTGCCGGATGATGAAATAGGGTATATCGTCATCTACTTTATTGCATCGATGGAGTATCTGACCAAACAGTCCATTGAAGTCCTGGTCGTCTGTGCCTCAGGCATGGGTTCATCCAAGATGTTAAGAAGCCGTCTGGAGCGGGAATTTGCAGAGATCGACGTAGAGAAGATTATTTCTCTCCATAAACTCTCCGATGAAGACCTGTCTCGCTATGACCTGATTATTTCCACAGTACCGCTGGATTTAGGCGACGATAAGTACATCTGTGTATCCCCGCTGCTCAACGACAGGGACAAGGAAGAAACCAGAAAACGCATCAAACACCTCAATAAAAAAGGAGAACATCATGAATAAGATTTTCAACGCAGACAACATTGTTTTAAACAAACGCCTCCGGAATAAGGAAGACGCTATTGACGTGGCGGGTAAAGTTCTGGTGGAACAGGGCTATGTGGATCCAAAATATGTAGAATGTATGCACAAGAGAGAAGAAGTCATCTCTACCTACATCGGCAATAACGTAGCCATCCCTCATGGTATCGACGGTTCCGAAAAATACATAAAAGAATCCGGTATATCCTTTATTCAGGTACCGGAAGGGGTGAAATACGGCGATGACACCGTATATATCGTTATGGGTGTTGCAGGCAAAGACGGAACCCACCTGGATATCCTTATGAAGCTCTCTGAAGTAATCTGTGAAGAAGAAAATATCAAAAATTTAAAAGAAGCACAGACAAAAGAAGAAATCCTGGACATCATCGGAGACTTGACCGTTTAATTCAATCATTTAAGCCAGCTATAAATTACAAAAAGGAGATATATTATGTTAATTTTAATTGACGACGCAGACTTAACAAAAATCGAGGAACTCTATGCAATATATCCTTATGATGGAGTCACTACCAATCCCACGATCTTGGGCAAGACCGGAAATCCTGATCCTATGGACCAGTTAAAGAAGATCCGTGCTCTGATCCCGGAAGAAGCGATGCTTCATGCACAGGTGCTTTCAACAGAGACCGATGATATGGTAAAAGAAGCAAAACATATGGTTGATGCCATCGGCGGCAACATGTACATTAAAGTACCCGTAACTGCAAACGGATTAAAAGCGATTTCTATCCTGAGCAAAGAGGGAATTAACGTAACCGCAACCGCTATTTACGGTGTAATGCCTGCATTCATGGCTGCGAAAGCAGGAGCTAAGTTCCTCGCCCCTTATGTAAACCGCCTGGATAACTTAGGATACAATGGTGTGCAGATTTCAAAAGATATTCATACCATGGTCAGGGCTGCAGGATATGATGCGGAAGTCCTCGGTGCATCTTTCAAAAACTCTCAGCAGGTTCTTGAAATGGGCAAATTCGGTATCGGATCTGTCACAGTCAATCCGGATACCTTGAAAACCCTCGCATTCAACCAGGTTGCTGAAGGTGCCGTAAAAGACTTCATCCGCGACTTTGAAAACTGCTGCGGTGAAGGAAAGACTATGCTTGATTTCTAAAAAACGTTACAAAAAAACTCCGGAGTTCATGTTTTGCTCCGGAGTTTTTTTATTTATCTTATTATAATAATTCTTTGCGCAGTTCTTCTCCTGTTTTCGCACTGAGGTATGCAGGCGCAATATCAAATACAGTTTTGCATCCTGTCTGTCCTTCTTTGGCAAGTCTGTAAGCGGCCCTTGCATATGCCGCAATAACACTGGATGTAAACTCAGGATTAGAATCCAGCTTCAAACTATATTCAATCAGATGCTTATTTTCGTTTTCCCATCCGGTCTTTCCGCTTCTCAAAACGAATCCTCCGTGAGGAATGCTGCTGTGATCTCTTTTTAATTCTTCTTCACTTATAAAATGCACGGTTGTATCGTAGTCTGCAAAATAATTCGGCATATTTTTGATCTCTGACTCTATCATTGACGCATCTGCCCCTTCTTCCAGCACGACAAAACATTCTCTCGTATGTTTCTCACGGGTTGTAAGTTCAGGGTCCTCTCCGTTTCTTACTGCTTCCAGTGCTGTATCTACGGGAATTGTATACTGCTTTCCGTCTTTTACTCCATCTATCCGGCGGATTGCATCCGAATGGCCCTGACTTACTCCTCTGCCCCAAAATGTATAGTCCTTTCCGTCTGGAAGGATCGCATTAGCATACATTCTGTTTAAAGAAAACATTCCTGGGTCCCATCCCACGGAAATAATGCCTACGTTTCCTCCTTCTTTCGCAGCTTTATCAACATTAGCGAAATGCTCCGGAATTCTTGCATGTGTATCAAAACTGTCCACAACATTGAATATAGAGGCATATTCCGGCGTCTGTACAGGAAGGTCTGTGGCGCTTCCGCCGCACAGGATCATTACATCTATTTTATCCTTCCAGTCTGCCGCATCCGCCACATTGCACACTACCGCCGACTCTGTAAGAATCGTTACATCTTGTGGGTTCCTTCTTGTAAAAACTGCAGCAAGTTCCATATCCGGATTCTGACGGACTGCACATTCCACTCCGCGTCCGAGATTTCCATAACCTAAAATACCTATACGTATACTCATATTTTTTCTCCTGTCTGTTTTTTTTCTTTTTTGATTATACTTGCTTGAATGGAATTCTGCAAGAATAAAACGTTCTGTAATTCATATTTTTTCCTGCTCTACACAGGGTCATTCGAAAATTCTACCGGATATCTTCTATATAAACAGATACTTATGAATACAGTTATCGTTTCCGCAGCTAAAAAAGACCACCAGATTCCTTTCATACCAATAAAATATGAAAGAATCCACATAAATGGCAGCAGAAGTATCAGCTGCCTCAGTATATTAATGATCAGACTGAATCCAACTCTCCTGGTTGACTGCATAAACGATGCAGCCATTGTGGCCGCCGCGGCAAATACATAACTTGTACACATAATTTTTAATGCGGGCACTCCAAATGTCATCATTTCATCGGATGCATTGAAAATCCTTAAAATCTGTTCCGGAAATGTCCAAAACAGAATAATGCTGATGCCTGTAAGGCCAATTCCTATTCCTGTTCCATATTTAAATGCCTGACGAAGCCTTGGCATATTTTTTGCACCATAGTTATAACTCATAATCGGAATACATCCTTGTACAAGACCATTTAAAGTCATAATGACAACTTGCTGCAATTTAAAATATGCCCCGAAAAATGCTACCCCAGTCGTGGAATATACAACAAGAAATATATTTGTAAAGTAAATCATAAATGCTCCCAGGGCATTCATGATAAAGGATGGAAATCCGATCACAAAAATTTCTTTTATCATCTGGAAATCAATATGAAAACCTCTTATTTTTAGCCTGACCTTTTGCTTTCGGAAAATAAGTACAATAAAGGCTAAAATCATGGAAAGCGTATACCCGCATACAGTTGACACAGCGGCCCCTTCGATGCCCATTTTAGGAAAATTGAAATAGCCAAATATAAGAATCGGGTCAAGTATAAAGTTCAGGACAACTCCCGCGATCTGAAACCACATGGGACCGATCATATTCCCTGTTCCCTGAAGAATCTTTTGAATACAAATATGTACCATACTGGATACTTCCAAAAAAGCACAGATTCTCATGTAGCGGACAGCTAAATGATATATTTCCGGATCGTCTGTAAAAGATGAAAAAAAAGGTTTTGTTATCACAAGCACAGCACCGGTAACGATGATTCCCATAACAGCTGAAAGCAATATACCATTTGTGACAACACTATTTGCCCTGTCCTGATTCTTTTGCCCAAGATTATCTGCGATTAGTACATTAACGCCGACACCGATCCATATGGACATCGCAATCATCAGGGTTGTGATTGGAAATGCCAGAGACACGGCAGTCAGTTCCTTTTCTCCAATCCATGAGACAAACATACAGTCTACAAAATTATATGTATACTGCATAAACATGGATATGAGCGGAGGTACTGCCATGGATACGATCAACGGAAACATCGGTCGGGTCTCCATCTTGTTCTTATGATTCATAATCCCTCCTTTAAATAAAGTACAAAGTTAGAAAGCCCACCTCTTCTCCCCAACCCCTCACTTTTTGAAATGCTTGACAACTTTTCGTGCCCAGATGCCTTAAAATATAAAAAAGCCGGATATCTTTCGATATCCAGACTGTCTTAGAGTTGCGGGGGCCGGATTTGAACCAACGACCTTCGGGTTATGAGCCCGACGAGCTACCAGACTGCTCCACCCCGCGTTATTAAAGTAAAAAGGCGCCAACCAGATTTGAACTGGTGATCAGGGAGTTGCAGTCCCATGCCTTACCACTTGGCTATGGCGCCATATAATATAGTATATGCAAACGTATCTAATTTATGATACGAAAAAATGACTCCAACGGGATTTGAACCCGTGTTACCGCCGTGAAAGGGCGGTGTCTTA
>OAWS01000183.1_pt1 | contig 61394 bp, 59 predicted proteins | sample 1517141 | NCBI WGS metagenome assembly OAWS01 (sample SAMEA2580173, study PRJEB22360) | human gut metagenome | biome: human gut; feature: human-associated habitat; material: faeces | place: Denmark | collected 2008/2010
ATACCCATCATATAGAGGATGTCATAGACCTGGTTTTAAGTGTCAATCCTGATGCTGTGATGGTAATCAAGTCTACTATTCCTGTTGGATATTGCCGTGGACTTTATTTGAAGTATGCCCGTAAGGGAGTCAAGAAGCTTAACTTGCTTTTTTCTCCGGAGTTTCTTCGTGAGAGTATGGCTCTTTACGATAATTTATATCCAAGTCGTATCATTGTTGGCTATCCAAAACTGATTGATGGCGAGCAGTTTGACGAGGAAAACGAAGCTATAAAGACCATTGCTGATGTTCCCGCCCTAGAGAAAGCTGCACATACTTTTGCTGCATTACTCCAAGAAGGTGCAATCAAGGAAGATATTCCTACGCTTTTTATGGGTATAAAGGAGGCGGAAGCTGTTAAATTGTTTGCAAATACCTACTTGGCTTTGCGTGTCAGTTATTTTAATGAATTGGATACTTATGCAGAGATGAAAGGTCTGGATTCTCAATCAATCATACAAGGCGTTGGTCTTGATCCTCGTATTGGAACACATTATAATAATCCATCGTTTGGTTATGGCGGTTATTGTCTGCCTAAAGACACGAAACAACTGTTAGCCAATTATCAGGATGTACCTCAGAACATGATGAGTGCTATTGTAGAAAGTAACCGTACAAGAAAAGATTTCATAGCAGATCAAGTTCTGCGTAAAGCGGGTTATTACACCGCCTCCTGTTCATGGGATGCCCAGAAAGAGCAAAAAATAACCATTGGTGTATATCGTTTGACCATGAAATCCAATTCTGATAATTTCCGTCAGAGTGCCATTCAAGGGATTATGAAGCGTATCAAGGCGAAGGGTGCTACTATTGTAATTTACGAGCCTACTATGCAGGATGGTGAAACATTTTTTGGTAGCCAAGTGGTCAATAACTTAATCAAATTCAAGGAAATAAGTCAGGCCATAATTGCCAACCGTTACGACGCCTGTCTGGATGATGTGAAAGAGAAGGTATATACTCGTGACATTTTCCAAAGAGATTAACTTTATGGTAACATACAATGTTAGTTTAGAGAGCAAAGTGGTTTTGGTGACCGGTGCAGCCGGTTTTATCGGAGCCAATTTGGTGAAACGTTTGCTGAATGAGTTTGATAGCGTGAAAGTCATCGGTATTGATAATATTACCGAATACTATGATGTACGTTTAAAATACGAACGCTTACAAGAATTGTCTGCTTATGGTGACAGATTTGTTTTCATTAAAGACAGCATTGCTAAAAAGGAAATCGTTGAGTTCATTTTCACTAACTACCATCCGCAGGTAGTGGTGAACCTTGCTGCACAAGCTGGTGTACGCTATAGCATCACTAACCCTGATGCCTATATTGAAAGCAACCTTATTGGATTTTATAATATCTTAGAAGCTTGTCGTCATCATAGCGTAGAGCATTTAGTATATGCTTCTTCCAGTAGTGTATATGGTAGTAATAAGAAAGTGCCTTATAGTACCGATGATAAGGTTGACAATCCTGTATCACTCTATGCTGCTACTAAAAAGAGCAATGAGTTAATGGCACACGCTTACTCTAAACTCTATAATATCTCATCAACCGGCCTCCGTTTCTTTACTGTCTATGGTCCTTGCGGTCGTCCCGATATGGCTTACTTTAGCTTTGCCAACAAACTTTTGAAGGGTGAGACCATTCAGATTTTTAATTATGGTAATTGTAAGCGTGACTTTACTTATATAGACGATATTATAGAAGGTATAGTTCGTATCATGCAGTATGCTCCTGAGAAGAAAAATGGCGATGATGGTCTGCCTATTCCTCCTTATAAAGTATACAATATTGGTAACAGCAGTCCCGAGAACCTTTTGGACTTTGTTAATATCTTGCAAGAAGAATTAGTCTATGCTGGTGTACTTTCTACACATTATGATTTTGAAGCTCATAAAGAACTGGTACCGATGCAACCTGGTGATGTACCAGTTACATGTGCGGATATTTCTGCTTTGGAGAATGATTTCGGATTCAAGCCTCACACCTCTTTAAGAGAAGGGTTACAAAAGTTCGTGGAGTGGTATAAAAAAAATACAGATGAGATGGTTTCTTTTTCGTAATGTGTGGCGATTAATTTTAATATTCTAATATTGAGAAAAGAAATGTTTGTCATATACGATGAAATTCTCTTGGAATAATGAATAATATGTTGGATAGTGACAGCAGCGAAGGTACAAATAATGATTCAAGTCCTTTTTTAAGATATACAATCTTATTATTACAACATGAATTAGATTATATAGTATGTCAAATTAGAACATTTAATTATCGATAATAAATACAATGAAATTAGATAAACAGCTATTAGATAGGCTGAGTAAGGAGGCAAGTGTTAATCCCCGGCTTAGAGTAAGTTATGATTTACGTAATAGTGATAAAGATAAATCACAGCGAATATTGAATGCATTACATCCAAAAACTGTATTACCTATTCATCGACATCAATCCACAAATGAAACATTAGTGGTGTTGAGAGGAGCTATATTGCAAAAACTTTATGATGATAATGGGAAATTATTGGAATCTTTTGTTTTGAAAGCGGGGGGAGATTTTTTAGCAATACAGATACCAGCTGGGCAATTTCATTCGCTTGAATGTATTGAGGAGGGGACTGTAATTTTTGAAGCAAAAGATGGTGTTTATAAACCAATTCAACAGGAAGACATAATACAGTAGTATTTTATTCGCAATAGTATAATCACTTTAACTAAAGATGACAGACAACAAAATAAACTCATCGGTCAACAATAAGCGTATTGCTAAAAATACTATGTATCTTTATTTGAGAATGTTTGTAACTATTTTGGTATCATTGTATACTGTAAGAATAGTTCTAGCAGCATTGGGTGAAGTTGATTATGGTATTTATAATATTATAGGTGGTATTGTTGTTTTATTTTCATTTTTGAATCATGCAATGAATACTTCTGTTCAAAGATTCTTATCATATGAAATTGGTAGAAATGATCAAGTTCAGTTGAAACGTGTTTTTAGTATGAGTGTGAACAGCCATATGCTTATGGCATTGTTTATACTAATTGTATCGGAAACTTTGGGGGTATGGTTTCTTAATTCTCAAATGAATATTCCTGATGAAAGAATGTACGCGGCGAACTGGGTTTTCCAATTTTGCATATTAACATTTATCTTACATATATTAAGAGTTCCTTATAATGGTTGTATCATTTCTTTTGAAAGAATGTCTATCTATGCTAATCTAAGTATAGCTGAAGTTTTGATGAGTCTAGGCATCGTTTATCTTTTGACAATAGGGAACTCAGTGGATAGGTTAATTTTGTATGCGGGACTAAAATGTTTCGTTTCTCTGATCTGTTGGATTGCTAGTTATATATATTGTAAGTGTTCGTTTTGTTGTTGTGATTATGCTCCGTTTTGGGATAAAGGATTATTTAAGAGACTTTTTAGCTTTTCGGGGTGGTCAATGCTTGGGGCTGGGTCTGTTATAGTAACTCAAAGTGGTAGTAATATATTGCTGAATATTTTTAGTGGTGTAGTAGTTAATGCTGCTTATGGTATTTCAAGTCAGGTAAGCAATGCGATATATGGATTTGTTTCAAATTTCCAAATAGCCTTTCAACCTCAAATTATTAAATTATATGCTGCAGGCAAACGAGAGGAACAGATTCAGCTTGTAAATAGAGCTTCAATTATATCTTATTATTTATTGTTATTGATATCAGTACCATTTATTTTAGATGCCGATATCGTATTTGAATTATGGTTAAAAGATGTACCTGATTATTCTATTTCCTTTTGTCAATGGATGCTTGCATATAGTATGATTGATGCTATACAGGCTCCTTTGTGGATGTTAATAACAGCATCGGGAAATATTAAACTGTACTCTATATGGTCAAGTTCCCTTGTTATTTTAAATCTGCCTATGGCTTGGTTCTTACTATATTGTGGGTATTCGCCTTTATGGATTTTTATAACACGATTTGTTATTAATTTAATAACAGCAATAATACGAATATTTTACGTAAAGGCATATTTTAGTTTTCCAATTCTTGTATATACGAAAATGGTATTTACAAGGGCTATTCCAGTTACTATAATTGCATTTGTAGGTGGACATTTTATAAATGAATTATTAGACAAGAATATCTTATCTTTTATTTTGTCTACAACGTTAATGGTTGTATTTATTATACTTGTTATCTTTAGCATTGGGCTTAGAAAAAATGAGAGGAAATTTGTTGTAAATATTGTGAAAGAGAAAATTAATAAATTAAAGTTGTAGACTTATCATGGATATTGATTGTGTGATTATAAATAAATGTATATATAGTTGCAGGATTGAAAAGAGTATTCATGAATAAATTTCTTTTTAATGTAACTATAGATAAGAATAATTATTGAACCAGTGCGTGTTCTTAGATCTCAATATGGCGGTAAAATATTTGTTGGTAAGAATTGCTATATGTCTAAAGGGGTACAATTATTGACTCATAGAGGGAATATTATAATATGGAATAATTCTACAATTAATCCATATCTGTTATCTACGGGCAGGGAGGAGTAAATATTGGTAATGGGGTACGAATTGCTCATTGTGTAATTGTGCCCTCAAATCACATTTTGGAAAATCTTAATTAGTATATATATATTCAAAGTCTCTCTAAAAAAGGAATTGTTATCGAAGATGATGTTTGGTTAGGAGCTGGAGTAAAGGTTCTTGATGGAGTTACGATTAACGGAGATGGGTGATTGGAGTGAATGCTGTTGTTACTCATTCAATTGAAGAGTATGGAATTTATGTAGTGCTTGGCTCATAAAATTAAATCACGTAAATAGCATAGAGTTTTAATTACTATTTATATGTTAATCGAAACACTTTTAAGGAATGATTTGTACAATGTTAAAAAATAGTGAATTGACATCCTATTTTATGGCTGATTTTATAAAAACTACATTTTATGACAAGATTTAATATCAGGGGAGTATACGAATTTTCCTTTTTATCTAAGTTACAATTAAATAATTTGAATCAACATGCCTATATTATCAGTTATTATTCCATGTTACAATAATGGAAATTTATTAAAGGAGATGATTGATTGTTGCATACAGCAAACATTTGATGACTGGGAACTAATTATAGTAGATGACCAATCTACAGATAATTTTACTCAAAAATTAGTAAAGGACTATGTGGCTAAGGAAAATCGAATAAAATTTCTAATCAGAAATAGATTACCTAAGGGATCTGTAACATGTAGAAATATTGGCTTGTATTCTTCTTTAGGAAAGTATATTATTCATTTTGATGCTGATGATCTAATAAGTAATACTTGTTTTGAAAATCGCGTGAAGTTTATGGAAGAACATCCTGATGTAGAATACGCATCTTTTCCTGCTAGAGCATTTTGGGAAAAATCTAAGTTGCCATCATATGATGATAATGGGCAGATATGGGGGGACCATTGTAAATATGGTAAGGATCTGTTGGCAAGTTTTTTACGTGCAGATTATCCATTTTCTACGTGGAATAATATTTATCGAAAGGCGTCAATAGAGAAAATTGAATGGGATGAGCAGGTTAAAATATATACAGATTTTAGTTTTATTTTACCTTGTATTTTTGCAGGCCTCCAACATGCATTTAGTGAATTAAAGGAATTAGATTACTATTATAGAATGGCGTATAACTCCAATAATATGTGTGCCTCATTTGTCAGTGATGAAAAATGTGAGTCAACACTTTATTTGTTTGATAAAATTATTTTAGAATTGCATAAACATTCGTTGGGTAAGAAGTATATTAAGATATTTAGAGAATTTGTTTTGTTGCATTATGAACGCCTTATTTATGAGAATAATAAGCAACATATTGATGAATTTATTAGTTTCTGTGATAAGCACTATAAAATGCACAAACGTCTTAAATTTATGAGTTTTCTTTCACTAATGTTTAAAAAGAATAGAAAATTACAGAAAGGTATTACTTATTGTTTTTTCTCAATTCTTTTTGGCTATACTAGGTATATTAAAATAATATTGTCAAGAGTATAATGTCTGCTGTTATCTTTAATGTTATTTTATACATTTCAACTTTGATTGTATATTTCAGCAAGTATAAAAGACTTGACATATATTCATTCATTTTGTTGTTATATGGACTAACGAGTATATTGTGTGCAAATTACTATATATCCAATGTGAATAAATATGATTTGACATTTTTCCCATTTATATATCTGTTTGTAGTTTTGCTCATATTTATTAAACCGTTCAAAGGGCTAACATTTGATATAGCAAAGGTTCATATAGCTGATACAAAACTAATAAAAGCCTTAGTGGGTATTTATATATTGTCTGGTGCTATCACTATTATTTATGGTTTGCCCAAAACTATGATGATATTCGTCGATGGAGATTTTGCTGCCCTTCGTAATACACTTTATGTTGATTCTGATTCTATAGTTTTGTATGAGAACAATATAGAAAGGGTAGCTAAAAATATTAATTCATATCTTAGTACATTTGGTATTATAATTAGCTTTTATCAGCTTACGAAGACTAAAATTCCTGTGCTATATACTGTTATCTTGTTCTTTAGTTGGGTTGCTCCGGGCTTTTTGGCATCGACATTAGTCGCTTCTCGTGGGATGATTGTGTTTTTGCTAATAAAAGTTGCCATCGCATATTTATTCTTTAAGGGGGCTATACCTGTTAAGAGAAAACGAATTTTAATGATTGCGGGCTTAGTTATTATTGGATCTTTAATTTTGTATACGATGATAGTGTCAGAATCCAGATTCGGTGATGATGCAAATGATTCAATTAAGTTTTATTTAGGGCATTCAATGCTTGCTTTTAATGATGGACTTGCTGGACAAATTCAAGAATATTCAGGTGGAAAGTATTTCTTCAAATGGTTTATAGATTTCTTTGGGGGAGATTCTAGTTTAGATATTAGTTCCTTAGGAGCAAGGATCGGTTCGTCATTTATTACATTTATAGGCTGTTTTTATCTTGATTTTGGCCCTATAGGAACGTTCATATTAGCTTTGATAGTAAGTCGACTTCTAATAAAAGTTGCAAGAAAAAAAACTTTAAAAATTTCAGACTTATCTATCCTTATTTATTTTGCAATATTCTTTTCTCAAGGAGTATTTGTTGTAGGACGAGGAATGTCTTTAAGTTGGGTTATGGCTGTTGTCATTTATTATATGCTAAAGTTTTCTGAATATAAAGAACAAAAACAAAAAAAAAATGCAACCAATTATTTCAGTAATGGTGCCGACTAAGAATAGGTACAAATATTTGATACATTTAATAACACTAATTGAAGGATTTAACGACAAAAGAATAGAATTAGTTATTCATGATAACTCTGATAATAATTCAGAAATAATAAATTTTATGAACGGAAAATCCTTTGTGAGTACTGTCTATTTTTATGATACTGACAAACTTTCTATGGGAGAAAATGCAGAAAGAGGAATTAACAAATGTACAGGAGAATATATTTGTTTTATAGGAGATGATGATGCTGTATGTAGAAATATTGCAGATTGTGCAGAATGGATGAAAAAAAATCAAATTGATGCTTTAAGACCTCTTTATCTTAATTATGTATGGAATGAGAACATGGGAGATAAAAAGGGGATTCTTTACTATGATGAAATATCGTTAACATATAAAGTTGGTAATCCAGTTAAGGAACTTATTAAAATATTAAAGAATGGTGTCCCGCATTTTGGTCATATGGCAAAAATTTATCATGGCATAGTGAAGAAATCTCTGTTGGGAGATATACAAAATAAGTATGGTACATTATTTCCTGGGCCTACACCAGATATGTCTGGAGCTGTATCAATTAGTCCGTTCTTGGAAAAATTTGCGATGATAGAAATTCCTGTAGTATTACCAGGAATGTCGCGTATGGTTGGAGGAGGAGTAATGGGGAAGGTTTTGACACTTGATGAAGTTAAGTTCATTACTGATAGAGATCGTAATAGCTGGGAGAGAGATTTTCCAAAACTCTGGGCTACTGAACTTATATGGCCGGATTGTGCATTAAAGGCGCTTCGTAATGTAAAACATGAGGAATTAATTAAATACTTTAATAGAAATAAGATGTTATCACGTCTTGTTGTGATTCATAAAACCTACTTCAAGGAGGCATATGAGTATTCATATAGCAAGATATCTTTTCTCTTAATTTTTATATGCTATTTTATTTCTGAAGGGATTAAATATATTTACAAAAGAAAGGTTCTGTCAAATCTTAATGGTAAATTAAATGGTGTCTATTACGTATGTGAAAATTTGGGATCTATAGCTGATGCGGAGGAGTATTTGATGAATAAGATTGCTAATATGAAGTTTGATAATTTAATATTTAAAAAATAAATATATATGTCGATTTTTAGAGATAAGGTTCTATTGATAACAGGCGGTACTGGTTCTTTCGGTAACATGGTGTTAAAACGATTTCTTGATTCAGATATCAAGGAGATTCGTATTTTTTCTCGTGATGAAAAAAAGCAGGATGATATGCGTCACTATTTACAATCACAATATGTAGAACAAGCGAAGAAAGTTAAGTTCTATATTGGTGATGTTCGAAATCGTCAAAGCATAGATATTGCTATGAGAGGTGGAGTGGATTATATCTTTGCAGCAGCGGCTCTTAAACAAGTGCCTTCTTGTGAATTTTTTCCAATGCAGGCAGTTGAGACAAATATTATTGGCACTAACAATGTATTAGAATCTGCTATTGCACATGGTGTAAAAAATGTTGTGGTCCTTTCAACTGACAAGGCTGCTTATCCTATTAATGCTATGGGGATTTCAAAGTCTATGATGGAAAAAGTTGCTACAGCTAAAGCTCGTCAATTGGGTGAGGGAGCTCAGACTACAATTTGTTGCACTCGTTATGGTAATGTTATGGCATCAAGAGGTTCTGTAATTCCTTTATGGGTTGATCAGATGGTGGAAGGTAAGCCTATTACTATCACTGATCCTAATATGACCCGTTTTATGATGACTTTGAACGATGCTGTAGATTTGGTAATCTACGCTTTTGAACATGGGCGGAATGGTGACCTTTTTGTTCAGAAAGCTCCAGCTGCGACACTTGAAGTGCTTGCAACTGCATTGAAGAAAGTCTATACTAATGTCAATCCAATTTATGGTGAAACGGAGGTCAAAGTAATAGGTACTCGTCATGGAGAGAAGCTTTATGAGACCCTTGTGACTCGTGAGGAAATGGCTCGTGCGGAGGATATGGGTGATTATTATCGTATCCCATGCGATGCTCGCGACCTTAACTATGACAAAGTGGAAGGTGGTAATCCTGAGATTGATAAGATGGAAGAATATCATTCTCATAATACTAAACGTCTTACTGTAGACGAGATGGTTGAATTACTTTATAAACTATCCTTTATTCGTGAAGACCTTGGACTTCAGCCAAGAATACATGCAAAGGAAATCCGTTCAGAATAATACAATAGATAAAAAAATGAAATTCTTTATACTAGGATGTAATGGTATGTCTGGTCATACTATTTCATTGTATCTCAAAGAGCAAGGTCACAAAGTAGTTGGTTTTGCCCGTAGGAAATCTAATCTTGTAGAGACCATTGTTGGTGATGCCTATGATACAGTCCTCATTGCAAATAGCCTTGCGGAAGGTGATTTTAATGCTGTTATCAATTGTATCGGAATACTTAATCAGTTTGCAGAGAACGATAAAGCGGCAGCTTCATTTTTGAATTGCTATTTGCCCCACTTCCTTGTAGAAGTAACCAAAAGAACGAATACTCAAGTAATTCATATGAGTACTGATTGTGTGTTTTCTGGTAAGACAGGTCCTTATACAGAAAAATCTCCCACTGATGGTGTAACTTTTTATGATAAGAGTAAAGCACTTGGAGAAATCAATGACAGTAAGAACTTAACTCTTCGTAACTCAATTGTAGGTCCAGATATCAACCCAAATGGAATTGGCTTACTTAATTGGTTCATGCAGCAGACTGGTGAGGTTAATGGCTTTACAGGTGCTATGTGGACAGGGCAAACTACACTGCAACTTGCAAAAACCATAGAAGCTGCTGTCAAAGCTAAAGTTAGTGGTCTTATTAATATGGTTCCATCTACAAATATTTCTAAATATGAACTTTTGAAACTTTTCAATCATAATCTTCGTCATGACGAACTTATTATTAAGCCTGTAGAAGGTATTGTTGCAGATAAAACACTTATTCGTACCAACAATAAATTCAATTACCAGATACCAGATTATGACACTATGGTTCGTGAGATGGCTGAATGGATGAGAATTCATAAAGTACTATACCCTCATTATAGTCTGAACTAAAGAATGGATTGTTTTAAAATATATAAAGACATAAAATGAAGAAAATATTATTAGTTTTTGGAGACTATTCCCAAAGCTGTTAAAATGGCTCCTTTAGTGAAAGAATACCATAAATATCTAAACGTTTTTGACATAAAAATTATGTGCTACAAAGCAACATCGCGAAATGTTAGATCAAGTTTTGGAGATTTTTGAAACTCCCCAGATCATGATTTAAATATAGCACCTAATTAGGATTCATATGATGTTATATCTAAAACTCTATTGGAGTAAAGAGACATTCCCCCAAAAATAATCGCCAAATAACAGGACATATCGTTGATAATAAAACTGAAAAAACTCATTGAGTACCTACCTAACAAATTATACGATTTCGTTTGATCTTTGCTTTATTTATAGGGAAACCGTCTCAAGTCAGCTTCCTTAGGTGATATATCAAAATTAGGTGCTAACTACACGATTCAAGTTATGCTTTCAATAAGAATTAATAAAAAATACAGTTAAACAATATGAAGACAGTAATGTTAGTCTTTGGTACTCGTCCTGAGGCCATTAAGATGTGTCCGTTGGTCAAAGAATTCCAGAAATGTACCACAGAGTTTAAAACAGTAGTCTGTGTCACCGGTCAACACCGTGAGATGCTTGATCAGGTACTTGCCATCTTTGATATTAAGCCTGATTACGATCTTAATATCATGAAGCAAGGTCAAGATCTTTATGATGTTACAGCACGTGTACTCACTGGTATGCGTGATGTTTTTAAAGAATGTATGCCCGATTTAGTTCTTGTTCATGGTGATACCACTACATCTACTGCTGCTGCTCTTGCAGCCTTCTACCAACAGATCCCTGTTGGTCATGTAGAAGCAGGTCTTCGTACTAAAAATATTTATAGTCCATGGCCAGAGGAGATGAACCGTCAGATTACAGGTCGTATTGCTACCTATAACTTTGCACCAACTTCACTTTCTGAGAACAATCTTATCGAAGAGAAGGTGCATGGTAAAGTGTTTGTTACTGGTAATACTGTTATTGATGCTCTCCATATGGTTGTTGATAAACTCAAAAATGATGAAAATCTTACAAAACAGCAGGATGCTATACTTTTAGCAGCAGGTTATGATGTAACTCGTCTTGCTAGCTGTAGGAAACTTGTCCTTATTACTGGTCACAGAAGAGAAAATTTTGGGGAAGGATTCATTCATATAGTAACAGCTATTCGTGATCTCAAAAATAAGTATCCAGAGGTCGATTTTGTGTATCCGATGCATCTCAATCCTAATGTTCGTAAACCTATTCATGAGATTTTTGGTGAAGATTTGAGTAATCTCGGTAATATGTTTTTTATCGAGCCTCTGCAGTACCTTGAATTTGTTTATCTTATGGAGAAGAGTACAATTGTCCTTACTGATTCAGGAGGTATTCAGGAAGAAGCTCCAGGACTTGGTAAACCGGTTCTTGTGATGCGTAACAATACAGAGCGTCCAGAGGCACTTTTAAGTGGCACCGTTCACCTTATAGGTACTGACTATAATAAGATAATGACCGAAGTCAGTGCTCTTCTTGATGATCAGACTGCATATGAAAAGATGTCTCATGCAGTTAATCCTTATGGTGACGGTAGAGCTTGTAATCGTATTATGAATATTTTGAATGGTAAGGTGGTTGAAAAATATGAAACAATATGAAAGTAGCACTGATACTCCCAGGGTCGATTTGGTATGCACCTTATGTACGTATCTACACACGTATACTGGATGAGCAGAATGTGAATTATAGTATCATATCTTGGAATCGTGAAGGGGATGATGAACCGGAGGGGTTTCAGTATAATGAGTTTTGCAAGAAAGGTCATGGTTCTGCTGGATTTCTAGCATATAAGAGATATGTATATTTTATCAAGCGAACGATAAAGGAACAACATTTTGATCGCATAATAGTCTTTGGTCCTCAGATAACTTGCCTTTTGAGTCTATTTTTGCTCAGAAAATTTCGTTATCGTTATATGATTGATTATCGCGATTTGTCAATAGAACAAAAGAAAGGTTTCAAACAGTTGTTTTCTGTTATGCTCAAGTTTAGTTGTGCTAATGTGATATCATCACCTGGTTTTAAGCGTTGTTTACCTAAACGAGATTATTATCTGTCACATAATTTTGATGAAAGGGTTGCTCGTTCAGTTATTGGAAATGTTTCACCAGAGATGTTGTTCAATACGGCAAATGGCATAGATGTTTTAACGATAGGTGCAATCCGTGATTTCTCTTCTAATATTGAGGTAACAAAGGCTATTGCGAATAAGGAAGGTTATACATTGCGATTTATAGGTAAAGGGCAAGGTACTGTCGAAAGAATTCAAACATATTGTGATAGAGTAAACGCTAGAAATATTTCGTTTGTAGGCTTTTATGATAAATCGGAGGAGGCGGAATATGTAAAGGCGAGTACTTTCATGAATATTTTTTATCCTCGTGCTATCACTCATGATACAGCTTTGTCTAATAGATTCTATAATTCGCTTATTTATAGAAAGCCGATGTTGGTGACAAAGAATACTACACAGGGTGATTATGCTGAGAAGTATCAAGTAGGTGTAGCTGTGGAAAATTGTAATAATCTTACGGCAGACCTTGAGATGTTTTTGCAGAATGATTATTATTTATATGCAAAGAGATGCGATGAACTCTTGATAGAGTTCTTAAATGATCAGAATGAATTTGTAGAGGCTGTGAAGCAATTTGTAAAAGAATAAAATGGACATAAAGACTGCTCAGTCTATGCTCTGAAGGCTTTCCTGGTAAGTACTCAAATTAGGATTCTATTTTATCTATCTGTATGCACACATTGTATGGCTCTTGATATGCTCTCTTTTTCCTTTTGTGACTAACTGGATAGCAATTCATCCAGCAACAATATAAAAGTGCTTCTTTGTGCTCTTGAGTTAAAATATGATGCGAAATGTTTAGGCTAGCAAAGTAGGGGGAGGCTCGAATTTGGAACTGTACATCAGTTGAGAGCGGAGTGTGATACCGAGATACTATCAGTAGTGTTTAGAAGTCGAAAATATTAATAACTTGAAATATGAGTAAGAAAATCATGATACTTGGAGCCAATACGCTCCAAATCCCATTGATTGAAACTGCAAAGAAATTGGGATTTATAACCGTGGTTGTATCTCCTGTAAAGAGTGAAGTTGGTCACAGCATAGCAGACATATCTGAAATATGTGATATTAAAGATGAGGATACTTTGCTTGCTTATGCTCAGAGACATCAAATTAGCGGCATCATTACAGATCAGACAGATATTGCTGTGAGAAGTGTGGCTTACGTTGCAGAGAAGATGGGGCTTCCTGGCATTGGTTATGAAACCGCTTGTCTTTTTACAGATAAGTTTCGTATGCGAGAAAAATGTAAAGAACTTGGCATACCAACTTTGAGGTACAAGATGGCTAGAAGTCTCAATGAGGCTTTGGTGTTTTTTGAAGAACTTGGAAGTCGTGCCATCTTGAAGCCTGTAGATAATCAGGGCAGCAAAGGCGTTTCTTTCATTGACACAAAAGAAAAGATGATTGAATGTTTCACCGAAGCAATGACTTATTCTAAACAAAAAGAGGTGCTTGTTGAACAAGTAGCTCATGGAAGAGAGTTTGTTGTTGAGGGGCTTGCTATAAACGGTCGGTTTATTAATTTGAATGTGGGTGATACTTATTATTTTAATATTCCAGATGTCTTTGCGGCTACTCAGCGTATTTTCCCAACAAATGCAGATGTTGTTCTTAGGAAGAAAGTAGAAGAAATCAACGAAAAGATTATTAAAGGTTTCGGCTTAAAACAAGGCATTTCGCACAGTGAATTTATCATGAATGGTGATGATGTAATTCTGATAGAAACTGCAGCGAGGGGTGGTGGCGTATTTATTTCGTCAGATTTGATACCTCTATGTACAGGTTTGCATACAGAAGAGTTCTTGCTGAATATAGCAATGGGTAATATTAATGAAATGCCTGAAATAAAAAAAGATCAGAGGGCATGTTGTTATTTGGCAATGTTCCTCCCTGTAGGTGTAGTAGAATGTATTGAAGGGATAGCGAATGTGATAGCCTTGCCATATGTGCATCATCATAATCTTGATGCTATTCAGATAGACATGCACACAAAAGAACCCAAGGATAAAACCGCAAGATTCTTTTTGATTGTTGAGGCTCAAGACAGAAATGAACTTGAGCAGAGAGTGATAGAGATTAAGCAAATTTTAAATGGTATTCTTGTTAGATGTGAAGATGGTAGTCTACAACATCCAATATGGGCATAATATTAAAAGGTTGAATTATGTATAGTATTTTTAAGAGAGGTGCTGATATATTGATATCTATCATAGCTCTGCCGTTTATGCTTTTGTTAACTATAGTTTTGGGTATCCTTATCTATCTTGAAGATGAAGGTCCGATTTTTTACAAATCTGCTAGAGTCGGTCGAGGTGGAAAGAAATTAGATATGCTCAAATTTCGTTCAATGAAGGTAAATGCTCCAGATTTGCGAAATTCAGACGGAAGTACATGGAATTCCGCAAACGATCCTCGTGTGACTAAGATTGGTAAGTTTTTGCGTGAAACGAGTCTTGACGAAACAGCGCAATTCTTCAATGTACTCAAGGGAGACATGAGTCTGATTGGTCCTCGTGCCAGCACTTGGGATGCTTTGGAAACATATAAATCAGACGAGATGGATAAATTGAAAGTACGTCCTGGCATTACAGGTTATACTCAGGCCTATTTCCGCAACGACTTGCCTGCACGCGAAAAAAGACTGAAGGATGCATGGTATGCCAACAACGAAAGCTTATGGTTAGATACAAAGATCTTCTTTAAAACTATTCAGACTGTTGTAATGAAAAAAAAACTATATACGAATTAAAGTACTAAGAATGAATAGAGATTTAAGATATGATATTGCTCGCGATATAAGCATTCTTTGGATTGTCCTTGTGTTTCATCTGAGTGCTTATTTGGGAGCAGGCTATAATTTAAACAACAATTTTTCTTGTAACAATATAACTTGGGCGTCTCTTGGTTGCTTTAGCTTTATTTCTGGTCTATTTATTGGTAAGCGTGATTTAGTTTCGAGGAGAGATATTTTTGAATTTTATAAAAAAGATTACTCAGGATTTATCCTTTGTTTTTGTTGTCTGCTGTCTGTTTGTATTTGATAGACTTCAATGGTCTTGTTGAGACCTTATATGGCCTTTTAGGAATTAGTGCATTTACAGGTCATCAGCCATTGACATTGTGGTTCATTTCGATGATTCTTCTTTTTTATCTTATCTCTCCATTATTGCTTAGAAAGACTCTTATTGCTCGAATACTGTCTTCTGTTATGGTGTTCTTTGTATTAGGTATTTTGTTTAAATTACACTGTTGTGATATAAGGGTTTTGTTTAATTTCTTCTGTTATGTAATGGGAGTGATAGTCTTGAAAACTAATATGTGGCGAAACAAAATCGGAGAGAACTTATTAGATAATATTTACTTTTCAGTAACTACTATCTTGGTTTATTGCCTTTTTTTAATGTTTGCTTCTGGTTCCTTTGTTTCCCCTGCAGTTAAGGCCATTGTCGCTTGCTTAGGCGTTGTTGCAATACTGTCTTTGGCGTCGATTCTTAATACTTTAATGTACAGAAGAAATTCGATACTGTTTAGCAATATTGCTTATTCATCAATGGCTTTATATTTATTTCATCGTCTTTTCTATTTCTTTGGATTAAGTCTTTTTACCCCAGGATCTACATTAGGGAAAGTCTTATATCTTGTATTTATTGTCTTTCCTGTTGGTTATATACTTTGTTTCTATATACAAAAAATGTATGATAAAATTGTAAAAAATATTTAGCTTATGAGACTGCTATATTTACCGACATATTTTGCTCCAGAACATGCCGCAAGTTCATACTTGGCGATGAATCGAATTGAGGCCTTTGCAAATGCAGGTTTCGATGTGGAAATGTATGTCCCAACGCCAACAAGAGGTGTTACTAAAGATGTTAGAGAGGATTATAAAAGAAATAAAACAAGAGAAATGATGTTTAACGATAAAATTTATGTGCATCGTTTCCCGCTGTATGCTGAAGGAAAAAATCCAATCTTGAGAGCATTACGTTATGCATTGTGTTGCGGAATGCAGTTGTACTATGGATTGAAGGCAAAAAACTGTGATGTGATTTTTGTACCAAGTACACCTCCAATTCAGGGCGCTATGGCGGCGATTATAAAAAAAATTAAGCATATTCCTTTTGTTTATAATCTGCAAGATATTTTTCCAGATTCGCTCGTAGGCACTTCGCTTGCCCAAAAAGGCGGTTTGCTTTGGAAGATCGGTCGTGTGATTGAGAACTTCACTTACAAGCATGCAGATAAAATCATTGTGATCAGTGAGGACTTTAAGAAGAATATCATGGCTAAGGGGGTGCCCGAGGAGAAGATCGTGGTAGTGTATAACTGGGTAGACCAGAATGCGGTGGTAGATGTATCAAAAGAGGAGAATAAGCTCTTCGATATGTATGATTTAGACCGCAAGAAGTTCTATATTGAGTATAGTGGCAACATTGGTTTGACTCAAAACATGGATATGTTACTGGAGGTGATGGAGGAGCTTCAGGAGAGTCATCCTAATATAGGTCTTGTTTTAGTGGGTGAGGGTGCCTACAAGGCGCAGGTGGAGAAGATTGTAGCAGAGAAGCAGCTGAAGAATGTGGTGAAGTTACCTTTCCAACCATATGAAGATATTAGTCATGTGTTTAGCCTTGGAGATGTGGGTATTATTATCTCTAAACCGGGTGTAGGTGAAAACTCAGTACCAAGCAAGACCTGGAGTATTATGTCGGCATCGAGACCGGTATTGGCAAACTTTGACGAGAATGAGATTAAGACTATTCTCAGTGAGAACGAATGCGGTGTGTTTACGAAGGTCGGTGATAAACAGGCATTTATAGATGCAATTCTTGAACTTTACCGGAATAGGGAACTGTGCCGGAAATATGGTGAGAATGGTCGGAAATTTGTAATGGAGAACCTGACAAGGGAGATTGGTACGCAAAAATATATAGACGTTATAAAGAGTGTGGTGAAAGGCTAGTTTGGCTAAACAGAAATGCTTATAGTAAAGTGAATAGTTTTATAAAAGTATAATTCAACTATGAATATGAAGTTAAGGAATATTCCGTTTTCTCCCCCTGATATGAGCGATGCGGAAATAGAGATGGTAGCGGAAGCACTGCGCTCCGGTTGGATCACTACAGGTCCGAAGACTAAGGAGTTTGAACAGTTGATTGCTATATGCTGCGGTACGGAGAAGGCGGTGTGCCTGAACTCGGCTACGGCTTGTATGGAATCAATCTTGAGAGCTTTAGGAGTGGGTCCGGGTGATGAGGTGATTACCAGTGCTTATACATATACTGCAACGGCAAGCGTTACTTGCCACGTTGGTGCAAAGGTGGTGATGGTGGATACGAAGCCGGGTTCGTTTGAAATGGATTACGACAAGATGGCTGATGCTATCACTGCACGTACAAAAGTGGTGATTCCCGTTGATCTGGCCGGTATCGTGTGTGACTATGATAAGATATTTGAAGCGGTGGAGAGTAAGAAGTATCTCTTCAAGCCGGCTAATACTATTCAGAAAGCGTATGGCAGAGTGATTGTGATGGCTGATGCCGCTCATGCATTTGGTGCAAGACGTAATGGAAAGATGTGTGGTGCGATTGCTGACTTTACATCATTCTCATTCCATGCGGTGAAGAACCTGACTACGGCTGAAGGTGGTGCGTTGACTTGGGTAAACCGTGAGGGGCTGGACAACAATACACTGTATAAGCAGTTTCAGCTGTTGAGTCTGCACGGACAGAACAAGGATGCATTGGCTAAAACACAGCTGGGTGCATGGGAGTATGATATTATTGCCCCTTTCTATAAATGTAACATGACAGATGTGATGTCAGGTATCGGACTGGCGCAACTAAAGCGTTATCCGGAGATGTTACGTCGCAGACGTGAGATAATAGGTATGTATAATGAGGGAATGAAGGGCACTTGTATTGCTCCGTTGAATCATTATCCTGATAATGATGAGGGAACGTCATCGAGTGGCCACCTGTATATCTGCCGATTGCAGGGTAAAACTATCGAGGAACGTAATGAAATTATTATCAAAATGGCAGAGCGGGGCATTGCTTGCAATGTACACTATAAGCCGTTGCCAATGATGACAGCGTATAAAGCACTAGGATTTGATATTAAGGATTATCCTAATGCATATGAAATGTATCATAATGAGATAACGTTACCACTACATACCAGACTTACAGATGATGATGTGAAGTATGTTATTGAAAATCTTGTTGATGTCGTAAAGAGTCGCTGATAAGAGTCTGTTCGAAAGGAAGATTATATATTGTAAATAAGATAAAAGTTTTGATTGATGAATAAAATAAAAAAGGTAGCCTTAATATCAGGAATCACCGGTCAGGATGGCTCATTTTTAGCCGAGTTACTAATTGAAAAAGGATATGAAGTCCATGGTATCCTTCGTCGTTCTTCTTCCTTTAACACCGCGCGTATCGAACATCTTTATTTAGATGAGTGGGTACGTGACATGAAAAAGGACCGTTTAGTCAATCTTCATTATGGGGACATGACGGATTCCAGTTCTCTGATCCGTATTATCCAGCAAGTACAACCGGATGAAATTTACAACTTGGCCGCACAAAGCCATGTGAAAGTGTCTTTCGATGTACCTGAATATACAGCCGAAGCGGATGCCATCGGTACACTTCGTATGTTGGAAGCTGTCCGTATCCTTGGAATGGAAAAGAAAACAAGGATATATCAGGCTTCCACTTCCGAATTATTCGGTTTGGTCCAGGAAGTTCCGCAGAAGGAAACTACTCCTTTCTATCCCCGTTCCCCGTATGGAGTAGCCAAGCAATACGGTTTCTGGATAACCAAGAACTATCGTGAAAGCTATGGCATGTATGCTGTAAACGGAATCCTTTTTAATCATGAAAGTGAACGTAGAGGCGAGACTTTCGTAACCCGTAAGATAACATTGGCCGCTGCCCGTATTGCGCAAGGGCTTCAGGACAAACTTTATTTGGGTAATCTTAACTCACTTCGTGACTGGGGATACGCCAGGGACTATGTTGAATGTATGTGGCTGATCCTTCAGCATGATACTCCTGAAGACTTTGTAATTGCCACAGGCGAATACCATACTGTACGTGAATTTACGACACTGGCTTTCAAAGAAGTCGGCATTGAGCTTTGTTGGGACGGTGAAGGAGTGGATGAGAAGGGCATTGATATATCGACCGGAAAAGTATTGGTTGAAGTCGATTCTAAGTATTTTCGTCCTGCTGAAGTAGAACAGTTACTGGGTGATCCTACGAAAGCTCGTACATTACTTGGCTGGAATCCCACCAAGACTTCTTTCCCTGAATTGGTGAAAATCATGGTATCGCATGATATGAAGTTTGTGAAGAAGCTTCACATGAAAGAACTGATGAATAAAGAAGAATAAGAATGAATAAAGATACGAAAATCTATGTAGCGGGACACCATGGTTTGGTGGGGTCTGCTATTTGGAGTAATTTGCAGAGTCGTGGTTACACGAATCTTGTAGGACGCTCCCATAAAGAGCTGGACCTTCTTGATGGTGCAGCCGTAAAACAATTCTTTGATGAGGAACAGCCTGATGCAGTTGTCCTTGCTGCAGCGCATGTCGGTGGTATCCTTGCTAACTTGCAGTACCGTGCCGACTTTATCTATCAGAATCTCCAGATTCAGCAGAATGTGATAGGTGAGAGCTTCCGTCATAATGTAAAGAAACTACTTTTTCTGGGTAGTACCTGTATCTATCCCCGTGATGCTGCACAGCCGATGAAGGAAGACGCTTTGCTGACTTCTCCTTTGGAATATACGAACGAACCTTATGCCATTGCCAAGATTGCCGGTTTGAAGATGTGTGAAAGCTTCAATCTTCAGTATGGCACGAACTATATTGCCGTGATGCCTACCAACCTTTATGGTCCGAATGATAATTTCCATTTGGAAAACAGTCATGTTCTTCCTGCCATGATTCGCAAGATTCATCTGGCTAAATGTTTAAACGAAGGTGATTGGAAGGCCGTTCGCAGAGACCTTGACTTGCGTCCTGTGGAAGGTGTGACCGGCAGTAACTCTGATGCTGAAATATTGGATAAATTGGTAAAATTTGGCATTACTCCTGAATCGGTAACTCTTTGGGGTACCGGTACACCTATGCGTGAGTTTTTGTGGAGCGAAGAGATGGCTGATGCGAGTGTTCATGTATTATTGAACGTTGATTTCAAGAATACCTATACGGAAGGTAGTAGAGACATTCGTAACTGTCATATCAATGTTGGTACAGGTAAGGAAGTCAGTATCCGTGAAGTTGCCGGAATGATCATGAAAGAAGTTCAATTTAAGGGTGATTTGCGTTGGGATAGTTCTAAGCCTGATGGTACGATGCGCAAGTTGACAGATGTGTCGAAGTTACACAGTTTAGGCTGGCATCATAGGGTTGAGATTGATGAAGGTATTCATCGCCTTTATGAATGGTATTTGAGAAGTGAATTATAGGGTGATGGTAAGGTTAGCACGCTTACTTGCTTTTTATGTATTGATAAATAGACACAAACTTATTGATTATTTACTGGGTGCTAGAGTAATTTCACCAATAAAAAAATAATATTATGGAAAATGAATTAGGAAATCTTAGTCACAAAATGATTATGCAATCTTTAGATTGGGCTTATGATAAGGCGGTAAATGGAGTAAAGGGATTGGATTCTGCTGAAGAATTAGCGAAAGATTATTTGACACAAGACGGTTCTTTATTAGATCAGATAAATGCTTTAATCCGTTGGCAAAATGCAAAAGCGGGGACTTCAGGTTTCGTTACGGGATTAGGAGGATTTTTAACCATACCAATAACTTTACCGGTTAATATAACTTCCGTTTTGTATCTTCAATTGCGTATGATTGCTGCTATTGCTATAATGTGTGGATATGATGTGAAGAATGATAAAGTTAAAACATTGGCTTATTCTTGCCTTGTTGCTACTTCTTCGGTTGAAATTGTAAAGAATCTAGGGATCAAAATAGGAGAGAAAGTAGCAGTTAGTGCTTTAAAAAAGATTCCGGGAACTCTTTTTGTTAAAATAAATCAGGCTGTTGGCTTTAGATTACTTACAAAATTTGGTGAAAAAGGCGTTTTGAATATAGTCAAGGGTATTCCACTTTTAGGTGGAATTATAGGTGCTACATTTGATATCCTTTCAACTAATACTGTGGGGAATATAGCAAGAGATTTGTTTATTGGTAACACAATAGACAAACATGATTAAAATTTAATATCTATTTATTGTTTAAATGTAAAGGTGACCACAACGCGTTTATGAACTATATAAAACAATATTGGATATTAATAAAGTTAGTATAAAAACTATTGAAAGAAATATATGAAGAGAATAAAACAATTAGTCTATTGCGTATTGTCAGTTTTTCTGTTGACAGCATGCCAGTCTTATAAAAAAGTACCTTATTTACAGGATGCGGAAGTGGTACTGTATAGTACTCAGAACGAACAGTTATATGATGCAAAGATCATGCCCAAAGACTTGTTGACTATTGTAGTGTCGTGTACCAGTCCTGAACTGGCTGCGCCTTTTAATCTGACAGTGGCTACACAGAGTAATGCTACTTTGAATTATACGACTACTCAGCCAGTCCTGCAGCAATATCTGGTGGATAATGAAGGTAATATCAACTTTCCGGTATTGGGCGAACTTCATGTGGGTGGATTGACAAAGAAAGCGACTGAACAGATGATTGTGGAAAAGTTGAAACCTTATATAACAGAGACGCCTATTGTAACGGTACGTATGGTGAATTATAAGATTTCCGTGATTGGTGAAGTTGCCCGTCCCGGTACATTCACGATTTCCAATGAAAAGGTGAATATTTTGGAAGCTTTGGCTATGGCAGGTGATATGACCGTATATGGTCTGCGTGATGATGTTAAGCTGATACGGGAGAATGCCAATGGTAAGCAGGAAATTATTCCATTGGATCTGAATAAGGCGGAGACTATTCTTTCTCCTTATTACTATCTGCAGCAGAATGATATCATATACGTTACTCCGAATAAGGCGAAAGCTCGAAATTCGGATATCGGAACTAGTACAAGCTTATGGTTCTCTGCTACTTCGATCCTTGTTTCTATTGCCAGTTTGTTGTTTAATATCTTGAAATAAAAAGAAAGAGTTATGAAGGAAGAAAATCAAAACGTGAAAGGACGTGAAATGACTGAGGATCAGATCGATTTCCGGGCGTTGCTTTTTAAATATATTATTCACTGGCCCTGGTTTGTAGGTGCTGTGTTGCTATGTTTGGTTGGTGCGTGGTTTTATCTGCACTGGGCTACCCCGATCTATAATATTTCCGCCACTGTTCTGATAAAAGATGAGAAGAAGGGCGGAGGTGCGGGACTTTCTTCGGAACTGGAGGATATGGGGTTAAGTGGTCTGATGACATCTTCTAAAAACATTGATAACGAACTGGAGGTTCTGCGTTCGAAAACCTTGGTAAAAGAGGTTGTGAATCAGTTGGGACTATATATAACTTATAAAGATGAGGATGAGTTTCCTGCTAAAGGTCTATATAAGACATCTCCGGTGCAGGTGAGCCTAACTCCTCAAGAGGCTGAAAAATTGAATGCACCGATGATGGTGGAAATGACTTTGCAGCCTGAAGGTAGTATGGATGTGAATGTGACTGTGGGTGAGAAGGGTTATCAGAAGCATTTTGAGAAGTTGCCTGCTATCTTTCCAACTGATGAAGGCACGCTGGCCTTCTTTCAGGCTGTTGATTCGGTTACTTTGCAGGATGGGACAAGAGTTCCTCAGATAGAGAAGGACGTACGTCATATAACTGCGACAATAAACAAACCGATGAGAGTGGCAAGAGACTATTGTAAAAGCCTGTCTATTGCTCCTACTTCTAAGACTACTTCTGTAGCCGTAATTTCGTTGAAGAACTCCAGTTTGCAGCGTGGACAAGATTTTATTAATCAATTACTGGAGATGTATAATCGCAATACGAATAATGATAAAAACGAGATTGCCCAGAAGACGGCTGAGTTTATCGATGAACGTATTGGCATTATTTCAAAAGAATTGGGTAGTACGGAAGCTAATCTGGAGTCTTTCAAGCGTGATGCAGGTATCACGGATTTGACGAGTGAAGCTCAGATAGCCTTGGCTGGTAATGCTGAGTATGAAAAGAAAAGTGTGGAGAACCGTACTCAAATCAGCTTGGTAAATGACTTGCGTAAATACTTGCGAGGCAATGAATACGAAGTCTTACCGAGTAATGTAGGTTTACAGGATGCTGCCTTGATTGGAGCCATTGAACGTTATAACGAAATGCTTATTGAGCGTAAACGCTTGTTGCGTACATCAACAGAGAATAACCCTACGATTGTGAATTTGGATACGAGTATCCGTGCTATGAAAGCCAATGTACAGGCTACCCTTGAAGGAACCTTGCAGGGGTTGATGATTACCAAAGAGAGCCTTGACCGTGAAGCAAGTCGCTATTCCCGTCGTATCAGCAACGCTCCGGGTCAGGAACGTGCTTATGTAAGCATCGCCCGTCAGCAGGAGATTAAAGCCGGATTGTATCTGATGTTATTACAGAAGCGCGAAGAGAATGCGATTGCACTTGCTGCTACTGCCAATAATGCGAAAATTATCGATGAAGCAATAGCTGACGATATTCCGGTATCTCCCAAACGTCCTATGATCTATTTGATCGCATTGGTACTGGGCATCGGAATTCCGGTTGGCATCATCTACTTGGTTGAACTGACTAAATTCAAGATCGAAGGTCGTGCCGATGTGGAGAAACTGACGAGCGTACCAGTTGTCGGTGATATTCCATTAACTGATGAGAAGAATGATAAGAATGGTTCTATCGCCGTCTTCGAGAACAAGAATAATCTGATGAGTGAAACCTTCCGTAATATTCGAACCAATCTTCAGTTTATGCTCGATAATGATCAGAAGGTGATCCTTGTGACCTCAACTGTCAGTGGTGAAGGAAAATCATTCGTATCGTCGAACCTAGCTATCAGTCTTTCTCTTTTGGGAAAGAAAGTAGTGATTGTCGGGCTCGATATTCGTAAACCAGGACTGAATAAAGTTTTCCAACTCTCTAATAAGGAGAGAGGTATTACTCAGTATCTTTCCAATCCTGAAACGGATTTGATGGAACTTGTTCAGCCTTCTGATGTAAATAAGAATCTGTTTATTCTTCCGGGTGGTACTGTTCCTCCTAATCCAACAGAACTGTTAGCCCGTAACGGTCTGGACAGAGCGATAGAAACCTTGAAGAAGAACTTCGATTATGTCATCCTTGATACTGCTCCTATCGGCATGGTAACGGATACCTTATTAATCGGCCGTATAGCAGACTTGTCAGTTTACGTATGCCGTGCTGACTACACTCATAAGGCGGAATATACATTGATCAATGAACTGTCTTTTGAGAAGAAGCTACCTAATCTTTGTACTGTCATTAACGGTGTAGACCTGAAGAAGCGAAAATACGGTTATTACTACGGCTACGGTAAGTATGGCAAGCATTATGGATATGGTAAACGTTATGGTTACGGCTATGGATATGGTCAGACCAAAAGTGAAAGAAAAGACTAGTAAATTTGAAATAAAATATGAAAAAAGCGTAGGAAATGGGTGAATAATTTTGTATCTTTATTGCTTATAAACCAAGTATAAAGAGACAATGAATCAACCGGATTTTGTAGTGAAATGCTACAATAAACAAGACTTAGCCCAAATGTATTTCCCTGATATAACTGTTCGCGCTTCAGTAAATAAACTTCGTCGCTGGATGCGTAGATGTCAACCATTAATGGATGAGATACTTTCTACGGATTTTCATCCGAAAACGAAAGCTTTTTCTGTGCGGGAAGTAAGGTTAATCACCTACTATTTGGGTAAGCCGGGAGATTTGTAACCCCAAATCTTTTTTATTCATTCAACAAAAAACTACGGGAGGCAGCACTTTCGCCATCTCCCGTAGTTTTTTTATAATCCTAAATATTCCTTTCTCGGATCGTAGCAAGGACATGCCTTGTGGATCGTAGCACTCAGCTGATAATGTCCCGCTATCTGCGCCTCCGGATACTGATGCTTGAGAATCGTCAACAGATCGAGCAGAGCAAAGCGTTGTGCCGTAGTTCTCGTATCCGCCGGTCTGCCATTTTCATCCAGCCCGCCTTCATAACAAATCCCGATACTATGCCTGTTAAATCCACGCACATGGGCACCGATTTCGGAGACGGGACGACAATGATGAAGAACTCCGTCCCGGGTGATATAAAAATGATAGCCAATATCACGAAAACCCCGTTGCAAATGACATTCTCGAAGCCGTTCTACAGGGAAGGAAACATTGCAGCGCGTAGCGCTGCAATGAATCACCAACAACTTAATCTCTCTCGGGAGATACTCATCTTTAGAACTTTCCATGCGGATGTATTACAGATGAGCCGTACAGGACGTTACCCCGATAGCAGAAATGATAGACGTTGCAATTGTCACAATGAACTGAAGAATATTCTTCCAAACTTGCTTTTTCATACAATTTTAATCTTTAATAGTAAATAATGATTGATTAAACAGTCGGGTCCGGAGCTTCATCGCCATCGTCACCTGAACCACCGCCGGGCTGATCGCCCTTACCATCGTCCGGCAACGGTTCGTCTCCCGAATCGGGCTTACCGTCACTCTTATACAGTGCAAAGTCCAGTGTTTTACACAACTTGCGAAGATCACTTCCCGGATAGAAAAGCACTTTACCTTTCTCGATACACGATGCCTTGAATTCCTTCTCCGTTGCGGTAGCCGTTGCCGTCTTAAGACTCATGCGGAAATTCCCCAGATCGCCCATCTGAACGATATTCCCTTCATCCAGTACATTGACGATTTCGAGCAGAAACTCTCCGATACAACCTTCCAACTCGCCTTTTGAATAAGACGAACGTTCGGTAATACGTTTGCAGACCTCCTTGACGGTCACTTTCCGTCCGCTACGTGCCACTGCATAATACTTGGGAGCTTCACTAGGTTTCAACAGGTTCTTGCGAGCCATAACAACATAATTCTGTGCCATAATTTTTAATACTTAATACTTATTACCTGTAACCGATTACACAACAAAGATACTACATGGGCAAGTGCCCGTGATGTGCAGTGACGCACACAGACGCACTGATAAAAGGAAAAAACATTGAGAAGATTGTATTGAATCTTCCCAATGTTTGCATCCGATCATTGAGAAGGTTTTTTCAAACTTCCCAATGTTTTCAGAGAGTCTTCAAAAGGACAAAAGGACAAAAATGACAGATAGGACTATTTTATGAGATCTTCTGATACTTTCCATGAGATATCTTATTGATTTTGACGCCAATGAACGATTTTATCAGCCTGCTGATCTTGCGGTGGCTGAAATCGTATTTTACGCCGATCTGCATTGCATCTTCGGTAGTGAATGTTTCTGGCAACTCGCCGATGAACTTCCGTGTACTGTTCGGATCTTTCAACGGATGGAGCTGGGAAGACGGCATGGAAGACAATAATAGCCTGCTATGCTCATAACAGCAGAGAACGATCTGGAGAGAACGATCGAAATCTACATCCTCACAATAGATATCCGGTGCGCCATCATTCGCCTCGAACTGGCGGATGCGTGCCTGGATCATGCTGATGCGCATCACAAGACAGGCATACCGCTTGACAACGGCCTGAAGGTCATCGTTACCTTCCAGAACCACTTCGGCAAGCAGCTTAGAAAACGTATGATTCAGATAATCCCATTGAGAACGGCTGAAGTGAAACAATACAGGATGATTCTTGCAGAAATGATAAAGCTCGAAGACACGATGTGCCAGCGGTTTGAAAGACTCTTCGAGCGAGATACTGTCATCTCCCATGAGCTTCCACTTCGGAATGCTGCGGAAAGTGTAGAGCATGATACGGCTCGGAAGTCCTTTTTCCGAAGTCTCTATCAGTGAAGCCATCTGACTCGGGGTGCCGGTGAGGAACATGGCAAGCATGGGAAAACGGATATAAATGGGGGTTAAGCCATTGATCTTGAAAGCGGAATCGATATTTTCATGCTCGAATGCCTTGCGGAGCATATCGTCAAAGTTACCGCAATCCAGATGATTGGCTGTAGCCAGCGTCTGCGCCTCGGTATCGAATATGATGCTTCCTTGCGGACCGTTGTCCCGCATTTGGATCTGCATACGGCTGTAGCTGGTAGTGGCAGGGAGAAAAAGCATTTTGTAAGCTGGTTTTTCCGGCTCTTCGGGACACTCTTCATGTGCCTTTTTCTTATAAGTACAGTCCAGTTTCCATTGGGTGTACTTATGGTTATAAATTTTCTGCTGAAGTTCGCTATTGGAAAGTATCCAGTCGTGGACCTCTTCCAGCAGATAACGTCCTGTTTGCGCAATGCTCTTGTTGCTCCCAGCGGGGGCAATGCCGAAACTGTAGAAATGGGGAGAATACTTTTTGTGATTATAGATGCCGAATGTGCCGGGCAGTACGGAACTCAATGCGGTGAGGTTGGAGAGAAAGGAAAGATCCTGTTCACGATCACCTTCCTCTTCGAGGATACATTCGTTCAGCAGATCGGGCAGATATTTGTACACGCTTTTGGGAAAACAGGGCGTTTCTTTTCTGAATTCTTCGCCTTGCCAATACGCTTCATCTGCTTCATAGATGTTTTCGGATGGGCTATATGTCACTTTTGTCATTTTGTCCTTATGAAGAGAAGAGCAAAGCGGAGAGGCGGAGACGGATGGAGTAGAGGTAACTTTTTGGTAACCAGATTGTAGGATGCTCCTGATTTCCTGTGCGGGAAAGTCGGAGTGCTCAAAATAAACCGTAATCCCGCGTAATATGCTTTCTTGCGAATATCTTCTCCGGCAAGCTTCGCAGGCGAGTTTAAACAGATTGGTGTGTCGTTGCCCGGCGGTCAATGGATTTAAGAAAATGTAGGACGAAAGGAACAAGTTGACTTCCTCTTCCGAGAAGTTCTCGGAGGTTTCGTTTGCTTTTGTAGGTAGCGGAGGAGAGGGGAGGTTTTCTGCTGTCGGCTGGAACGGTTGTGTTTCCACAGCTGCTTCCAGAACGAATGACTGATAGAGACTGGCTACGTATCCGTCCGGTGAATAGGTGAAATAGCACAGGCGGCTTTCGTCTTTACAGGCGGGATCGCTGGTGAGCCCGGTCAGCTGGTCGTAGTAACGGCTGACCAATAGCTGCCCTTCTCGGTGATGGCCTTCGATGCCTTCCACATAGGCGAAGATTTTCACACCGTCCGTAGGGCTTTCCAGAGCAGCTACGGTATGAGGGTCGGCAGCGCAAAGACGGATAATCTCCAGCCGATTGGGAACGTGGTCGTAGTCGAGTCCGATAATGTGACTGGGCAACTGGAAATTTCGGATGGCATGCGCTCCGTCGAAGGTGCCGGCAGGAGTGAAGCAGGGGAGCTGGCTTTTTAGTTTTTGGGCGGCTTCATGGTCGCCTTCCTGATGATACCGCCGGATGGATTGGATGATGGAAGCATAAACCGGATGAATACACATAAAGATGACTTCGAGGAAAGACATGATTTTAGGCTTTTTGGAATACACATTTTCGTAAACGGAAACTTTAATTTCTTCGAGTACTTGCATTTGATTTTGATGTTTTATGATTGTATATCCCACTATCGGGATAGCGGGTGCAAAGGTAAAGGAGGGTGAATTAGAACTTGTTTCATAGGTTGAAACAGATTGAATAACCAAATATATATCTATTTTTTATTAAATTTTAAACAAAGAGTAAACATGACAAAAGAAAATCATGGACCTTATGAATTTTTGGGAAGTATGGTAGTGAACCTGATGAATATCGACAAATCGATTTCGTATTCTTTTCTGGAAGATGAGTTGCATATCTCCGGAAGGGATGTGAGTGCCATGCGGCAGGGGAAGGATTTACACGTTTATCAGTACGTGCGTGTCGTCAGCTGTATCATGGATGAGATACATCTGGAAATTCTGTTGAATGCACTGCTGAAGGAATTGAAGAATGTATTTGCAGCCCATTGTGATTTAGTGATCGGTACGATTCCACATCGGCTTTACGGAAACGGACAGCCGGCAGAATGGGTGGTAGTGATGAGATGGGACGGGGTAGGGGTCTGATCCTTCTTGTCATACCCGGATTGCTATCTTAGTCTTCTAAAGTACGTCCGCATTTTTTTCATGATCTTGATACCCAAAACTACTCCGTCAAAGATGGCCATGCCGGTATTGAACGAACGCATGAGCGAATCCGCTTTGTTGGCGGCGGGTGCAAGAGGCGAGAATATTTCGCGGGTGGTGGCCGTCATAGCTCGTTTTTGAGCCTGAATTTCATTCAAGAGCTTCTTTTTGCGTTGGGTGATCTCTTCTAATGTAATTTTGGCAGGTGTTTGCGCACTCATAACTTCATTTATTTTGAATCGGTTAAAAACAAGTTAGCGAGGAAGTTTACCATCGGGGAGATGATAAGCTGTTTGCGGAAAATAATGACTAAAGCCATGATCAGTATATTGATGCCGGCAATGATAGCGAAGCTTGCCATAAGTCCGCCTACCAGAGGTTCCAATACATAAGCCAAGGCAAATAACAGATAAAACAGAGCTACCATGCCAAGGATGATAAGTATTACAATCATGATTAACGTTGAAAGAAGTATGGTCAGCTTCTCCGTCAACTCTAACTTGGTGTATTCTTTTTGAAGTTCCAGATACTTTTTGAACTCAAAAAACAACTGTTGAAAGTTCTCAATACTTTTATCGTCTGCAAACATGGTCGCTCTGTTTTAGTCCTTTACTTACTTATTCTCCTATTTCTCCTTTAATTTCAGCTGCGATTTCGTCAACGAGATTTTCCATTTCGTTGCGGTTCAGCTTGATTCCTTTTTTACGAAGAATTTCTGCGATCTTATTACGGGTATCTTCTCCCTTTTCAGGAGCAAACAAAATACCAAGGGCTGCACCTACGGCTGCACCACCCAGAAAAGCTGCTAATACATTTAATCCTTTCATAATTTATACTGTTTAAAATGATTATGATACAACAAATATAACATTTTTCTCCAAAGGTTGTTCGCAAAAACAGAAAAAAAGTACTTCCTTTTTATCATTCTTGATTTCTTTTATGGTTTAATCTTATTTAACTAGACTTTTGGACTAACAAATGAGACTTAAGGCGTACTTTTGTCATTCAATATTGTAATTCAAAACATAATGAAAGCGAAGATTGTTTTTATAACCGGAGCGAGCAGCGGAATCGGCGAAGGATGCGCCCGTAAATTTGCTAAGGAAGGATGGAATCTGATTTTGAATGCCCGTACAGTGTCGAAGCTGGAAGAACTGAAGGCTGAACTGGAAAAAGAGTATGGAATACAGGTCTGTGTGTTGCCTTTTGATGTTCGCGACCGGAAACAGGCTGCCGCCGCACTGGAAGCGTTGCCGGAAGAATGGAAATCGATTGATGTATTGATTAACAATGCCGGACTGGTGATCGGAGTGGACAAAGAGTTCGAAGGTAGTCTGGACGAGTGGGATATCATGATTGATACGAATATAAGAGGTTTGCTCGCCATGACACGTCTGGTAGTTCCGGGCATGGTGGAACGGGGATGCGGACACATTATTAATATAGGTTCTATCGCCGGAGATGCCGCCTATCCCGGAGGCAGTGTTTACTGCGCCACCAAAGCTGCTGTGAAGGCACTTTCGGACGGACTTCGGATAGACTTGGTGGATACGCCGCTGCGGGTGACGAATATCAAACCGGGCATGGTGGAAACAAACTTTACAGTGGTCCGTTACCGTGGTGACAAGCAGGCGGCTGACAATTTTTACAAGGGAATCCGCCCGCTGACCGGAGACGATATTGCCGAAACGGTATATTATGCTGCCTCGGCTCCTGCGCATATTCAGATTGCAGAGGTGCTTTTGATGCCGACTTATCAGGCAACGGGCACTATTTCTTATAAGAAGAAGGCAGAATAGACGTTTTTTCGCTCATTTTCTTTGCCGGATGATAAAATTTCTATTATTTTGTTGCCCGAAAACTAAATGTGAACGAACAAGATTATTGAATTATTAATTAAATACAGAATATTGGATATGAAAAAATTGGTCGTATTAGGAATGGGAGTATGCATGGTGCTTGCGTTTGCATCTTGTAAATCCAGTGAAAGCGCCTATAAAAAAGCTTACGAAAAAGCAAAACAGCAAGAATTGGCAGAACCGCAGGTGGAAGCTCCGGTAGAAGTGACTCCGGTAGTTGCAGCTCCTGTGACAACACCTAAGGCTACAGATACAACCGGCGTTCGTCAGGAAAAGGTGACAGTCGTTTCCGGTACCGACGGATTGAAGGATTACAGCGTAGTAGTAGGCAGCTTCGGTGTGAAAGCGAATGCTGAAGGCTTGAAAGACTGGTTGGACGGACAAGGTTACAACGCAACAATCGCATTCAATGCGGAAAAAGCAATGTACCGTGTGATTGTAAGCTCATTCGCTGACAAAGCGGCTGCTGTCGATGCACGTGACGCATTCAAGGCTAAATACCCGAGTCGTACAGACTTCCAGGGAGCCTGGTTGCTGTATCGCATTTATTGATTTCTTTTTGGTAATATATATCGGGATGGATAACCTGTTTTCCCGAAATAAGAAGGCGGTAACTGGGAAGTTACTGCTTTTTTGTTACACATTGTAAATTCGTTTTTTAGAAATTTTTATCATTCTACTAAAAGAAGTTATAAATAGCAGGTGGGAAACTTTTTTCGTAAATAAAGTTTTTACTTTTGTCATTATGAAACAGAAATATGTAATGGCTGCTATCGATGCAGCGTTGAAAGCGGGTGAAAAAATCCTTTCTATCTATGAAGATCCGAAGTCGGATTTTGAAATAGAGAGGAAGGCGGATAACTCTCCCTTAACGATAGCAGACAGGAAAGCCCACGAGGCGATTGTGGCCATTTTGAATGAAACTCCTTTTCCGGTTCTTAGTGAAGAAGGAAAGCATATGGACTATGCAGTGCGGCGAGGCTGGGATACTTTATGGATTGTAGACCCGCTGGACGGAACGAAGGAGTTCATCAAGCGTAACGGAGAATTTACGGTAAATATAGCTTTGGTGCAGAACGCTGTACCTGTAATGGGTGTTATTTACGTGCCTGTAAAAAAAGAACTTTATTTTGCAGTGGAGGGGACAGGTGCCTATAAGTGTTCCGGCATTGTCGGTCTGGAAGACGAGGGAGTGACCTTACAGCAGATGATTGAGAAATCGGAACGGATGCCATTGGCGGATGCGCGCGACCATTTTATTGCTGTCGCTTCCCGTTCACACCTGACGCCTGAAACTGAAACATATATTGCAGACTTAAAAAAGAAACACGGCAATGTGGAACTGATATCAAGCGGAAGTTCTATTAAAATCTGTCTGGTTGCCGAAGGAAAGGCGGATGTCTATCCGCGTTTTGCTCCGACGATGGAATGGGATACGGCTGCCGGACATGCGATAGCCCGTGCCGCAGGGATGGAAGTATATCAGGCAGGGAAGGAGGAACCTTTGCGATATAACAAAGAGGATCTGCTGAATCCGTGGTTTATCGTTGAAGCAAAAAGAGAACGCTAATTAATGTTTATATGACATTTGAAATTGTATTTGTACTATTATCCTTATTAGGAATGATGGCTGCCCTGATCGCGGATAAGATGCGGCCGGGCATGGTGCTCTTTTCAGTAGTGGTTTTATTTCTGTGCGTCGGCATTCTGACTCCGAAGGAAATGCTTGAAGGTTTCAGTAATAAAGGAATGATTACCGTCGCCTTGTTATTCCTGGTTAGTGAAGGTATCCGTCAGTCGGGTACATTAGGGCAAGTGATCAAGAAACTGCTTCCGCAGGGGAAGACGACGGTGTTTAAAGCGCAGCTGCGTATCCTGCCGTCTGTTGCATTCATTTCTGCCTTTCTGAATAATACTCCGGTGGTAGTCATCTTTGCCCCGATCATCAAGCATTGGGCGAAATCGGTAAAACTTCCGGCCACCAAGTTCCTGATTCCCCTTTCTTATGTGACTATCCTCGGCGGTATCTGTACGCTGATCGGCACTTCTACCAATCTGGTAGTGCATGGTATGATTCTGGAAGCCGGCTATGAAGGCTTCACCATGTTCGAACTGGGAAAGGTCGGCATCTTTATTGCCATTGCCGGTATCATATATCTTTTCATTTTCTCCAAACGGCTCTTGCCCGATGCACGTCCGGATACGGCTGTGCCCGATGAAGAAGTGGAGGAAGGAGAGAAGCTGCATCGTGTAGAAGCTGTATTGGGAGCCCGTTTCCCCGGTATCAACAAGAAACTGAGTGATTTCAATTTCCAGCGTCACTATGGTGCGGAAGTGAAAGAGATCAAAACACGTAACGGTCAGCGCTATGTCGATCATCTGGAGGATGTAGTGCTCCGTGAGGGTGATACGCTTGTGGTGATGGCGGATGATACGTTTATCCCGACTTGGGGAGAATCTTCGGTATTCGTGCTGCTTACCAACGGCAATGATCCGGATACTTCGGGAAAGAAGAAGCGCTGGTTGGCGCTAATCTTGCTGGTACTGATGATTGTCGGTGCTACGGTGGGCGAACTGCCGGCAACCAAAGAGATGTTTCCCGATATCAAGCTGGATATGTTTTTCTTTGTCTGCATTACTACTATTATCATGGCGTGGACCAATATTTTCCCCGCCCGTAAGTATACCAAATATATTTCGTGGGATATTCTGATTACGATTGCCTGCGCGTTTGCCATCAGCAAGGCTATGGTGAACTCCGGTGTGGCCGATTGTGTGGCAGGATTTATCATCGGTTTGAGTGACGATTACGGACCGCATGTATTACTTGCTATATTGTTTGTCATCACGAATTTGTTTACGGAACTGATCACGAACAATGCGGCTGCGGCTCTGGCATTTCCGTTGGCACTGTCCATCTCGGCGCAGTTGGGCGTAAGTCCGACACCTTTCTTTGTCGTGATCTGTATGGCTGCGTCTGCCAGCTTTTCCACACCGATCGGTTATCAGACTAATTTGATTGTGCAAGGTATCGGCAACTATAAGTTTACGGATTTTGTCCGTATCGGTCTGCCGCTCAATATCATCACTTTCTTAATCTCTGTGATCCTGATCCCGTTGATCTGGAACTTTTAATAAACATATTCTATAAATGGAAGAAAAAAATCATATATATCCGATTTTTGACCGCATGATGACGCGGGAGGACAAAGAAGAACTTCTGGGACAGCATAGCGTGATGATCTGGTTTACAGGTCTGAGCGGATCAGGTAAAAGTACGATTGCGATTGCATTGGAACGTGAACTCCATAAGCGCGGACTGCTTTGCCGTATTCTGGATGGAGACAATATCCGCAGCGGTATCAACAATAATCTGGGCTTCTCCGAAACTGACCGTGTAGAGAATATCCGTCGTATCGCCGAAGTATCCAAGTTGTTTCTGGACAGCGGCATCATTACGATTGCGGCATTTATCAGTCCCAATAATGATATCCGTGAAATGGCAGCGAATATTATCGGAAAAGATGATTTCCTGGAAGTTTTCGTAAGCACCCCGCTGGAAGAGTGTGAAAAGCGGGATGTGAAAGGACTGTACGCCAAAGCGCGCAAGGGAGAAATTCAGAATTTCACCGGAATTTCCGCACCGTTTGAAGTGCCCGAACATCCGGCCTTGTCATTGGATACTTCGAAGCTGAGTCTGGAAGAGTCGGTCAACCGCCTGTTGGAGATGGTGTTGCCGAAAATAGAAAAGAAATAAATGAAGAAATTTCAAAAAAGATGGAAGAATATAAACTGAGCCATTTGAAAGAACTCGAAGCCGAGTCAATTCATATCATCCGCGAGGTGGCGGCGGAATTTGAGAATCCGGTGATGCTGTACAGCATCGGAAAAGATTCTTCGGTGATGGTGCGCTTGGCTGAAAAAGCGTTTTATCCGGGAAAAGTTCCCTTCCCGTTGATGCATATCGATTCGAAGTGGAAGTTTAAGGAAATGATCCAGTTCCGCGACGAATATGCCAAGAAACATGGCTGGAACCTGATTGTGGAAAGTAATATGGAAGCGTTTCATGCAGGGGTAGGACCTTTCACGCATGGAAGCAAGGTACATACGGACCTGATGAAGACTCAGGCATTGCTGCATGCGCTGGATAAATATAAATTTGACGCTGCATTCGGCGGCGCGCGCCGGGATGAAGAAAAGTCACGTGCCAAGGAGCGTATCTTCTCTTTCCGTGATAAATTCCACCAGTGGGACCCGAAGAACCAGCGTCCTGAATTGTGGGATATCTACAACGCCCGTGTACACAAAGGTGAGAGTATCCGTGTGTTCCCGATCAGCAACTGGACGGAGCTGGATATCTGGCAGTATATCCGTCTGGAGAATATTCCGATCGTTCCGCTGTATTATGCCAAGGAACGTCCTGTGATCAATCTGGATGGTAATATCATCATGGCGGATGACGACCGTCTGCCGGAAAAATATCGTGATCAGATCGAAATGAAGATGGTGCGTTTCCGTACTCTGGGCTGCTGGCCGTTGACGGGCGCAGTAGAGAGCGGTGCGGCTACCATCGAAGAGATCGTGGAAGAGATGATGACGACTACCAAGAGCGAACGTACTACCCGTGTGATCGACTTTGACCAGGAAGGCAGCATGGAGCAGAAGAAACGTGAAGGGTATTTTTAAGCAATTAAAAATGAATGATTAAAAAAACTAAAAGTTGGAAATGGATAATAAGCTGGATATAAAGGCCTTTCTGGATAAAGACGAACAGAAAGACTTGCTGAGACTGTTGACTGCCGGTTCGGTGGATGACGGAAAATCGACTTTGATCGGACGTCTGTTGTTTGACAGTAAGAAACTGTACGAAGATCAGCTGGATGCATTGGAACGTGACAGTAAGCGTGTAGGTAATGCAGGCGAACATATAGACTATGCTTTGTTGCTCGATGGATTGAAAGCGGAGCGTGAGCAGGGGATTACGATTGATGTGGCTTACCGCTACTTCTCTACCAATGGCCGTAAGTTTATCATTGCGGATACTCCGGGACACGAACAGTATACACGTAATATGATTACCGGTGGCTCTACGGCCAATCTGGCAATTATCTTGGTAGACGCCCGTACGGGTGTGATTACCCAGACCCGTCGTCATACTTTCCTGGTATCTCTGCTGGGCATCAAGCACGTGGTGCTGGCGGTCAATAAGATGGACCTGGTGGACTTCTCCGAGGAACGGTTCAACGAGATTGTATCGGAATACAAGAAATTCGTAGAACCGCTGGGTATTCCGGATGTGAACTGTATTCCTCTTTCTGCTTTGGACGGTGACAACGTTGTGGATAAGTCCGAACGCACACCATGGTATAAAGGAATCTCTTTGCTGGACTTCCTCGAAACGGTTCATATCGATAATGATCATAACTTCACGGATTTCCGTTTCCCTGTGCAGTATGTGTTGCGCCCGAACCTTGACTTCCGTGGTTTCTGCGGTAAAGTGGCATCGGGTATTGTCCGCAAGGGAGATACAGTGATGGCATTGCCTTCCGGAAAGACTTCCAAGGTGAAGAGTATCGTGACATACGACGGCGAACTGGATTACGCTTTCCCGCCGCAGTCGGTTACACTGACACTGGAAGACGAAATCGACGTATCCCGTGGTGAAATGCTGGTGCATCCGGACAACTTGCCGATCGTTGACCGCAACTTCGAAGCGATGATGGTATGGATGGATGAAGAACCGATGGACATCAATAAATCGTTCTTTATCAAGCAGACTACCAATTTGAGCCGTACCCGCATCGACGCGATCAAATATAAAGTGGATGTCAACACGATGGAGCATCTTTCCATTGACAATGGACAACTGACAAAGGACAATTTGCCATTGCAGCTCAATCAGATCGCCCGCGTTGTGCTGACTACTGCCAAGGAGCTTTTCTTCGATCCTTATAAAAAGAATAAATCTTGCGGTTCTTTTATCCTGATCGATCCGATTACGAATAATACCTCTGCCGTAGGTATGATTATCGACCGGGTGGAAATGAAAGATATGGCTGCCACGGACGACATCCCCGTACTGGATTTGTCGAAACTGGACATTGCCCCGGAACATCACGCCGCCATAGAAAAAGCCGTGAAGGAACTGGAACGCCAGGGACTCTCCATAAAAGTGATTAAATAAAATGTAGAACGATGGGATTACTTGAATTTAATAAACTTCCGATTAATACGTTGGTAGGTGCCGACTGGAAAACGTTTAAGGCAATCACTGCCGGCCGTGATATTGATGCTGCTTATAAAGGCAAGTACCGGTTGACGAAAGCGGTGTGCCGCCTGCTTTCTCCGTTGGCTGCATTGCAGGATAAACGCTACGAAAAGTTGTTGGCCAATCAGCCGCTGGAACATGATCCGGTATTCATTCTGGGACACTGGCGGAGTGGAACTACTTTTGTACATAACGTGTTCTCCTGCGACAAGCATTTTGGGTATAACACAACTTATCAGACCGTATTCCCGCATCTGATGATGTGGGGACAGCCTTTCTTCAAGAAGAATATGAGCTGGCTGATGCCGGACAAGCGTCCGACGGATAATATGGAGCTGGCAGTGGATCTTCCGCAGGAGGAAGAGTTTGCATTGTCGAACATGATGCCGTATACCTATTATAATTTCTGGTTCCTGCCGAAATATCAACAGGAATATGCGGACAAGTATCTGCTGTTTGATGATATCACGGACAAAGAACTGAAAGTGTTTGAAGAGGTATTCACGAAATTGATCAAGATTTCTTTGTGGAACACCAAGGGTACGCAATTCCTCAGCAAGAACCCTCCTCATACGGGCAGGGTGAAAGAATTGGTGAAAATGTTCCCGAACGCCAAGTTTATCTACCTGATGCGTAATCCGTATACGGTATTTGAATCTACACGCAGTTTCTTTACAAATACAATCCAGCCTCTGAAACTGGAGGATGTCAGCAATGAACAATTGGAGGAGAATATCCTTTCTATTTATGCAAAGCTGTATCATAAGTATGAATCGGATAAGAAATTCATTCCGGAAGGCAATCTGATCGAAGTGAAGTTTGAAGACTTTGAAGCGGATGCGATGGGAATGACGGAGAATATTTATAAGTCACTTTCTATCCCCGGCTTCGCCGAAGCACAAGGAGATATCGAAAAATATGTCGGCGGCAAGAAGGGATATAAGAAGAATAAGTATAAATATGATGACCGGACGATTCGATTGGTAGAGGAAAACTGGGATTTTGCTTTGAAACAATGGAACTATAATTTATAAAAGAAAGGATAAGTATTGATGATTAAGAAAATGGTTCATCGCCTGTTTCTGACAGGCTTCGTTGCATTTTTTTCTTCCTTGTCTTTGATGGCGCAGCATAAAGTGGAGATGGTCCCCTTCGGGGATATGGACCAATGGGTGGACCGCCAGATAAAAGAGTCGGGGATTATCGGAGGGAATACGAAGAATGTGTATGAGATTGGTCCGACGACTGTAATTAAGGGAGATCAGGTGTATAAGAATATGGGTGGCTCACCGTGGGCGACTTCGAATGTGATGGCGAAAGTGGCAGGTATTACCAAGACAAATACGTCGGTTTTTCCGGAGAAACGGGGAGACGGTTACTGTGCACGCCTGGATACGCGTATGGAGAGTGTGAAGGTACTGGGGCTTGTCAATATAACCGTATTGGCTGCCGGCTCTATCTTTACGGGATCTGTGCACGAACCGATCAAGGGTACCAAAAACCCGCAGAAGATGCTTCAGATGGGGATTCCGTTTACCAAGAAGCCGGTTGCCCTTCAGTTTGACTATAAAGTGAAGATGTCCGACAGGGAAAAACGTATACGTGCTACCGGTTTCAGTAAAATTACAGATGTAGCAGGCAAGGATTATCCGGCTGCTATTTTATTTTTGCAGAAACGCTGGGAGGATGCCAACGGAAATGTTTATGCCAAGCGTATCGGAACGTTGGTGACTTATTACTATCACTCTACCGACTGGAAGAATAATGCCACGTATGAAATTATGTATGGAGACATTACCAGCCGTCCCGAATATAAACCTCACATGATGCGTCTGCAGGTGACTGAGAACTATACAGTCAACAGCAAAGGTGAAAGCGTGCCTATCCACGAAGTGGCATGGGGGGATGAAAATGATGAGCCGACTCATCTGTATCTCCAGTTCACATCCAGTCATGGCGGAGCTTACGTCGGTTCACCCGGAAATTCATTGTGGATTGATAATGTAAAACTGGTATATTAATTAAGGTAGCGGAAAAAATAAGGGATAACCAATGATATAGATTATCATTGGTTATTTTTTTGCTTTTATTTTTCTTTCAAAAATGTTGGCTATACCCTTTGTAGGCTATCCAACACTTTTATCATCCCATATAAATATCACGAAGAAATGTTTTTTTACGAGTTTTTTTGTGTGTATTACAATAAATATCTATATTTGCACTAAATTTAAAGAAAAAGGGTAGAGATTTATATCTCTTTGTTTAAGATTTAGAGCCTGTAGAGTTGTGGTTATAGCGTAACACAAACTGCATTATATTATTTACTAAAATAAATTGAGATGAAAAAGGGTTTATTGTTTATTTTAATGGTAGGGGCTTCTGTGTGCCTGTCTGCTCAGGAAAAAGGAAAAACAGAAGGTAAAGCCTACACTGTAGAGACTAATCGTTTTGGGGCCAATTGGTTCATTAGTGGTGGCGTTGGTGGTCAAATGTACTTTGGCGACAACGACGGTAAAGCGGATTTCGGAAAACGCATTGCTCCGGCACTTGATATTGCCGTAGGTAAATGGTTTACTCCGGGTATCGGATTGCGTGTTGCATACAACGGTCTTCAAGCTAAGGGAGCTGCTCCTAGTGCTAATGACTTGTATACAAAAGGTGGCAAGTATTCTAACGGTTACTACAAGCAGAAATGGAACATGGCTAACTTCCATGGTGATGTTCTCTTCAACCTTTCTAACATGTTCTGCGGTTACAACGAGGATCGTCTTTATTCATTCATTCCTTATGTAGGTGCAGGTGTGGCTCTTTCTTGGTCAGAACCTCATCAACAAAACTTAGGTATCAATGCCGGTTTGATCAACCGCTTCCGTGTATCGGATGCTTGGGATATCAACCTTGAATTGCGTGGCCTTTTGATGAAGGATGCATTCGGCGGAACTTCTAAAGAAGGTATGGCCGGTGTAACTGTAGGTGTAACTTACAAGTTCAAAAAACGCGGATTCAACGCTGTTCCTACTGTACCGATGGTACCGGAAAGTCAGTTGGACGACATGAGAAACAGACTGAACTCTCTGAAGGGTGAAAACGAATCTCTGAAACGTGACTTGGTTGAAGCACGCAACAAGAAGCCGGAAGTAATCGTTAAGAAAGAAGGCGGATTCGTTCCACGTCTGGTTGTTGTATTCAACATTGGTAAGAGCAACATCAGCAAGAGAGAGTACATGAACATCGAAGCAATGGCTAAGGGTATCAAAGCTAATCCGGAAAAGACATTTACTGTTACAGGATATGCTGACAAGGGTACTGGTTCTGCTGAGTACAACATGAAGTTAAGTAAGAAGAGAGCTGAAGCTGTACGTGACCTGATGGTGAACGAATTCGGTGTACCTGCTTCTCAACTGAAGGTTGATTACAAGGGTGGTGTAGGCAATATGTTCTACGATGACGCTAAGTTGAGCCGTGTTGCTATCGTGGAAGAATAATCCACAGTTGAAATAATAGAATAAAAGAGACGTTTCCTTTCGCGGGAAGCGTCTTTTTTGTATTTTTGTACCCCATATGAGCAGAATAGTAGCTATAGATTATGGAAGGAAGCGCACAGGGATAGCTGTGAGCGATACGTTGCAACTGATTGCAAACGGGTTGACAACTGTACCCACACATGAACTTCTGAACTTTATCGGTGAGTATGTGGCAAAAGAACCGGTAGAGCGGATTATTATAGGATTGCCCAAGCAGATGAATAATGAAGCTTCGGAAAATATGAAGAACATCGAACCCTTTGTTCGTTCATTGAAGAAACGTTTCCCGGAACTTCCTGTAGAATATGTGGACGAACGTTTCACATCTGTTCTCGCACACCGTACGATGCTGGAAGCCGGACTGAAAAAGAAAGACCGGCAAAACAAAGCATTGGTGGATGAGATAAGTGCCACTATTATTCTGCAAACATATTTGGAGAGTAAACGTTTTTAATAATAAGACAGAGAATAATTTAATTTTTTAGTAGAGTATAAAGTATGATTTTACCAATTTATGTATATGGCCAGCCTGTTTTGAGAAAGGTGGCAGAGGACATAACCCCGGAGTATCCGAACCTGAAAGAGCTGATCGCGAATATGTTTGAAACAATGGTGCACGCCGATGGCGTGGGACTGGCTGCTCCACAGATCGGCTTGCCTATCCGTGTCGTTACGATTACATTAGACCCGCTTTCGGAAGACTATCCGGAATTTAAGGATTTTAATAAAGCTTATATCAATCCTCATATCATCGAAGTGGGTGGGGAGGAAGTCAGTATGGAAGAAGGTTGTCTGAGTCTGCCCGGCATTCATGAGTCTGTGAAAAGAGGAAATAAGATCCGTGTGAAATACATGGACGAGAACTTTGTAGAGCATGATGAAGTGGTGGAAGGCTATCTGGCAAGGGTGATGCAGCATGAGTTCGACCATCTGGACGGAAAGATGTTTATCGACCACCTTTCGCCATTGCGCAAACAAATGATAAGAGGAAAATTAAATACGATGCTGAAAGGAAAAGCGCGTAGTTCATATAAGATGAAACAGGTGAAATAAAGATAAAAAACGTTTATATCCCTGTTAAGTAAGCGAAAAGCATTATTTTTGTTTCGTTTACAAGCATAAAATATCAATGATTAAAAGAATACTAACAGTTTTATTGCTGTTCCCCACACTGGTTTGTGCTCAGATTAATACGGAGCGGGTGATGACTATTGCCCGCAATGCGCTGTATTTTGAGGACTACGTGCTTTCTATTCAGTATTTCAACCAGGTAATTAATGCGAAGCCATATTTGTATGAGCCTTATTTTTTCAGGGCGCTGGCAAAGGTGAACCTGGAGGATTATCAAGGAGCGGAAGCGGATTGTGACGAGGCTATCAAACGGAATCCGTTTGTAGTAGGTGCATATCAGGTTCGTGGACTGGCACGGATTCGTCAGAGTAAATTCGACGGGGCGATTGAGGATTATCAGAAAGCATTGCATTATGATCCGGAAAACATCACCTTGTGGCACAATCTGACCTTGTCTCATATTCAGAAAAAGGATTATGACGCAGCCAAGGAGGATTTGGAGAGCTTGCTGAAAGTTTCTCCGCGCTATACACGTGCTTATCTGATGAGGGGAGAGGTTTCTTTGCAGCAGAAGGATACGGTTGCGGCACTGAAGGACTTTAATACGGCTCTCGAACTGGATAAGTATGATCCGGACGCATGGTCGGCAAGGGCTATTGTCCGCTTGCAGCAGTCCAACTATGCAGAAGCGGAATCGGATCTGGACCGTGCGATTCATCTGAGCGCGAAGAACGCGGGTAATTATATAAACCGTGCTTTGGCCAGATTCCATCAGAATAATCTGAGGGGTGCTATGAGCGATTATGACCTGGCTTTGGATATTGATCCCAATAACTTTATCGGGCATTATAACCGTGGTTTGCTTCGTGCCCGTGTCGGGGATGACAACCGCGCTATCGAGGACTTCGATTTTGTGATTCAGATGGAACCTGATAATATGATGGCTATCTTTAACCGTGCGTTGCTTCGTGCTCAGACGGGAGATTACCGGGGTGCTATCAAAGACTATACGACAGTTATCGACCAGTATCCGAACTTCCTCGCAGGATATTATCATCGTGCGGAAGCCCGCAAGAAGATCGGCGACAAGAAGGGGGCCGAACAGGATGACTTCAAACTGTTGAAGGCTCAGCTTGACAAGCAGAATGGAGGGACGAACAAAGACGTTGCCCAGAATCAGAATAAGGATAAAGAAAACCAGAGCGGCGAGAACGGTGACGAAAGCGAGGAAGGAAAAACTCGTAAGAAGTCTGACAAGAACATGAACAACTATCGCAAGATTGTGATTGCCGATGATTCTGAAGCGGATCAACGCTATACAAGTGATTATCGCGGACGCGTACAGGATAAGAATGTGAACATAAAACTGGAACCGATGTTTGCCTTGACTTATTATGAAAAGTCGAGCGAAGTGAAGCGTTCGGTGAATTTCCATAAGTTTATTGAAGACCTGAATCTGTCGAATGTACTTCCGAAGCGTATCCGTATTACAAATATGGAGGCCCCGCTGACGGAAGAACAGGTGAAATTCCATTTTGCCCTGATTGATGCGCATACATCGGCTATTGTGGACGATGACAAGAGTGCTCCGAAGCGTTTTGCCCGTGCCATTGACTTTTATCTGGTACAGGATTTCTCCAGTGCGGTTGCCGACCTGACTCAGGCGATATTGCTGGACGGAGATTTCTTCCCGGCCTATTTCATGCGTGCACTGATTCGTTGCAAACAACTGGAATATCAGAAGGCTGAACAGGCTGCCGAAGCGGATATGCCGAGTGGCGCTGCTGTCAAGGAAGTGAGTGCGGTGGATTATGAAGTTGTCAGAAAGGACCTGGATAAGGTGATAACTCTGGCTCCGGACTTCGTTTACGCTTATTATAACCGTGCCAATGTGGCGGCTATGCTGAAAGATTACAGGGCTGCGATTGTCGATTACGATAAGGCGATTCAGCTGTCTTCGGACTTTGCTGACGCTTATTTCAACCGGGGACTTACACATATTTTCCTGGGTAATAATAAGGCGGGAATCTCAGATTTGAGCAAGGCCGGTGAACTAGGAGTTGTTTCTGCTTACAACGTGATCAAGCGTTTCACGGATCAGACAGAATAACATTTTTTTGATAAAAAATAGAAAACTCAAAAGATTTCGTTACTTTTGCGTTCTCATTATGAAAATATAACATCATCATATTATGATAAAGATAACATTTCCCGATGGCTCCGTTCGTGAGTATAACGAAGGAGTGAACGGTTTACAGATTGCAGAAAGTATCAGTTCGCGCTTGGCACAGGATGTACTTGCATGTGGCGTGAACGGTGAGACTTATGATTTAGGACGTCCTATTAATGAAGATGCTGATTTCGTACTTTACAAATGGGACGATGAAGAAGGCAAACATGCATTTTGGCACACAAGCGCCCACTTGCTGGCTGAAGCTTTGCAGGAACTTTATCCGGGTATCCAGTTTGGTATCGGACCGGCTATCGAAAACGGTTTCTACTATGATGTGGATCCGGGAGAAGCTGTGATTAAAGAAAGTGACCTGCCTGCCATCGAAGCAAAGATGCTTGAATTGTCGGCAAAGAAAGAAGCGGTAGTCAGAGAAAGTATTTCGAAGACGGATGCTCTGAAAATGTTTGGCGACCGTGGCGAAACGTATAAATGTGAATTGATCTCAGAACTGGAAGACGGACATATTACTACCTACACCCAGGGTGCGTTTACTGACCTTTGCCGTGGTCCTCACTTGATGACGACTGCGCCGATCAAGGCTATCAAGTTGACAACTGTTGCCGGTGCTTACTGGCGAGGTCACGAAGACCGTAAGATGCTGACCCGTATCTATGGTATCACATTCCCGAAAAAGAAAATGCTGGATGAATATCTGGTGTTGCTGGAAGAAGCCAAGAAACGTGACCACCGTAAGATCGGTAAGGAAATGCAGTTGTTCATGTTCTCTGAAACAGTAGGTAAGGGACTTCCGATGTGGTTGCCGAAAGGTACTGCACTGCGTTTGCGTCTGCAAGAGTTCTTGCGTCGTATCCAGACCCGCTATGACTATCAGGAAGTAATTACTCCGCCTATCGGTAATAAGTTGCTGTATGTGACTTCCGGTCACTATGCAAAATACGGTAAGGATGCGTTCCAGCCGATCCATACTCCGGAAGAAGGAGAGGAGTATTTCCTGAAACCGATGAACTGTCCGCATCACTGCGAGATATATAAGAATTTTCCGCGTTCATACAAGGACCTTCCGTTGCGTATTGCAGAATTCGGTACGGTTTGCCGTTATGAACAAAGTGGTGAGCTTCACGGTTTAACTCGTGTACGCAGCTTTACTCAGGATGACGCACATATTTTCTGTCGTCCGGATCAGGTGAAAGATGAGTTCCTCCGTGTGATGGATATCATTTCTATCGTGTTCCGTTCGATGAATTTCCAGAACTTCGAGGCTCAGATATCACTCCGTGATAAAGTGAACCGTGAAAAATACATCGGTAGCGATGACAACTGGGAGAAAGCTGAACAGGCGATTATCGAGGCTTGTGAGGAAAAAGGCCTGCCGGCTAAGATTGAGTACGGTGAAGCTGCTTTCTATGGTCCCAAGCTCGACTTTATGGTGAAAGATGCCATCGGTCGCCGTTGGCAGTTGGGAACCATTCAGGTAGACTATAACTTGCCGGAACGTTTTGAACTGGAATATATGGGCTCTGACAACCAGAAGCACCGTCCGGTGATGATTCACCGTGCACCATTCGGATCAATGGAACGTTTTGTGGCTGTATTGATCGAACACACTGCCGGTAAGTTCCCGTTGTGGCTGACTCCGGATCAGGTAGCTATCCTGCCGATCAGTGAAAAGTTCAATGAGTATGCAGAGCAAGTGAAGATGTATCTGAAAATGCATGAAATCCGTGCTATTGTGGATGATCGTAATGAAAAGATCGGCCGCAAGATCCGTGATAATGAAATGAAACGCATTCCTTATATGTTGATTGTGGGTGAAAAAGAAGCTGAAAATGGTGAAGTTTCTGTTCGCAGACAAGGGGAAGGCGACAAAGGAACCATGAAATATGAAGAATTTGCTAAAATTTTGAACGAAGAAGTTCAGAATATGATAAATAAATGGTAACTTTGCAGCCGTTTCATGATAAATATTTAGTAGAACAATAAAAAAATCAAACTAGGAAGTAAACGTTTTTAATGAAGAATGACACTTTAAAAGGGCAATATAGAATCAATGAACAGATTCGTGCCAAAGAAGTCCGCATCGTGGGCGACGAGATTGAACCGAAAGTATATCCTATCTTTCAGGCCTTGAAAATGGCTGAAGAGAAAGAGCTGGATCTAGTTGAAATTTCCCCCAATGCTCAACCTCCTGTTTGTCGTATTATTGATTACTCTAAATTTCTTTATCAATTAAAGAAACGCCAGAAGGAGCAGAAAGCGAAGCAGGTAAAAGTGAACGTAAAGGAAATCCGTTTCGGACCGCAGACTGACGATCATGATTACAACTTTAAGCTGAAACATGCCAGAGGATTCTTGGAAGACGGGGATAAAGTGAAGGCATATGTATTCTTTAAGGGGCGTTCCATCCTTTTCAAGGAACAAGGTGAAGTGTTATTGCTTCGTTTTGCCAACGATCTTGAAGATTTTGCAAAGGTGGATCAGATGCCCGTACTTGAAGGTAAGCGTATGACAATCCAGCTTTCTCCGAAGAAAAAGGAAATGCCTAAAAAGCCGGTGGCTCCCAAACCGGTAACTCAGGGACAGAAGGCTGAAAAGCCGGAAGCGGGCGAGGAAGAATAAAAAAGAATGAATGCGTGGCGCGCAGGTATAGTGCGTCACCATTATATATTTAATAATTTTAAAAACAAGTAAGATGCCAAAGATGAAGACTAACTCCGGTTCTAAAAAAAGGTTTACCCTTACCGGAACAGGTAAAATCAAAAGAAAGCACGCTTTTCACAGTCACATTTTGACTAAGAAATCGAAAAAGAGAAAAAGAAATCTGTGCTACTCTACAACTGTTGATACAACAAATGTAAGCCAGGTTAAGGAACTCTTAGCAATGAAGTAATCAAAAGCGTACAAAGTATTATTAAAGTATTAACCGAATGCTTTAGCCTGAAGTTCGTTGCGTGAAGTAACGGCGCTAACATTCAAAAAAAGTAAAACTATGCCAAGATCAGTAAATCATGTTGCTTCAAAAGCAAGAAGAAAGAAAATTTTGAAATTAACCAGAGGTTACTTTGGTGCAAGAAAAAATGTATGGACCGTAGCAAAAAACACCTGGGAAAAGGGTTTGACTTACGCGTTCCGTGACCGTAGAAATAAGAAAAGAAACTTCCGCGCTCTTTGGATACAACGTATCAACGCTGCTGCACGTCTTGAAGGAATGTCTTATTCTAAATTGATGGGCGGTTTGCACAAAGCCGGTATTGAAATAAATCGTAAGGTTTTGGCTGATTTAGCTATGAATCATCCGGAAGCTTTCAAAGCTGTAGTTGCTAAAGCAAAAGCTGCTTAAGTTTCAATAGTTTAGGATTTACAAAGTGTCAGTTATCGATCCGATAACTGGCACTTTTCTTTTGTTAGGCGGAGAGAAAGGATGAAAAAAAATGTTAGTGGACGAACAAATTCTTTCTTTTTCTTGCTATTCTCAGAGAATCTTATTACATTTGTGATAGAAAAATATTAGCCGTATCGACTGGATCGGGAAACTCTTCAAATTAATCTGATGCACCGAGAAAGCTTCGTTCTTCAATGGCGGGCCACATCCTTCGGGACAGCTTTAAGCCGGTGGATTACAAAGAGGGCGAGCGCTCAAATCTTGTTCTATCAGAGTTTCATCACATCGTCGATGCGGCTTTTTTATATACTCTTCTATGATATTTTATTTCTCAGGTACAGGTAACTCTAAATGGATTGCTAATCAGCTTTCTAAAGAACAACAGGAAGATTTGTTTTTTATCCCGGACGCATGGAAGAATGACACATGGGAGTTCTCTTTGCGGGAGGATGAGAAGATCGGTTTTGTCTTTCCGGTCTATTCGTGGGCGCCTCCCGTGATTGTACAGGAGTTTATTCGGAAGCTGGTTCTGAAGGGGTATCAGCAGCAATATCTGTTCTTTGTGTGTTCGTGTGGAGACGATACGGGGCTGACCCGGCAGGTGATGGAAAAGGCATTGGCTGCGAGGGGATGGAGATGTAATGCAGGCTTTTCTGTAATTATGCCCAATAACTATGTGTTGTTCCCCGGATTTGATGTGGATAGCAAGGAACTGGAAAAGAAAAAACTGGCAGAAGCGGTTCCGGCTCTTGAAAAAGTCAGTAGACTGATAACCGGGAGAGAAACTGTCTTTGCATGCAAGGAGGGGAGTTTGCCTTTTATCAAGACGAGGATCATCAATCCGTTATTTGTTCGTTATCAGATGTCTCCCAAACCTTTCCATGCAACGAGTGAGTGCATCGGGTGCAAGCGCTGTGAAAAAAGTTGTCCGGTAGGGAATATAACGATGAAGGAAAGAAGACCGGTTTGGGGAAAGAATTGCACCGCCTGCCTGGCATGTTATCATGTGTGCCCTGAGCATGCGGTGCAATATGGTAAAAAGACAAAAGGCAAGGGGCATTATTTTAACCCCGACTCAGCTTATTGATCTTTTATTTTAATACAGCAGTTGGATAAGTCTTCGATTATGGCAAGGCTTTCTACTCTGACACCTTTCTCTTCCAGTATTTTACGTCCATTTTGGAAGGCTTTTTCGATAATGAACCCCATGCCTACCAATTTTGCTCCGGATTGCTCTATGAGGTCGAGAATGCCTAATGCGGCATTTCCGTAGGCAAGGAAATCATCAACAAAAAGAACATTGTCATTTGGAGTCAGAAAATCGGCACTGATCACTACTTCATAATCACGGTCTTTGGTGAACGAGTGTACGGTAGTGCTTAGTGCGTTCTGAATGGTTTTGGGTGATTTCTTTTTGGCGAATACAACCGGTAAGTCCATGAGATAGCCCGTCATGATGGCAGGAGCGATACCGCTTGCTTCGATAGTCATGATCTTGTTTACGTTTGTGGCTGCAAAGCGGCGGACAAATTCTACTCCGATGGATTTCATCAGGACAGGATCCATCTGGTGATTGATAAAACCATCTACTTTAAGGATGCCTCCTTCGTAGCATTTTCCGTCCTGCAGAATTCTTTTTTTTAGTAATTGCATTATAATCTGATAATTAAATAATGTGCTAATATGCCATTTGTTACTGATATCATACAGTATTGGGTTGGCATATTAGCACATCGGGCATTTGAATATTTATTTGTTGTCTCTTAAGTCCTTCACTCTGACGGCTTTTCCCTCGCTCTGCGGGAGAGACCCTTTCTTTACCAGTTTTACTTTCGGGGTAACCAGTATTTCATCTTTTAATTGACGGATAATATCTCTGCGGATCTTTTCCAGTTCGATATAGTTGTCTGTAGAAAGATCACTTAATTCCACTTCGACGATCATCTCATCCTGATTGTTGACTGTCTCCAGCGTAATCAGATAATTGCTGCCTAATTCGGGGAACTGAACCAGAATCTTTTCGACTTGCATGGGGAAGATGTTGACTCCCTTGATGATAAACATATCGTCGCTGCGTCCCTTGATCCGGTCGATGCGGAGATGGGTGCGGCCGCACGGACATTTTCCGGGTAGTATACGGGTAAGGTCGCGGGTGCGGTAGCGGATAAGCGGCATCATTTCACGATCAAGTGTAGTGAGTACCAATTCACCGATTTCTCCTTCGGGAACGGGTTCTCCTGTTTCAGGATCGATGATTTCTACCAGATAGCAATCTTCCCAGAAGTGCATTCCGTTCTGCTCCTGGCATTCGAAGGCAACACCGGGGCCGTTCATTTCCGTCATACCGAAACTATTATATGCTTTCACATTGAGCATCCGTTCTATTTTACGGCGCTGTTCGTCAGTATGCGGTTCGGCGCCGATCACCAAGGTTTTCAGGGTTGTTTCTCTCGGGTCGATACCTTCTTCCTGAAATACTTCGGCAAGACGGATAGCGTAGCTTGGGATGGCGTGTAAGGCGGTAGTCTTAAAGTCACTGATGAATTTAATTTGCCGTTTACTGTTTCCGGCTGCGGCAGGTACGGTAAGGCAGCCAAGGCGTTCTGCACCATATTGAAAACCTAATCCACCTGTAAACATTCCATATCCGGAGCTGTTCTGGAAGACATCTGTCTTGCGGATCCCCACCATGTAAAGGCAACGGGCTACCAGATTTGCCCATGAGTCGAGGTCATGTTGTGAATGTACGATGACTGTAGGGTTTCCTGTAGTTCCACTGGAAGAGTGGATACGTACACCGTCTCTTTTCATGTCGCCGGCCACTAGCCCGAAGGGATAGTTGGCACGCATGTCCGATTTAGTGGTGAAAGGAATTTTGCGGATGTTGTCCAGTGACTGGATACTATCTCCGGTGATGCCGTTTTTGCTGAAAACCTCTTTGTAATAAGGTGAGTTTGCGGCTATGTTAATCGTTTTTTTGAGTCGCTGAAGTTGCAGTTCCTGCAACTTCTCGCGACTCATGATTTCAATTTCTTCTTCCCAGTATTGTGTACTCATGATTGTGATAGTTATTGCATTAGCTTTTCCGCAATTTCCTTGCCGGCAGCCAGTGCTTTAAGATTCATTTCGACAATAGCTTCTCCTTTGCGCAGGAAGATTTCGCGGATACTGTCTTGTACTTTCTCGTAATCGATGCCGAGGAATGGAATGGTTGCGCCCAGCAAAACGATATTGGCAACTCGTGCAGAACCTACTTCTTTGGCTACTTTATCCACGTTCAGTACGATCTTATGCGGCAATTTGTTGATTTCAGCCATTACTTTGTCTTCTTCCGGATAATTGGGGATGTTGACAAACGGAGTTTCGTTGGTTACCAGCCATCCTTCCGGACTGAGATAGGGGAGATAGCGCAGACCTTCCATCGGTTCGAGCGAAATGATAAGGTCGCATTTGCCGGATGGTATCAGATCCGAAGCAATCGGTTTGTCGCTGATGCGGAGGTTGGACTGAACGTCTCCGCCACGCTGGCTCATTCCGTGTACTTCTGCTTGCTTCATGTAAAGTCCTTCTTTCAAAGCAGCTTTACCAATAACTGTAGCGATGGACAAAATACCCTGTCCACCTACTCCTGATAATATAATGTCTTTTTTCATGGCTTACTTACTTCTTTTTTTGCGTGCTAATGTTTGAATACACTCTCTGCGCGGGATGATAACGGATACGCCATTGTATTCGATTTCTTCGCGTATGATCTGTCTCATTTCCTCGTGGTTCTTCTTCAATGGAACAACGACACGGATATGAGCAGGGTCGACTCCTAAACCGATACAGATGGATTCAATACGTCCTGTGCCCGCAGAGTCCTGACCACCGGTCATTGCTGTTGTCTCATTGTCTGAAATGACAATAACGACATTGGCATTTTCGTTGACGCAATCCAGCAAACCTGTCATTCCGGAGTGAGTAAATGTAGAGTCACCGATTACAGCTACGGACGGATGAAGACCTCCGTCGGCCGCACCTTTCGCCATTGTGATGGAAGCTCCCATGTCTACGCATGAATTGATGGCGTTGAACGGAGCGTTGGCTCCCAGCGTATAGCAACCGATGTCGCTGAATACTTTATGGGAAGGATATTCTTCTTTGAGTACTTCTGTCAGTGTGACGTACATATCACGGTGTCCGCATCCTTCACACAGTGCGGGAGGACGCATTTCGATTACAGAAGGGACGCCGAATTCCGATTTGTTTTCTTTGCCGACCGCGCGTGCTACAGAGTCCGGATTTAATTCTCCGTCTTGTGACAGTGTGCCGTCCAGACGTCCTTTTACTTTGATACCAATGCCCAGATAGCCTTTCAGATGTTTTTCAACGAATGGCTGTCCGTCTTCCAGTACCAGAATCTCGTCGCAGGATTCAACCAATTGCAGCAATTGCTTTTTAGGCAATGGATACTGGCCGATCTTAAGTACCGGGTATTCACAACCTTCCGGATAGTTTTCCATCAGATAATTGTAGCCGATACCGCAAGCGACGATTCCCAGTTTTTTGTTAGGGCCGTCTATGTATTTGTTGTAAGGAGATTCCTCGGAAGCTTTGATGAATTCGTCCTGGCGGGCAAGCAATACTTTATAGCGTTTGCGGGCATTTCCCGGCAACAGGATAAACTGACGGGGATCTTCACTGAATGAAATGCTGTTCTGTGGCTTTTGCTCTTTTTGCTCCTCTCCCGCACGGGAGGGGTTCGTCAATTCTGTGGCTTCTGCTCTTTGCGCTCTACTCCGGAACGGGAGTGTGCGAGGCGGGTGACTATACGCATTAAGATCGGTTCGCCTGTTTTCTCAGAGAATTCGAATCCGTTGTATACCATGTCGTATGCTTCCTGTTGGTTGCTGGGCTCGTACATCGGTATCAGGGAGAAGTCTCCGTAGAAGCGGCTGTCCTGTTCATTCTGTGAAGAGTGCATGCTGGGGTCGTCTGCCGCTATCACAATCAGTCCTCCCTTCACACCCGTGATGGCAGAATTGACGAAACAGTCTGCAGCCACATTCATGCCTACATGCTTCATGCACACTAAGGCGCGTTTGCCTACAAATGACATACCCAGTGCGGCTTCCATGGCAGTTTTTTCGTTGGCACACCAACGATTATGTATGTTCTGCTCAGTGGTTATAGGCGCCATTTGGATATATTCAGTAATCTCAGTTGAAGGAGTACCGGGGTAGGCATATACACCTGAAAGTCCGGCATCCAGTGCAGCTTGTGCAATGGCTTCATCGCCAAGTAAGAGTTGCTTGCTCATATATTTCCTTTATTAGTGTTGATCACAGTTTGTTATTATATCGGGCAAAGATAGCCTTTTTGGCTCGTTTTATCACAAAATTACTTGAAAATCTTTCTTTCATTAAGTGCTTTCCAATATTTTCTTGCATTTGCCATGTGGTCGGCATAATTGGATGCGAAATTGTGAGTACCTAAAAAATCTTCTTTCGCACACATGTAAATGTAATTGTGTTTCGTGTAGTTTAATACACTGTCCAAGCCCTTTTTAGAGGGGATGCGGATAGGTCCCGGAGGTAAACCACTGTTGATATAAGTGTTGTAGGGCGAGTTGACTTTCAGATGCTCATTGGTGATGCGTCGCAGCCCGAAATCCTGTAAAGCGAACTTGATGGTAGGGTCTGCCTGCAGGGGCATACCTGTGTGCAGGCGGTTGATGTATAGTCCGGCTACCATCGGCTTTTCTTCGTTGTTGTTGGTTTCTTCTTCAACAATGGAGGCGAGGGTGCAGACTTCTTCCGGTGTCATGCCGATAGCGGTTGCCTGGGCAAGACGTTCGTCATTCCAGAATCGTTTGTGTTCTGTCTGCATACGTTTGAAGAAGTCATCGACACTCATATCCCAATATACCTGATAGGTCTCGGGGATGAAAAGACAGGGCATGGTGACCGGCGTATACCCCATTTCGGCCTGAAAAGCGGAATCGAATAGTTGGCGGGCTATTTCGGCGGAGTCGATCATCAGTTGCTTGCCGATGCTTCGCGCCAGCCGGTCTAGTGTCCGTACACTTCCGATAGTGAGATTCATCGGTTCCTGATAACCTCTGAAGAAGCGGCTGAATACATGGTATACGTTTTCGTTGGGGCGGATGGCATAACGTCCGGTATGTATATTCTGGTCGAATTTTCTATATTTTGCCATCCATTGAAATCCGGTGAATTTGTTGACATGACCGGTTTGTCTGATCTTATTGTAGATTGAATCTGCCGTGTCATCCCGGTCTACATATACATAGACGGTTTTGGAGGGATGAAACTGAGGAGCAAAGAGATAATAATAGACTGTTCCTCCGGCAATGGCGCAAAGAAGGAGAGCTCCGGTCAGAACGGATAATAAGATATTTCTTGTTTTCTTTTTCATCTTGTGACGTAACTTTAAAAATTGCGTCAAAGATAGGAAGATTTTGGATAGGAGCGATTCCTTTCAACGATGAATAGTTGAAATCCGACTGATTTTGTCAACTGTTAGCGTGGCCATTGGTAGTAATCGGCATTGGCTTCTACCGCATTTTCTATTTCATCGGGCAGGGGAGAGAAAAAGTCCATATGGGTAAGTTGCTCGATGCTGTCGATTGATACCGCATAGGTGGAAAGGGGCTCTACCGCCTGCCTGTTGTTGAATAAGAACCCGATGCCGCGAACCGGTTTGACAAAAGGAGAGAGGATTACTTTGAAGAATCGTTCGGGCACTGCCACCTTATTTTTTCCGATGGTCTTGGACGGCTTGTCGATGATAGGACCGCATATGATGATGATGGCACTATCGGCTACCGCCCAGTCTCTTATTTTTTCTTCCAGATTTTTCCAGCCTCTTCTGTTCAGTTGAGGATGCTGCGGACACATATTGCTGAAATAGAAGGATTCTTTCATGACATCCGGACTCCATTTCATGTCGGCGGCCGGTGCCATATGTCCTTTGTCATATCCTGAGCGTGCATAATCCGCATTGGTCGCAATGGCGCCTTTTACTAAAGGATCGGCGATGAAGTTGTCACCTCTCTTTTCTTTTCCTTTGGTTTCCTGGCGGGTCAGCTCGTAAGAAACCCAATTTGGAATCTTCAGATCTTTATTGTAGGAAACCGTATAACCTTTATGATGAATGATCTGCTCCTGACGGGGAATCAATGAAACGGGAATCTCTAAATCTTTGCCGGATGGAGTGGGGAGGGAAACGGAAGTCTCTATCTGCGGTTTGCTACTGTGCTGGACACTGTATTGCTGATAATACAGATAAAGCCCGTAACAAATGGGAATAAGTACGATGATAGCGATGATACACCCTAATCTTTGATTGGAATGTGACTTCTTTTTCTTAAATAATCTCCTGCTCTTACCTCGTTTCATGCGATTTGCTTTGGGGGTTAATAAGAAAAGCGCTAACTATTCTGTAGTTAGCGCTTTATTGTCAAGAGCCGCTAGCCAGACTTGAACTGGCGACCTACGCGTTACGAATGCGTTGCTCTACCAACTGAGCTATAGCGGCGGTTTGTTTCTCGTTTACGGCGTGCAAAATTACAGCTTTATTTGAGAAAACAAAAGGATTCTGAATATTTTTTGAGCTTTAATTTAAAATCTTCCTTTACCATAACTCTTTGCATAAAGTAACGGTAGTTTAACTTTCGAACATTCTGCTGCGTGCCAGCATACACGCGCCTACAATACCTGCTTTATCCTTCAATTTGGATGTAATGATGGCAGAGTCTTTGTTGACCAGATTGAGTGAATACTTACGTACCGCTGTTTTGATGGGTTGGGTGATATAATCTCCCGTTAAAGATAAAGTTCCGCCTATAATGACCAGTTCCGGATTGAAGATATTGATTAATCCTGCAATTTGTTTTCCCAGCTTTTGCCCTATTTCTTCAACAATTTCAATACAAAGCAGATCTTCCTTGTTGACGGCTGTGATGATTTCGTCAAGCGTGATGGGGTCTTCTTCACCGGATATTCGGGTGGAAAGAATAGAGCTTTCTCCGCTTTTAATACGCTCCAAAAGAATGCGATGAAGGGCAGAGCCGGATGCTTCTGTTTCCAGACACCCTTTTTTGCCGCAATGGCAGATGATTTCATTGTCGTATGCATTGACGTGACCGAACTCTCCCGAGAAACCGGATTTTCCTGTGTAGACTTTGCCGTCGATAATAATTCCGATGCCGACTCCCCAGCTGACGTTGACAAAAATAATATCTTTTTCTCCTTTTACACACCCTTGCATATATTCTCCGTAAGTCATGGCACGGGTGTCGTTGTCAATGGTTACTTTATGACCCAGCTTTTCCGACAGGACATCCGCCAACGGGCGTTCCTCAAAATTGAACTGGCTGAAACTATATCCGGATTCCGGATTTACCCGTCCCGATACATTTACATTGATATTTAAAATCTTCTCCTTATTAATAGGAAGTTTTTTGATGAAGTTGAGAATGAGTTTGCACAACTCGTTCATCCCTTCTATCGAATTCTCAAATTTATAGGGGATATTCATTTTTAACTCTACCATATCACCTTTAAAATTGATCAGTCCGATATTGACTGCAAATCTTTTGATGTCTACACCTATAAAATAACCGGATTCCGGATTCAATCCATAGAGATTCGGGTGGCGTCCACCGCTGGTTTCCAGTTTTCCGTAATCATTGATATATCCGTCCTCACACATTTCACCGATAAATTTGGTGACTGTGGGCACGCTTAGATCTAGTTCTTTTGAAAGATCGGGAATAGTGGAACTACCATTATATATATAATGTGTAATGATCCTCTTTTTAACGAGGGCATTTTTAGAGCCCATTTCTATTTCTTTCAAGAATTGTTGGTTCATACGTCTCTTATATTTTGTAATATCTACAAAGATAATTAATTTTTTTATTAACTAATAAGGTTCTTGACGAAAAAATTAGAATTGAATCTGAGATGATGCTGTGCTGATTCCTTATAGAAAGTGAATTCTCTCATTGATAGTTATTTGAAATCTTCTTATATAATAAGGTAATAAGGGTACTGGTATCTGAATAGCTTCATATTTATAGTCTTATTAATGAATAAAGAAGCGAAAATCAACTTTATTAATAAAATATTTTATTATCTATTGTTTATTTAATAAATATAGCTATATTTGTACCGTGATATTAATTAAGATGTACCGTAACCAAATCGTATTATGATGAAAAACTTATTCCAAATACTCTGTGGGCTGTTTCTGGTAGTATCATACTCTTCTTGTATGCACTCAGAGGAAGATAAGGTAGATGTACTTATTATAGGTGGAGGTGCCAGTGGTGTAACATCCGGCATCCAGTCTGCTCGTATGGGAGCCAATACACTGATTCTCGAAGAAAGCACCTGGTTGGGTGGGATGCTGACTTCTGCCGGTGTGAGTGCTGTGGATGGAAATTACAGATTGCCTGCCGGACTTTGGGGAGAATTTAAGAATAGATTGTCTGATTATTATGGCGGGCTGGATTCTTTGAAGACGGGTTGGGTAAGTAACGTATTGTTTGAACCGTCAGTTGGAAATAAGATTCTTCACGAAATGGTAGCGGCGGAAAATAATCTAAAAGTCTGGAAACAGGCTTGCCTTGAAGAAGTAAAAAGGACGGGAGATGAGTGGGTCGCTAAAGTGAAGGTGGAAGGACAAGGTGTGAAAACGGTTCGGGCGAAGGTCATGATTGATGCCACCGAACTGGGTGATGTGGCAAAAATTTGTGGAGTGAAGTACGATATTGGTATGGAAAGCAGAGATGACACGCACGAGGATATTGCTCCGGAAAAGAAGAATAATATTGTGCAGGATATTACTTATGTTGCCATATTAAAAGATTATGGTAAGGATGTGACTATTCCGGAACCTGAAGGATACGATCCTAAAGAATTTGCCTGTGCCTGTGCCAGTCCGGTATGCATAACTCCTAAAGAGCCGGATCGCGTCTGGTCTAAAGATATGATGATTACCTACGGGCGGTTGCCGAATCATAAATATATGATTAATTGGCCGATAGAAGGTAATGATTATTATATTAATCTGATTGAAATGACTCCGGAAGAACGCGTGAAAGCATTGGAATATGCGAAACATTATACGATGTGTTTTGTTTACTTCCTGCAACATGAACTGGGGTATAATACACTTGGATTGGCGGATGATGAATATCCGACAGAGGATAAGTTACCTTTTATCCCTTATCATAGAGAGTCCAGAAGAATTCACGGATTAGTCCGCTTTAACTTGAATCATGCACTCAATCCATATACACAGGATGAAAAGCTGTACCGTACTTGTATTGCTGTGGGTGATTATCCGGTAGATCATCACCATACCCGCTATCATGGTTATGAAGAGTTGCCTAATCTGTATTTTCATCCGATCCCTTCGTATGGGTTGCCGTTAGGTACATTGATTCCTCAGGAGGTAGACGGGCTGATTGTTGCAGAGAAATCTATTTCCGTATCGAATATTATGAATGGAACGACTCGTTTGCAACCGGTTGTACTGCAGATCGGTCAGGCGGCAGGAGCTTTGGCTGCACTTGCTGTGAAGAATAATCAGAAGATAAGTGATGTTTCCGTTCGTGATGTTCAGAATGCTATTTTGGATGCTAAAGGATATTTGCTTCCTTATCTGGATGTCCCTGTCTCGGATGTGAAGTTTGCTTCTTATCAGCGGATTGGTTCTACGGGGATTCTCAAAGGAGTCGGTAAGAATGTGGACTGGTCCAATCAGACTTGGTTGAGAGCGGATACGGTATTGCTGGCGTCAGAACTGGATGGTCTGTTTGAAGTGTATCCGGCTGCCAAAGATGAATTCAAAAAAACAGGAGCGGATAAATTAAGTATTGAGGAGGCAGTTCAACTTGTTCAGAAGATAGCAGAAACGGAAAAACTACATACTACTGTTGATCCGCAAGCGCTTTGGAAAGCATACGGAATGCAAGAACCGGATTTGAAACGGAATATTTTGAGAGGGGAGATGGCTGTAATGATTGATCAGGTATTGGATCCTTTCAATAAAAAACAGATCGATATCACTGGTAAGTATATTCAATAGGTTAACATATATCCAAGTAAAAACAAAAAAATAAAACTATGGAAACTAATAATCGTAGAGATTTCTTAAAGAAGGCAGCTTTGGCCGGAGCTTCCGCTTTGGTTGCCCCTTCATTATTTGCAGCTGACGGAGAGGGGAGAGGGGAACTCTCCCCGAAGATCAAGGCTGGCGATTTGGAAAGCAAATTGATTGTTCCCAAAAATAATGGCTTAAAAATTACAGGAACTTTTTTGGATGAAATATCTCATGATATTCCTCATCAGAACTGGGGTGAGAAAGAATGGGATCTGGATTTTCAGCATATGAAAAGAATCGGTATCGATACAGTGATTATGATTCGTTCCGGTTATCGTAAGTTTATGACTTACCCTTCACCTTATTTGCTGAAAAAAGGATGTTATATGCCGTCGGTTGATTTGGTAGATATGTATTTGCGTCTGGCGGAGAAGTATAACATGAAATTTTATTTTGGTTTGTATGATTCAGGACGGTATTGGGATACAGGTGATTTAAGTTGGGAGATTGAGGATAACAAGTATGTGATTGATGAGGTTTGGAAGATGTACGGAGAGAAGTATAAAAGTTTTGGAGGCTGGTACATCAGCGGCGAGATTAGCCGTGCCACGAAAGGGGCTATTGATGCTTTCCGTGCTATGGGAAAGCAATGTAAAGATGTATCGAACGGACTCCCGACTTTTATCTCTCCGTGGATTGATGGCAAAAAGGCTATTATGGGAACAGGGAAACTGACAAGAGAAGATGCGGTTTCTGTACAACAACACGAAAAAGAATGGAATGAAATTTTTGATGGAATTCATGAAGTGGTAGATGCTTGTGCTTTTCAGGATGGACATATCGATTATGATGAGTTGGATGCGTTCTTTACTGTAAATAAAAAATTAGCAGATAAGTATGGTATGCAATGCTGGACCAACGCCGAGTCTTTTGACCGTGATATGCCTATCCGTTTTCTACCCATTAAATTTGATAAGCTCCGGATGAAGCTGGAAGCTGCCAAACGTGCAGGGTATGATAAGGCTATTACTTTCGAATTTTCTCATTTTATGAGTCCTCAATCTGCCTACTTGCAGGCCGGACATTTATATGATAGATACAGAGAATATTTTGAAATTAAATGAGTGATATGAAGTCTACAATTAACTTTGGCTATCTTATTTTCCTTTCCGTTGTAGCAGCTTTGGGAGGATTTTTGTTCGGATATGATACTGCTGTTATATCCGGAACAATCGCTCAGGTTACTCAACTTTTTCAACTGGATACGTTGCAACAGGGGTGGTATGTGGGATGTGCTTTAATAGGTTCTATCGTCGGTGTTCTTTTTGCCGGTATCCTGAGTGATAAGTTGGGACGAAAAATGACGATGATTATTTCAGCGACTCTGTTTTCTACATCGGCTTTAGGTTGTGCGATCTCCGCAGACTTCACCCAATTGGTAGTCTATCGTATTATTGGTGGAGTTGGGATTGGTGTTGTGTCGATTGTTTCCCCTTTGTATATATCTGAAGTGGCTGTGGCACAATATAGAGGGCGTTTGGTATCTTTATATCAATTGGCTGTGACAGTTGGATTTTTGGGAGCTTATTTGATTAACTATCAATTGCTGGCTTATGCTGAAAGTGGTAATCAGTTAAGTATGGACTGGTTGAATAAGATATTTGTTACTGAAGTCTGGCGAGGAATGTTGGGAATGGAAACATTGCCGGCTGTGTTATTCTTCATCATTATCTTCTTTATTCCGGAGAGTCCTCGTTGGCTGATCGTAAGAGGTAAAGAAGAAAAAGCTGTCAATATATTAGAAAGGATATATAATTCAGTTTCAGAGGCTGCAAGTCAATTAAAAGAAACGAAATCTGTATTGACGTCTGAAACAAAATCTGAATGGGCTATGTTAATGAAACCCGGAATTTTTAAAGCGGTCATCATTGGTGTATGCATTGCTATTTTGGGACAGTTCATGGGTGTGAATGCTGTACTTTATTATGGCCCTTCCATTTTCGAAAACGCAGGACTTTCAGGAGGAGATTCTTTGTTTTACCAAGTTCTCGTAGGACTAGTCAACACTCTGACCACCGTTCTTGCTCTTGTGATCATCGACAGGGTCGGCCGCAAGCAACTGGTCTATTACGGAGTTTCGGGGATGGTTGTCTCCCTCCTGCTGATCGGCAT
>OAWS01000184.1_pt1 | contig 61288 bp, 69 predicted proteins | sample 1517141 | NCBI WGS metagenome assembly OAWS01 (sample SAMEA2580173, study PRJEB22360) | human gut metagenome | biome: human gut; feature: human-associated habitat; material: faeces | place: Denmark | collected 2008/2010
CTGCACATCCTTTGGGATGACATCATGGTCCCACGGATGATTCTGGAACACAAGCATCAGTATCATGCATACATGGGGATCCAATCTTTCCTACCATCCGCATATTCATGTGGTGTCTACTGGCGGTGGTTTGGACACGGACCGGAATTGGCGGCAAAAAAAGGATGGCTTTTTTCTTCCCGGGAAGTCCTTAGCCGGGCTGTTTAAGGGAAAATTATTATCCGGGCTCAAAGCCCTGCGTGATGCCGGGAAACTATGCTATGAGGGAAACGCCGCCAGGTACCGCAACCACTATGAATATCAGGAACTACTGAATGCCTGTTATGGGAAACACTGGGTTACGGATATCCGGGAGTCTTTTGCCGGTGCCGAAACGGTCATGAATTATCTGGGGGCGCTATACACATCGGATAGCGATCAGTAACAGCCGTATCCTCCGTATGGATGAAGATACGGTAACGATACGGGTAAAGGACTACAAAGATGGAGGTGTCTGGAAAGAACTGACCTTGGAGGGTGTGGAATTCGTCCGTCGGTTTTTGATGCATGTCCCACCGAAAAACTTTGTCAGGATACGCCACTACGGTCTGCTTAGCAATCATAATAAGCGGAAACTGATCCCCCTTTGCAGGAATCTGATCGGCTGCCGTGAATTCCTGAGGCGTTTCAGGAAAGATGACAAGGTACACGCAATAAAGATCCTATATAAAAAAGATGTCACAGTATGTCCCCGCTGCGGTGGGACTGTAGCTTATGAAACATGTACTGGATGGGGCTATAGAAAGAGCAGCGCGTGACTCAGGGAAAATGAAATATGAGACGCGCAGAATAGGGGGAAAGGGGGAAGTATACCCAAAAGTCCGTGAAATGACAGGATGGTCGAGAGTATTTGAGAAAGTGAATGCCTCATACAGGTAAAGAGAGGGCTATTTGAATCCCCATATATCGGACGCGACTTTGTTCAATTCGGAAAAACCAAAAGTGTGCTGAATAAGAGGGCACAAGGGCTTGCCCTCTTATTCAACCCACCTTCGGTTCTTTCCTTAGAAAATTTACTGAACGGCAGGGATGAGGAGTACTCCACAATGTCCGAAATGTTTTCCCTGGAATTGGGAAAAGGCTATCCCGATCTGTCAGATGGCCCTAACCCCTTTATTTACTTTTCTTCTCAGGAGATTATTTATGGAAGTGTCCTTATTGAGGGAACCAGCTATACGGTCCTGTTAGGTCCTGTATTTGAAGTTCCCGTTACAGCCCAGCTGATCAATCTATATAACAGGGAAACCATCATTCCGCCTGAAAATAAAGAAGCCATCACATAATTTTTGTATTCCATACCCCCGACAAACCGCATCCGCCTTGCAAAACATTTATCCCTGCTCCATCTGATCTTAAATAATAAAAGCGCGGATATTCAAGATATACTGGAAATAAGCTTTTCAGATAATACGCTGCGGGAATCCGTCAACGTGGAAGGCTTTCTGGAAAATCAGGAAAATGACACCCTCCGCTCTACCTATTATGCAGAGACAGAACTTTACGGCCATATACGCTCCGGCAAACCCTGATCTCTTAATGAAACATATGAAATCCTCACCGCTCAACCTAAGTGACAAAAAGCTGGCAAATTCCCCCCTGCGGCAGGCAAAAAATACATTCATCAGTACTGCTACAAGTGCAGGGATGCTCGGCGCCATCCCGGGCGGTGTTGATATTGAAAAAACATATCATCTTATGAATGTTTATATACAGGAATGTGAACAGCTGCAGTCCATAGAAAAAATTGATTCTCTGCGATACCAAATGCTTGTGGATTTCTGTAAAAAGGTAGGAGAAGCGTCCGTGCCGCCAGACGGGTTGTCCGCCGATCTGTATATCTGCATGAACTATATCAGAAGCCACACCAACCAACCGATTACGATCGAAGACGTTGCTTCCCAGATCAAACGCTGTTCACTTTTACAGAAAAGAGCCTGGCTGAGATCAGCAGCTATTTCTGCTATTCCAGCCAGGCACATTTTCAAAGTGCTTTTAAAAAACAGTATGGCATCACGCCCATGCAGTACCGAAAACAAAGCCGGATACTCTAATCTGTCCATCTAAACCTTTTGCTTTTTGCGGCTGCCATAAGAGTTGTCCTGATCTAAAAGGTGTATAAGAAAGAGCGGCCTGATCCTCGCCGCTCTTTCTTCGCAAAAAATATAAAATACTTTTTTATAATCCAAGTTTTTTCTTTAACTCATTGCTGACATCATATCCACTAAATTCCATAGAAATGACATAATCATCCTCTTCTCCATGAATTGGTGTCCATACCTGCGCATAGAACGGGTTCTTCTTCGCAATATCCCCGTAATGCCATTCATGGGCCAGGCATTCCGGACACCAGTGCCCGCCATGCAGGGCCGTATTGACTGACATTTCAAAAATATGTCCATCCGCACATTTCCATTTGATCGGTGTATAGATATCGGCAGGCATCTCTTCGGCCAGGCATTCGCCCCCGCGGAATTCTGCTGCTTTTTTCAGATCCTCCAGATCCAGATTCTCGATTCCCTTTTCCTCATCATATCCATGATCCAGATAAGTAACCTCTTCGCTCGGATGGAACAGCTCCACATCATCCCAACTCTTGATCGCGGCGCGCTTTTCCCTGGAACCGAAGAACGCCTTGATCCAGTCCTCATCATTGTGCTCTAATGCGTAATAGAGGCCGCCTTTCTTCTGCCCGATTTCTTTATTATGCGCTTTCATCTGCTCCGCTGTGGGGAACATAGCCGCGATCATCGGATTATCCATCATCCGCTGCATTTCCTCCTGGACACCGCCCCAGTACTGCTCTGCCGGGATACAACGGAAATGAAGGATCTCATCCAGCTTGTCCGCGTCTGAGAAATAATGTCCGTGGAAATTGTAAAACGGCAGTGCGTCCGCGTCATATAAATCTTTGATCGTGATCCCCATCGGTTTCAGTTCCACTTCCAGCTGCTCCCAGCATGCCAGGCGGTATCCTTTGCCGCTGCTCAGGTTATAGCCCTTCCTCCAGAAGGATTCCGGAACCCAGTCCTCACAGATATTTGCCATGCAGATACCGGATTCGATGGAGGTGCTCCATTCCAGCACACAGTTTGCCGGCTGGTGGAAGATGATAGGCTCTTCGCCTGCGCTCTCATTGCTTGGGTGCTGGCCTGTCTGGCGGATGGATACCCAGTGCTTCAGGCCGGACTCAAATACCGCCATCTCGGAAAATACTTTCGAGAGCGCATAATAGTCAAATATGGATGGGTTGATAGGGTCTCCCACCCTGCCCCAATGGATGGGATAGGTTCTGTTTCCGGTTTCCGCCACGGTGCCCACATAGACAAAATGTACTTTATCCGGATCCGGTTGTTCCTTGATGGCCTTGATAATGCTTAACGTAGACCCGATATTGGTATAGAGTGTTTTTTCCGGGTACTTGTCTGCCGCGGGGGATACCATTGCGCCGATATGCAGCACATAATCCGCCCCGTCCACAGCTCTCTTGATATCCTCATAATTTCCAAGGTCGCCCCAGCAGATTTCCAGATTCGGCCCCGCAAATTTTTTCATCTTTTTCCTGTTTACATCAGACGGCCTCGCGAACGCACGTACCTTAAAGCGGTTGCTCCGGCTCAGGAGCTGCTTTAAGGTCTCCTGCCCCATGGTTCCCGTCACACCGGTAACCATCACCAGTTTCTGGGGTTTTACCACATCCTGATACACCTCCGGGTCGTCAAAGGTGACAGCCGCTATATGGGCTTCCCTGACCGCGTCGATTGCCCTTCTCGCCTGTCCGGCATCGCCGACCTTCATATAGCCCGCACCGATTGCCCTTGCGCCCTCTTCAATTTCTTTTCCGCATCTGGAAGCCGCGCCTACGGCAATCACCGCATGATCGCAGGGGAATTCCATAACCTCATCCCCTTTTTTGCCGATCACTTTGCCTTCCTCGATTGCCGTAACAGTGATGTCAGTTACCGGCGTGATCCCTGCCGCGTAAATATGTTCCGTCACGCAGATTTTTCTCGGTGATCCTAAGTCCATACAGAACTCCGGCAGCATTTCCAGGTCTGTTACCTGACAGCCTCTTTCAGCAAGGTATTCCGCCACTTCCATGCCCACCATGCCTCCGCCGATGACGACGATATTTCCACTTACAGACACTTTTCCGCCCAATATATCATGAGAATTTACAACATGGGGCAGATCCGCGCCCGGTATCGGCGGAATGATCGGCTCCGCGCCAATCGCGTTGATCACGGTATGAGGATTGATCTCTGCGATCAGCTCCTTTGTCACGGTCGTATCCAGGCAGATATCCACGCACAGCTCCTCAGCCTGCCTTGCCATGGAAAGCACGGCATTTTTCATTTCTTCTTTTCTGGGTGCCTCTCCTGCAAGCACAAACTGCCCGCCTAATCGATCCGTTTTTTCACACAGGATGGGGTGATGGCCGCGCTTCTTTAAAACGATGGCCGCGTGCAGCCCACCGATTCCGCCTCCGGCAACCAGTACCGTCTCAGGCTGTTCCGTCTTCCTGATTGCGTATTCCTCTTCATAGCCCACAGCCGGATTTCTCAGGCAGGAAATCTGCGGCGTGTCCGTATTTTCAAAATAGTCATAGCATCCCTGGTCGCATCCGATGCAGTATGTAATATGATCCAAGTCGCCCGCTTTTGCTTTGTTGCAAAAATCAGGATCCGCAAGCTGGGCACGTCCCATGACCACCATATCCACCTTGTCTTCTTCCAGATAAGATTCCGCCAGTGACGGGATGTTGATACGCCCAACCCCTACCGTCAGCATGCCCGTTTCTTTCCGTATGCGGGCCGCGTTTTCCACATTGAAGCCTCTGGGAAGATCGATGGGCGGCACTTCATATTTTAACGCGGAGGAAAGGATATTTCCTCTGGAAACATCTAATACATCCACACCGGATTCTCCTGCCAGTTTGCAAAAATCAATGACTTCTTCTATCGTAAGTCCGCCTTCCAGATCGTCATCCTGGGCGCCGATCCTCATGAATAACGGCATATCCTCCGGGATATTTTCCCGGATCGCCCGGATACATTCCAGCGGGAATTTTGCCCTGTTTTCAAAGGAACCGCCGTATTCATCCGTACGGTGGTTGATGCCGCCAGACAGGAACGAATGGGGGAGGTAAGTATGGGCGCAATGAAATTCGATACAGTCAAACCCTGCCTCCACAGCCCTTTTTGCCGCTTTTCCGTAGCTGTTCACCACTTCCTTTATGGTATCAATGCCAATCCCCGGAATTGTCATTCCCGGCTCTACCTCCATATCGCTTGCCAGCAGGATCTGCGCCGTCTGATCCATGCCGACCGCCAGAGAGCCCTGCCAGAGCTGGATACCCGCTTTTCCGCCTTCCGCGTGGATGGCGTCCGTCAGCTTCTTCATGCCCGGGATAAACATATCGTCACTGATGGACAAAAACTGCCTGGGCGCGCTTGGCGTATGCACACTGCTGACTTCCACGATGTTCAGCCCGCTTCCCCCTTTTGCCCGCGCGGCATGGTAGTTGATCAGCTTGTCCGTGACAAAGCTGGTATTACCGGAAAACTTGGTTCCCATGGCAGGCATGATGACACGGTTTTTCAGTTCCATTCCCCTAATCCGGATCGGTGAGAATAATTTTTCAAACATTTTACTTCCTCCTGTTTTACTTCTGTTATAATTGTTATAATGAAATCATTATATACCCTTCACCAAAGTGAATGTCAAAAAGGGAAAATCAGACAAATTTCTCAGACGTTTTTTCCTCTTTGCGCAGGATAAATTGGTCACTTTTTTGTAAATGAAATTTTATTGAAAAAAATACAGCACAAAAGTATACAGTTGACTGCATACTTTTTACGGGTTATAATAAAAGCATATTTAGATACAATTCCGTAGGATAAGCTGGTGGAAAAATGAGAATACAGGAAGTATCCCATAAGACTGGTATTACAAAGAGAAATATTCATTATTACATCAAACAAGGAATCATTACGCCGAAAATGAATCCGGCAAACGGTTATTATGATTTCTCGGAAGAAGACTGCCAAAAATTAGTCATGGTACGATATCTGCGGAACGCGGATTTCCCCGTATCCGCGATCCATTCCATTATCACCAATCCGCTGACAGCCAGCTATTATCTCAATCAGCACGCAAAGAAACTGCAGCAGGAAATTGCCTGCTTTAATAAAATCATTAACAGCCTGCAATATATGATGGAACATCTGTCCCTGGAACCTGATTTCGAGGAGCTTTTTTCTCTGGGCAATCATTCTGGGTTAAACAAATTATCCGATTCCTATAGCAGCGAGCGTTTCGACCAATATGACCTGACTTTTATCAACCGTTTCCTTTGGGGTGGTTTTTTGCCGGAGGGCGAACTTACCGAATACCAAAAATTTCTTTGGGCAAAGCTCCAACAGACTACACTGGAACATCCGTCCGAAGACTATCGATCACTTTACGCCTTTATCAAAACTTTAAACCCCAGTGTCATTGATTCCATCTTTTCCCAGAAAAACGAACGGCATAGATATATTGCCAATCTGGATGAAAAAGAAAAAGACATCTGCATCTCAAATATGGTCTCCGCAATAGAGGATATCCTGGAACATACCGAATACATCCGCCTTTGGAAAGAAATCTATCCGGGATACTTCAGGCCTTTCGTACGTATACAGGCTTCAGAGCTAAGCAGGCTGGTATATGAATTCAGCCCTCTTTATCATGCCTATTTAGAAAATATCACTGATGTCTGCGAAAGGCTTTACCAGTATTTGCGCACTGCCTCCGGGGCAGGCTTGTCAGACAGGCTCCACAAAGCCCTGGATGGCTCGCTGGATATTGAAAACGCGAATCATGGAGAATTGGAGGCTCTGTTCTCTCTGCCTGAAAGTTATATAATTTTCTAAAAGCCTGTTTATAGCTCAGAGACTTTTTCCAATATACGCAGAAAGCCGGAAAACTATATGATAAAGTATTTAACACTTCCACTAAAATCTAACTAAACTGGAACATATTTTTTACCAATTTTAAAATAGTACTTCCGTTTAATATGAAAAAATCTACAGACAGCATTTATAAACTTCCTCGCTAACTTCTAATTGAACAAAATCGCTGCGCGATGGCCTGCCAAGGCTGTGGCATAGCGATTTTGTTCAATTCGTATTTGTCTTATTATACAGTATTTCAGTTCAGAAGTATAGCAGTGCATATATACTTCAAAGGAACTTTGCCTACAGTCCAAAGCATGCGTAAAAGAATACTATAATTGATTCAGTTTTTAAACTTTAACATATGTGTTCGTCATTTCTGTATCTGAGTATAATCTATACCTCTCTACCTTTTATGGCAGAGCTAGCACAAAAAAGACTTATCTGCTTTTATACAAATAAGTCTTTTCTACATTTAAGGTCTATTTATCACTTTAAAGAGCTGCTAGCTTTTCTAAAATCTCAGACTATCAAACCATACTTTTATTTCATTTTCACTCACATTTACATCAAATCTCTTACCATCCTTTAGTATCGCACCCGGACAGGAGGACTCCAATTCAGCGTTGGTATTGCCCATCCCGCTGCTTCCAGATGTTGCCACTGGAATAATAATCTTGTCATTCCAGTCATACTGTTCCAAAAACGTATTAATAATTGTAGGAGCAACGTACCACCAGATGGGAAAAGCAAGAATCAGAATTTTGATATTTTCTATATCCTCCAGTTTATTAGCAACCTTCGGTCTGAATGACTTATCATTCATCTCCACACTGCTCCGGCTATTTTTATTCATCCAATCAAGATCCGCAGAGGTATATGGTATTTCCGGACAAATTTCATGCAAATCCCCACCTACTACGTTCGCAATTTTCTTTGCCAGTTTTGCAGTTGTTCGTGTTGCTGAAAAATATGCTACTAATATTTCACTCATAATTCTAACCTCCTGTTTCATATAATAAATTAACGATTTTTCGCCCACATCTCGGCAGTTCTCACACTGTCTCATCTATACAAACGCTATACACATTTTTTTCTATCATCTGTGTATGCTGTAATAAATACTTATATAATTATAACACAATACACACGATACACCATCATAAACAATACTGCATTTTAGGATATCCAAGAAAAATGAAATCATAGTTTCCAATTTCCTCACTTTGATCAGCGATTGCGGGCCGATAGCTCTGATCGCTCATCTCCACAGAACTGCGGGACTTTTTGTCCGTCCAGTTCAAATCATCTTTTGTATACGGAACTTCCGGCTTAATTTCGTAAATATCTGCATGTGCCGCTTCTGCCAGCGCCTGGGCGGCCTTTTTTGTTGTACCTGTTGCCGAAAAATAGGCAACTAATATTTTTTTATTCATTGTATCCCTTCTTTCTGGTCATTACCTGATAAAATTTGTCCGTTTGAATGTTTCCTTCTCAGGCAATCCATATGCTTCCCTTCCGAGAGCAATGCTTTTCATAAGGAAAGCCATATTTTTCGCCAGAGTTCTCATCGTCTGCAGTCCTTCTTCATCCTGGCCGGCCTCACCGGGCTCTCTGCCGTGTATGCTGTTCCAGTATTGGCTGGATGCAACTGGCATCCCTGTAATCGTAAAATATTTGTTCAGCTGGTCAAACGTGGCGGATAAGCCTCCGCGTCTTGCTGCCACAGCACATGCACCGACCTTCATGGTCTTATCAAATTGTGTGCTGTAAAACAGCCGATCAAGAAAGGCACTCAGTGTAGCATTTGCCGAAGCATAATAGACCGGACTGGCTACCACCAGCCCATCACATTCTTCGAATTTCGGTGCTGTCTCATTGACGATATCATTAAATACACATTTCCCTTTTTCCACACAGGAATTACAGGCCACACATCCTCTGATATCCTTGCTTCCTACTTGGACTATCTCAGTTTTAATGCTTTCTTCCAAAAATATCTTTTCCATTTCATGCAGTGCCACATATGTATTCCCCCTTGAGTGAGGACTCCCATTGATCATTAATACCTTCATAATGAAACCTCCTTTTATTATAGGATACTCCCTAGAGTCAACTCCATGTCAAGAATTTTTTGCCCCATAAATTACCACACTCATTTTATCGAACACACGTTTCCTTGCCGTATCAGCTGTGCTATACTCAAATCAGAAAGGAGTGTCGTATTTATGGAGAAATCAATCTATGCATGTATTGACCTGAAAAGCTTTTATGCTTCAGTGGAAGCTGCCGAACGGAAACTCGACCCATTTAAAGAAAACCTCGTGGTCGCCGATCCGTCCAGAGGCCGGGGTGCCATATGCCTCGCCGTCACGCCGGCCCTGAAATCTCTTGGAATCAAAAACCGCTGCCGTCTTTTTGAAATTCCGGAAACTGTGACATATATCACTGCAAAGCCGCGGATGAAGCTCTATATGGAATATTCCGCCCGGATCTACTCCATTTATTTAAAATATGTCAGCAAAGAAGATATTCATGTTTATTCCATTGACGAATGCTTCCTGGATTTCACGCCTTATCTGCATACGTATGGAAAAACTCCGAAAGAAATGGCGGTCATGCTGACGGATGCAGTCCGCAGAGAAACCGGAATCTGTGCCACGGCAGGCATCGGCACAAACCTGTTTCTGGCAAAGGTCGCTCTGGATATCACCGCAAAGCATTCTCCGGATCATATCGGTTATCTGGATGAAAAAGAATTTAAGAGGACCATCTGGCATCACCGCCCAATCACAGATATATGGAATATCGGAAAAGGCATCGCCGCCAGGCTCAGCCGTTATGGCATTTACGATCTTTACGGGACAGCACATATGGATGAAAAGCTTCTCTATAAAGAATTCGGTGTCAATGCAGAGTTTCTGATCGACCATGCCCACGGGAGGGAGCCGTGTACCATAAAAGAAATTCATGATTATGAGTCTAAAAGCCACTCTGTTTCCCAAAGCCAGATCCTCTTTGAAGATTATTCTTATGACAATGCTCTTCTAGTCCTCAAAGAGATGACAGATGCACTGGCTCTGGAACTCAGGAGCCGTCATCTGACAACCGATTCCATTTCCATGTCCGTCGCATACTCCAAAAGAGAACTCTCTCCGTCCGGCGGCACCAGGAAACTTTCGGAGCGGACCGATTCCTATCGGGAACTCTCCCATGAATTTGAACGTTTCTTTCACCAGACTGTGCAGAGGGGCATTCCCATCCGCAAAATCTCTGTCGGTGCAAATCATGTGGAGGAGACTTCCTTCCGGCAGCTTCATCTGTTTTCGGATATGGAAAAAGCTGAAAAGGAACAGCATCTGCAGGATGCCGTCCTTTCCATTAAGCATCGGTTCGGAAAAAATGCCGTGGTGCGGGGAATGAGCCTGTATGAAAAAGCAACTGCCAGAAAACGCAATACTTTAATCGGAGGCCACAATGAAAGCTGACCGGGCAAGACAATTTCTTCCGTTTGCCGCTTTAAGAGGTTTTGATGAAATGCTCCGCGAGATAGAAAAGCAGTCAGTTCCAAAAAAAGAATTGACGGAAGAGGAATTAAGACTTTTAAATCAAAAAATAAAATCGATTGGCAAAGGATCGAATATATGCATTGTTCATTACGAAAAAAGTGCATATGCAGAGACAAAAGGAAAAGTATCTTTTATTGATCCGGTATTCCGCAGAATCTTCGTCGGAGAAAAAAGTATTTCTTTTGACGATATCCAGAGTATATCCGATTAATAGCTGCAAAAGCATATTATTTCTCCTTTTTGCTGAATTTGACTGCTCCAAAAATCAGCCAGCCAATGCCAATCAGGGTAATGCCGATAGATATACCTTCGGATACGCCAAATATAAACTGCGAAGCATCGGACGTCATATCCTTTAACTGCGTGAGAGGCATCAGGCGTCCGACGAACAGCAGCAGCAAACCGATGCACACATCTTTCAGTGATCTTAAATGCTGGCAGCTCCCTAACATTGTTTTCATATTCTGTTCACTGGCTTCCGGCAGCTGGGGACTCTCTATATCATGTCCCGCCACAAGCTTCATTTGTAATGCCGAGCAGCTCAGCCTGTGTCAATCCCTGTGCTTTTCCTTTACATTTTATGTGATTTCCGATTTTTTGTATATCCATAACTGCCTCCTTGATACTGTTTATTGTGCCTTAGATTTTTATGAAATACTATCTACCTGTGGTAGAATTCCGGCAGATAAAAGAGAAAAAGAATGTGAAGTCCTTTAAACCTTACACATTCTTCTTCATGGCCGATATTATTTTGCCTTTATCAGATTCCTTCAAAGATATCCAAGATTTCCTGCTTTGATTTCGCATGGGCTATCTTATCCACATTGGCAAGGTCGGAACATGTGACTGCGATCTTGCCGAGCATTTCAATATGTTCGTCATTTTTCCCTGCAATCCCTATGATCACATAAGCAGTCTGTCCGTCATAGTCCACTCCGTCCGGAACTTGCAGCAGTGAGATTCCGGAGGACTTGATCCTCTCCTCTGACTTGCAGATACCGTGCGGAATTCCGACATGATTTCCAATATAAGTGCAAGCTGCCTCCTCACGTTTCAGCATATCTTCCAGGTATTCAGGCTGAACATAACCATTTTCAATCAGTACGCCGCCTGCTGCCCTGATTGCATCTTCTTTTGAATCCAGTTTTACATTGAGACGAATATTATTTTCATTAAATACTTTATTGTCTGCCATTTTATTTCCTCCAATTTTAAATTTAGTTGTTGCTTATATATAGATTATATAAACTCTGTTTCCAAAAATCCATTTGTTCCAGTGCTGTATTTATCAAAAATAAATTTGACAAAGTTATCACTGTCACGACAGGCCATGTTCCAAAAAGCAGCCTTCGTCATGAGAATATATTACGCCTACCGACTGTAAATACGCATATATAATCGTTGTCCCCACAAACTTCATGCCTCTTTTCCTGAGGTCCTCGGATACGGCATCCGACAGTTCGGAGCAGGCCATTCCTTTTTCAAAGATTACTTTTCCATCCGTCCAGTGCCAGATATAGTTTGAAAAAGAGCCGTATTCTCTCTGTATCTCCCGGAATATCTCTGCATTGTTTACCGCCGCTCTGATTTTCAGCTTATTGCGGATAATCCCCGGATTCTGCTGAAGTTTCAGCAGCTTGTCTTCCGTATAAGCACATACTTTTTCTAAATCAAAATCGTCAAAAGCCTCACGGAATGCCTCCCGTTTGTTCAGCACACATTCCCATGACAGCCCCGCCTGAAAGGATTCCAGGACCAGCATCTCAAATAATCTGTGATCATCATATACCGGGACCCCCCATTCCTCATCATGATAACGGATATAAAGCTCATTCTTTGGATTTGCCCATGTACATCTCTGTTTCTCATCCGGCCATTCCATAAAATCTTCTCCTTTAAAGAGCAGTTCCCTTTTTGGGAACAAACAACTGTGACATATCTGCCCCTTCATGCTCAAGCAGTTTTATTTTGGCGGCAATGCCCCCTGCATATCCCGTCAGGCTTCCATTAGACCCAACTACCCGGTGGCAGGGAATGATAATAGAAATGGGATTATGACCGACCGCCCCTCCGACTGCCTGGGCAGACATTCGTGCTCTGCCCGTCTTTGCAGCCATCTTCCCGGCAATTTCGCCGTAGCTCATCACTTTTCCATAGGGAATCTCACGCAGAATTTCCCACACGCCCTGCCTGAATTCCCCGCCTTTCGGACATAAAGGAAGCTCAGAAATGGAAGGCTTTTCCCCGGCAAAATACCGGTCCAGCCAGTCTTCTACTGTTTTAAACACGAAAAGACCATCTTTTTTCTCCATATCTCCTGAGAGCGTTCCTCCAAAATATTTCTGTCCTTCCATCCAAAGACCCACAATATTATCGCCGTCTGAGGCAATGGTCAGCATCCCTAAAGGTGACTGATACTCTATAAAAAAATACATGTTTTCCTCCGATACAGAACTTTTTATCGCTCAGGCTTGTATATTCCGTAATTTCCTCTCCCGGTGCTCTTCACTTTATATAGAGCAGTGTCTGCATTTTGGTAAAGTTCCTGAAAAATCTCCCCGTCACAGGGATAAAATACCACTCCCATGCTGAAGGATACCTCCCCTTTATCCGCATATTTGCGACGCAGCAGATAACAGAGCATATTGCTTCTCGGAATCACATCATCCTCGGACCCAATGTTTCTCAATAAGACCATAAATTCGTCTCCGCCCATTCGGCCGCACAGATCGCTTTCTCTCAAAAAAACCTTAAATAATCCATGGAGCCTCTCGTCTGGCCTCTGTAATAATGAATCAGCAGCGAATCACGGTCAAAAAAGTCAGAGAACCGCTCAGCATCTGCACAGATAGTCAGGCGGAATATCTCCGGCTTCTTCATCAAAGAGATCTTTCGTCATGTTATATTCATAAAATCTGATGGTTTTTCCTTCCCATGATTTCCCCATACTTTCATTTTTCTGCCGATAAAAATAGGACTGTATCTGTTATGTACGATTCAAACTCAGTGAATCCAGCAGATTCAAAAAATAATTGAAGTTCTCTTTGGCTGTACACCCTCACATCACCTTTTTTTGAAAAGGGAAATACCAGCGTGTTGGCAAGACACCGCACCAGAGGAGAAAAAAACGGTTCAGCAATAAAAACTTTACCATTTACCTTTAATACCCGCAAACATTCATCGGCAAAGGTCTGGGGATTTTCAAAATGATGGAACGCGCAGGATACCGTAATAACATCCATACTCTCATTTTCAAAACCGAGAGGCGCACAGGGGCCAACCGTAAATGTACAGGCCGGGTATCTTTCTCTGGCAGACGCAATCATATTTTCAGCAATATCTACACCAAAGGCATTAACTCTCGCCTTTTTTGAGAGTTCTCCAAGCAGATATCCATTGCCGCAAGCGACGTCCAGAACATTGTCTCCATCTCTGAGCACCGCCTTTTTTATAATCTCTTGTTTATGGGATCTTGTCAACCATTGCTTGATTAAATAATTCTGATTTTTCTGTCTGCCAATCAGAAAGTTTTCAATCACGCAAACTCAGCGATCACTATCTCATTTCCATCAATATCACTTAAACGGACCTCGTAAGTTCCATTTCTGTATAGAACTCAATAAGTTCCTTTACCTGCTCAGAAAATATGTTTGTGCAGTAGTATCCTGTTAGCATCTTCTCACCTCATCATATTTATCAGTTTCAAATATACGTTACTGTTTTCAGCAGTGAATACATCCTCATATCAATGACTTTACCATTTTTCATGGCGTTATTTCTCAATGTTCCCTCATATTGAAAACCGGCTTTTTCGAGTACCCGGCATGATGCGGCATTGTATGCAAACGGCTCAGCATAGATTCGAATAATATCACTCTTGTCAAAGACATATGTACAAATTTGTTTTACAGCTTCGGTCATTATTCCTTTGCCCCAGTATTCTTCTGCTATACAATAGCCCAACTCACCAGTCTGTCTGTGTATGTTCTCTTGACGGAACACTCCAATACTGCCGATCACTTTGTTGTCTGCTGTGACAGCAAAAGCAAAAGTTTTATCTTCGTCTGCAGAAAGCACCTCCGTTATATATGCTGTTCCATCCTTCTCAGTGTAAGGGTAAGGCAGCCCATCCCGAAGATTATTTTGTATTTTTGTATTAGACAGAGCCGCCGCTAAATCTCTTGCGTCCGATAACTCCCACTTTCTTATTTCTCAACAACTGGTGGTATACATTGATGATACGGTTCTTGCGGTGTTGCTACAGAACGTGCGCCCGCCGGGCGCACAACGAAAGAAAGCCCGAACCGTAAAGTTTTCGAGCTTTCTTTATATAATTACTTCAATGTCGGCCAGTATTCCTTATTAGCTTCCATCAAATCGTCTAATATCTCTTTTGCCACTTTCATGCTTGGAACAGTCTTATTCAGGGTAAAGGCTTCCAGTACTTTCTGATAGGAACCCTCGATACAGCCCTCTACTAAGAGTTTTTCACAGTTTAACTGCTGCATCATCATTCCTTGCTGGAATAGCGGGATATTATCCTGTGCGATGACTTCCGGGCCTTTCTTACCGATGTAGGCAGGTACTTCTACCATAGCATCGTAAGGCATGTTGGGGATAGCTCCCTTGTTTTCGGTGATGACCAGAAAACGCGCTTTGGTGTCGTTTTTCAATGCGATAGCCAAATCGGCAATCCAATCACCATGACTGCCTGCATAGAATACTGTTTCGTCAATCTCGCCGGAAGCCAGATATTTGTCGATACCGTCGAACAGATTCTTTTCACGAGTCTCCATAACCTCGTTGGCACGGGTATGATTAGGATCGGAATGTTCCACAAACTCTTTCTGCTGCAGATAGTAGTTTAAGTAAGTGTTAGGCAGAGTGTCCGGGAAATTCTTCATGATTTCGTACACACCCTTCCATACATAGTACCAGCTGCCTTTGGCGTGGCGATTTGTTTTATTGTCGTTGCTCTTACCAGCTAAAGCTGCCTTATCTTTTAAATACGCAGACGGCAGCAGGATTTCCTGCTCCATGATATAGTCTCTGATCTTAGGCATCATATCCTCGCCCTTGTATTCGATGCCCGTAAACCAGCCAAAGTGATTCAGTCCATAATAGTCATAAACAATGTTATGTTTATCTTTAATGTTCAGAGCGGCAGCAACCATATCAATGATAGCAATAGGCATGTCGCAGATATTAATAATGCGAGCATCAGGACGAAGCTTACGGCAGGCTTCCGATACGACGGAAGCCGGATTGGAGTAGTTCAAAATCCAGTAGGTTGGTTTTGCATATTTTTCGGCATCATCAATTACCTGAATCATAGGGAAGATTGTACGCATACCATAAGCCAGGCCGCCGCAGCCGCAGGTCTCCTGACCCACACAGCCGTGACGAAGAGGGATTTTTTCATCCAACTCACGCATTGCATATTTTCCTACGCGCATCTGTGCAAAAATGAAATCAGCATCTTTATAAGCTTCTTCTGCGTCATAGGTGATTGTCAGTTTAATTCCGCATTTTAAATCCTCATCCAGAATCCAACGAACCAAAATGCCAACCTTATCCTGACGTTTTTTATCTAAATCAAACAGACGGATCTCATCTACCTCCAGCTCATTCTTGCGAAGAGCGATGGATTTTACAATACCCGGTGTAAAGGTACTGCCGCCGCCAACAATTGTAATGATCATATGCTTTTCCTCCTTAAAAATATTAATTTACATTTTTTCTAATGCGTCCTCTACCTGACCGCGAACAGCCGCTACCTGCATGCCCAGAATAATCTGGAGATCCTTTCCACTGCGCTTGATACCGCTGTTCTTTACTTTATTAATCAGGGTTTCATTAATCAGGGATTCATCCTTTACAACCACTCTTAAACGGGTGAAGCAGTTTTCCAGTGAATCAATATTGCTTTTGCCTCCCAGACCATTGATCAGGCTGACGACATCATCCGCTGCGTTGGAAGCGCCAACAGACGGTGCTGCTTTTTCTGCAATATTTTCCACCTCGCGGCCAGGAGTTCTTAAATTCAGTTTCTTAATTAAGAAAGTGAACAGGAAATAGTAAATTACGCTGACTGCGATACCCATAACCAATAACATAGGCCAGTTAGTCTTTTCCACGCCCAGTACCAGATTGGAAATTATAATGTTGACAATACCGCCGCTGGTAGAAGCCGGGATACTCAATACTTTTAACAATACCAGATTGATACCGCTGATTACAGAATGAATCAGGAATAAAACCGGCGCTGCAAAGACGAATAAATAGTCAATAGGTTCGGTAATTGCAGACAATACTGCTGTCAGCATCAAAGGCAGAATGAGCGCCCTGGTCTTTTCTTTATTTTTTTTAAATGCAGTAGTAATAAATGCCAGGGCGATGCCAATATAAGGGAACAGGTTGTTAAAGGTGTAGCTGTTAAAATAGGTAGAGTCTGAGAAAGCCCCAGGCATATTCATCTCTGCTACACGGATAGGATATGCACCTGCTATGATGGTATTGCCCTGTGCCAATGTGCCGCCCACATCAGTAAACTGGAAAGGTGCATATACCAGATGGTGCAGACCGGTAGGAACTAACAGCTTATTTAACAGACCGTATACAAACAGGCCTACATTGCCGCTGCTTACGATCATGCCGGATACTGCACTGATTGCAGACTGCACTAACGGCCATACGAAGGTCATGAGAAAGCCCACGCCGATAGCAGCAGGAATCATCAATAAGAACGGGAAGCGCACGCCGGAGAACATGGAGAAGTATCCTTTGAACTGCTTACCACCAAACTTATTGAACAGATATCCGGTAAGGCAGCCCATCAAAATACCGCCAAATACACCGGTGTCCAGTACCTGAATGCCCATTACCTCAGCCTGACCTGTACCGTACAGACCAAGCGTACCCGGCTCTGCAATCTTGCCAAAAAAATTTAAAGTAATGTTGTTAGCATTTAAAAATATGAAGAAGCCCATCAGGCCGATTAAAGAAGCATGACCTTTGTCTTTCTTTGCCATAGCGCCTGCAATGCCGACACAGAAAATAATGCTTAAGTTATTGATCAGATACATCAATGTGCTATAAATCAAGTTACCAATTAACCGGAAAGGCGCTGCCTGTAAAAAAGTCAGCTTTTCCGTAATCGTTGTGTTGGTCAATAAAATACCAAGAATCAGAATCGTACCAGCTACCCCCAGATACATCATAGGCTGTACAATTGACTTTGAAAATACTTCCAAAGAACTTTTGATTTTTTCTTTCATTCTTGAACTCCTTCATTTGAAATCAATGTAATAATGTGATAAATCAGATATCTTTTTTCTGAATCCGTCACCTTTTTATGATAGCTCTTTTGTATATAATCTCCTATCCTCTCCACACACTGAAAGGCTTCTGGATATTCCTGCTGCGCCAGCTGAAATACAGATACATCTTCCAGTTGTTTGCCATCCTTGTCCAGCACCCTTCTGGCAAAAAACTGCAGATGCCGCATAAATCGTTCGTATAATAGGGAATCATGATTGAGTACCACTCCATAATGATTCTGCACGATTCTTATAATTTCGCTGATTAGCTGGAGACTTACAATCAGTTGGTCTGCCCGCTGGTTTAAGTTGGCATTTACGATATGTAACGTAATAAACCCCATTTCATCTTCGGAAATATGAATACCCATATGCTTATCAATGATTTTTGCTGCTTCTTTAGAAAGAGCGAATTCTTTTTTATAAAACTGCTTGATCTCCATAAGCAGGGGATTCTGGAACACCACTTTATTCTTTTCCCGCTCTAAGGACATGCTGATGTGGTCTGTCAGTGTGATATAAATATTGTCATCCAGATTTAAATCCGATTTTTCCCGAAGCATGGCTACGATTTCTTCTGCAATAGACAGATAAATGATTGGGATTTCCTGCACCAACTTAGCCAGCCGGTTTCCGATGCTTTTTTCAGCCAGAGTAAAAACTTTTTCAATCCGGTCTTCTTCAAGGAACTCACCGGCTTTTTTGCCAAAGGCCAGACCTTTTCCTATGACGATCATTTCCTCGCTTTTTTGATCTTCCACCATTACTACGTTGTTATTGTAAATTCTTTTAATCCTCATAAGAATTCCTTTCCATCAGCCAAGCCACAAAAGTTTTTCCTGTGGCATAACCTGTCCGATGTCCCTTTTATGCAAAATACCAAGTTCGCTGCTATCCGGCAGTAGCACCATGGTAGTAGCCTCGTAACCGCTGCTTTTAATTTTGTCCATATCAAAGGTGATCAGAAACTGACCCTTTTCCACCCGGTCACCCTGCTGCACCAGCGCTTCAAAACCGTCTCCGCCCATTTCCACTGTGTCAATGCCGATATGCAGAATTACATTGATACCGTTATCTCCTGCAATGGCTATGGCGTGATTGGTGGGAAAAAGCGCTTCTACCATGCCGCTCATAGGGGCGTAAAGCTTGCCCTCTGCCGGGATAATGGCCAATCCGTCACCCATGGATTTCTTCGCAAAAGCTTCGTCATTCACTGTTTCTAACGGGATGACTTCACCCATTAAAGGGCTGCCAAGTTCTTTTGACGGCTTTACCAATTCCGTGAGTGTACTTTCCGATTTCCCCATGATACGTGATAAAATACCCATAATATAACCTCCCTTCTGGAATTTCCTGCTTGTTCTGATTGCTGGCAGTGCTTGATTCATTTTTTGCGCAGCAAAAAAACAGGCTTAACCAAAATCATTAAATAACAATAAACGTTATTGAAAGATTTTGGTTAAGCCTGCTTACACAGTAACATTCCGCTTTTCTTTACAAGTACATGATATCAAAACACAAATTTTTTGTCAATGTTATTTTAAAAAAATGTTTGTATAATTTGATATAGAAATGGCGATTATCGCATAAACACTGTATTTATCCGCAATATAACAATTTAAAAAGCACTTATTTTACTACTGATTTACCACGATTAAATGAGCTTTGATATGACAATAAAATTAGAGTGGACACCATGCCGATAGGCCCTTCGGAAATAAATATTTTCTAAGACAAAAGGGACCCTTGTTTTCACAATGTCCCTTTCTGTCCAGTCTACACTTTCCTTCCTACTTAAACATCAAGCAATCTTTTCATTGATAAGTTAGGTAATAAATCCTACCCAATCTCTGACCCATGTATTACCCAAAATAACGCGATATTTTATGATAATCTATGATAGCATTACTTGTAAAAAGTTCGGAAATCTCAGTAAACCCGTTATTCTACACTGATAATGGCAGTCTAATTACAAACGGATTAGTTTCCCATCTGCTTTGCCACTTCCTCAGCAAAGTTCTCTTCTTTCTTTTCGATTCCTTCGCCTGTCTCAAAACGGATGAATCCTTTAATGGCAATCTTTGCAGAATTAGCTTTTGCTACTTCTTCTACATATTTTCCAACAGCCTGTTTTCCGTCTTCAGCCTTTACATAAGTCTGATCTAACAGACAAACTTCTTTTAATTCTTTGTTCAGACGTCCGATGATCATCTTCTCGATGATGTTGTCCGGCTTGTCCGGATTTTCATTCTTAGCCTGAGCTTTTAAGATTTCTGTTTCATGATCGATGTAATCTTTAGAAACTTCATCTCTGCTTGTATATTTCGGCATAATAGCAGCTACCTGCATAGCTACGTTTTTACCCATCTCTTTGATCTCGTCGTTGACAACATCTGTCTCAACTTCTACTAATACGCCGATCTTTCCGCCTGCATGAATATAAGAAGCAACAAATCCGGCTGCTGATTCCATCTGTGCAAATCTACGGATATTTAAGTTCTCACCGATGATTGCAATTTTTCCGTCTAATACTTCTTTTACAGTTTTTCCTGCTTCTGCTTTAGATTCTTCTGCAAGGAAAGCTTCGATATCTGCCGCACCTGTTGTGAGAGCCTGATCTGCAACCTCTGCAACATAAGTCTGGAACTGTTCGTTCTTAGCAACGAAGTCAGTCTCAGAGTTTACTTCCACAATAGCAGCTTTCTTTCCGTCATCAGAGAGTTTAGTAGCAACTAATCCTTCTGCCGCAATACGTCCGGCTTTCTTTTCAGCCTTTGCAAGTCCCTGCTCTCTTAAGTGCTCAACTGCTGCTTCCATATTTCCATCGGTAGCGTTTAATGCCTTTTTACAGTCCATCATTCCGGCACCGGTTTTTTCTCTTAATTCTTTTACCATTCCTGCTGTAATAGCCATGATTTTTCCTCCAAATAAATCTTATTGTTCTGCAGCTTCCTCTTCTGCTTCCACATCAGCAGCATCCATTCCCTGGTTTGCTTCTACAACAGCATCAGCCATTGCGGATGTGATCAATTTAACTGCACGGATTGCATCATCGTTTCCTGGGATGATGTATTCTAAATCTTCAGGATCACTGTTTGTATCTGCAATACCTACCAGAGGAATTCCCAATGTGTGTGCTTCCTGAACACAGATATTTTCTTTTTTAGGATCTACGATGAAGATCATATCCGGAATTTCTTTCATCTCCTCGATTCCGCCTAAGTTCTTCTGTAATTTATCCATTTCTTTTCTAAGTTCTAATACTTCTTTCTTTGGAAGAACTTCAAATGTTCCGTCTTCTTCCATCTTTTTGATCTTCTTTAAACGGTCGATACGGCTTCTGATTGTCTTGAAGTTTGTGAGCATTCCACCTAACCATCTCTGGTTTACATAGAACATTCCGCAGCGCTCTGCTTCTGTCTTTATAGAATCCTGAGCCTGTTTCTTTGTTCCCACAAATAAGATCTTTCCGCCTTCTGCAACACATTCTTTTACTGCGTTGTATGCATCGTCTACCATGCCTACGGATTTCTGAAGGTCGATGATGTGGATTCCGTTACGCTCTGTGTATATATACGGAGCCATTTTAGGATTCCATCTTCTTGTCTGATGTCCGAAGTGAACACCTGCTTCTAATAACTGTTTCATTGAAATAACGCTCATAAAAAATCTCCTTTGGTTATGCTTCCACCATTGTCATTATCCCGGCAAACCTCTCGGCACCTACCGAAATTCCAACGGCGTGTTTATTTTTACCTTTGACAGTATAGCACATCTGTTTTACACAATGCAAGAAAAATTTCGCACTTCCGGCTTAGATACGCCCGGCCCGGTTTAATTCGCCAAAAATCAGGTCATTTACAACCTTGATATAAGTTCCTTTCATGCCGGAAGACCGGGACTCGATGACTCCCGCACTCTCCAGCTTTCTCAGTGCATTGACGATGACTGAACGGGTGATGCCGAAACGGTCGGCAATCTTGCTGGCAACCAAAATACCCTCGCTCCCGTTCAGCTCATCAAAAATATGATGAACCGCTTCCAGTTCCGTAAAGGAGAGAGTTCTGAAGGCAGATTCGATGATATTCTGCTTTCTGCGTTCACTCTCTATCTCTTCACTGACAGAACGCATCATTTCCAATCCAACGACTGTTGTTCCGTATTCAACCAATATAATATCATCAATCGTATAGTCATCTTCCATCCGGTACATAAACAGCGTGCCAAATCTCTCTCCTGCGATATCGATCGGGGAGATAATACCGCAGTAGCGGTGAATGTCTCTTTCAAAACCGAGTGTCTGGAGATTTACATTCTCCTTCGTGGATAATATCGTCAACAGACGCTCATTTAAATCCGTGTCAATATAATCCCCAATTTTGCCGCTGATCATCTCTTCGATAGGATCTATGTTCTCTGAATTTTGAATTCCTAAGATCTTTCCCTTTCTACTGATAACGATCACATTGGAATCCATAACCTCCATCAGAACCTGACAGATGTCATTGAAAACGACTTTTTGTGAATTGTTGTTATGCAGTAATTTATTTATCTTCCTGGTTTTATCTAATAATTGTACACTCATAGCTACTCCTTATTTTCCGTAACTTCTTCCTCTTTCGGCAGATCACATACATATCCGCAGTGTTCGTCTGAACAAACCAGTTTCTTTCCTTTTTCCACCATATACTTTCCGCAGCGCTCACACTTGACGGTAGAAGGCTTCTGCCATGACATAAATTCGCATTCCGGGTTATCCTCACATCCGTAGTATTTCCGACCCTTCTTGGTTTTCTTTAAGACGACTTCCTTTCCGCACAGCGGACATGGAACTCCGATCTTTTCAAAGTGAGGTTTTGTGTTTCGGCAGTCAGGGAATCCCGGACAGGCCAGAAACTTCCCATACGGCCCATATTTCACGACCATATTGCGTCCGCACTGGTCACAGACCACATCGGTCACTTCGTCCTCAATGGTTACCTGCTCCAGTTCTTTTTCTGCGGCCTCCACGGCTTCTTTAAGATCCGGATAGAAGTTTTCCACCACGGATTTCCAGTGGACCTTGCCTTCCTCCACCATATCCAAAAGCGCCTCCATCGTAGCGGTGAAATGCACATCCACGATAGACGGAAATGCCTTTTTCATCATGGTATTGACCGCTTCTCCCAGCTCCGTCATATACAGATTCTTCTTTTCCTTGACCACATACCTTCTGGCAATGATCGTAGATATGGTAGGAGCATACGTACTCGGCCGTCCAATACCCTGTTCTTCCAGGGTGCGGACAAGCGTTGCTTCCGTGTAGTGGGCCGGCGGCTGTGTAAAATGCTGTTTGTGGTCAAACTCTTTTAACTTCAGCTCCGTGGAAGTATCGATACTTTTCAGTATGACATTACCTTTTGATTTCTCATTGTCGATGTTGTACACAGTCAAAAATCCGTCAAAAACGATCTTGGATGCGGAAGCATTGAAACGGTATCCGTTGGCATCGATCTTTACGGATGTAGTCTCATACTTGGCTGCACTCATGCGGCTCGCCATAAACCGGTTCCAGATCAGCTGATAAAGCCTGAACTGGTCTCTGGAAAGCTGTTCTTTCAAGCTCGCCGGGGTGTTCTCGATGTAAGTGGGACGAATGGCTTCATGGGCGTCCTGTACATTTTTGTCGTCCTTTTTTGAAACTTGTCCGTTTCCGACAAAATCACTTCCGTAGGTTTCAGAGATGAACTCTCTGGCATTCTTATCTGCCTCTTCCGAAATCCTTGTGGAGTCTGTACGCAGGTAAGTGATCAATCCCACGGTGCCTTTTCCTTTGATGTCTACACCCTCATACAGCTGCTGAGCAATCCTCATGGTTTTTGCTGTCGGAAAATTCAGTTTGCTGGATGCATCCTGCTGCATCGTACTGGTCGTAAACGGAAGCGGGGCTTTCTTGATACGCTCCCCTGTCTTTACGCTGTCAACATGAAATTCGGCGCCTTCAAGTTCCGCAAGGATCTTGTTCAGCTGTTCTTCATTCTTGATCTCGATCTTCCCGTCTTTGTCTCCGGCAAACTTGGCCTCCAGGGGCTTTTTGCTCCCTTTCACATTCAGAAAAGCATCCAGTGACCAGTATTCTTCCGGTATGAAAGCGCTGATCTCTTCTTCCCGGTCACAGATCAGGCGGAGCGCCACAGACTGTACCCGGCCTGCGCTCAATCCCCTCTTGATCTTTGCCCATAAAAGAGGACTGATCTTATACCCGACAATCCGGTCTAAAACACGTCTTGCCTGCTGGGCATCCACCAGGTCCATGTCGATCTCTCTCGCATGCTTTAATGATTCCTTGACTGCATTCTTGGTGATCTCATTAAATGTGATACGGCTGCATTTTTTATTCTCAAGTTTCAGCGCATAATAAAGATGCCATGAAATTGCTTCCCCTTCCCGGTCAGGGTCAGTCGCGAGATAAACTTTGTCGGCCTTTTTCACTTCTTTCCTCAATGCCGCCAATACTTCTCCCTTGCCCCGGATCGTAATATATTTTGGTTCAAAATTATGTTCCAGGTCGATTCCCATCGTACTCTTGGGGAGATCCCTCACATGACCGTTGGATGCAATGACCGTATAATTTTTCCCTAAAAATTTATTGATCGTCTTTGCTTTCGCTGGTGATTCTACAATTACTAAGTATTTTGGCATTTTTGCACCTCTTAATTATATTTTTATTATGTAATAATTTTTCAGTATTTCTTCTGCCAACCCCTGCCTCTGTAGATAGTATAAGGATGTCACAGCCTCTGTGACCGGCAGTTTTGCCTCCGAAGCTATCTGTTCCAGGCATTTAGGTTCCAAACTCAAAACATCATACACCATTTTTTCACCTCTAGCAAGTGAATTTTTATCAAATTGACAGACATTATGTGAAAATACTCTGAATTTTGGAAATTCATTTAAGATATCTTCGGGGCCGGAAACCAGCTTGGCGCCTTGCTGGATCAGGCGATGGCAGCCCCTTGATACATCACTCGTCACATTGCCCGGGAGTGCAAAAATTTCTTTGTTTTGTTCCAATCCGCAGTCCGCTGTGATCAGAGATCCACTTTTCTCTCTGGCCTCCACTACGAAAATTCCGTCGGAAAGGCCACTGATGATCCTGTTCCTCTGCGGAAAAAGAAAAGAAAGCGGCTCTACGCCGGGACCATACTCAGAATAGATCACACCCTGTTTCTCTACATCGGCGAACAGTTTTTTATGTGCTTTCGGATAAATCCGGTCAATCCCGCATCCCAGAACACCTGCCGTCGGTGCGCCTACATCCAGGGCTCCTCTGTGAGAAGCTCCGTCGATTCCCCTTGCCATGCCGCTGACGATCAAAACACCCCTCCTGGACAGCTCTTTTGCAAAATATCCTGCCATCTCTCTTCCATATAAAGTACAGGATCTGGCCCCTACTATGGCAATGACCAGCCTTGATTCCTGCGGCCTGCCTTTTCGGAAAATGCCAAACGGATAGTCATAGATCTGTTTGAGCCGCTGTGGATAATCAGGTTCTTTCCATATAATATAGTCTGTTTTCTGCTTTTTTAGCTCCTCGTACTTCTTACAGATATAAGATTCATCTCTTGTCTCAAGAAAAAGCCGGTACTGTCTCTTGTTAAGAAATGGCTTTGCAGTCTCCGCATTAAGCTTCCTGAGTTCCTCCGGATGAATAATGGCAGAAAGGATCTCACCCTGCGTCTTTCGATTCATCTCAAGAAGCGACGTAAACCAGAACCACGAAATCTTTTCATTCATATCCCACAGCCTCCGATAAAAACTCCATGTTGCGCAGAGACAGTGCCTCTATAAGATGTCCCTCCCCGATCTCGCTTTTCTGTTCCATTCCGGCAATCGTTTTTGCTGTCCTCACAATCTTATGAATACCCCGCATAGAAATATGATGTTTCTTTTGTTCTTCTTTTAAGATTCTTCGGCTTTCTTTGGACAACGGACAGATTTTTTCTAAGTCCTCTGCCTGTATCTGACCGTAATAAGAATACGGAGTATCCGAGAGTTCTCTCTGTTCCTCCCTGATATTTTCCAAAACCCTGCTGCGGATGGCAGCCGAATTTTCAGTCTCGGCGTCCATTTTCTTTGCCTCCTGTCCAACTGTGAGAATCAGATCAAAACGGTCCAGTATGGGCCCTGAAAGTCTGTGATAATAGGACCGCTTTTCACCCGCACTGCACCGGCATGCCTCCGGAGTAAAGCTGTTGCCGCATGGACATGGATTCATGGCCGCTGCAAGTAAAAAGTCCGCAGGCATGGTATAGTCTCTCCCAAGCCTGTTTAAAATAATCTGCTTATCTTCCAGCGGCTGTCTCAGGGCTTCAATGCATTTGGCGTCAAACTGTGCCAGTTCATCCAGGAACAGGACACCTTTGTGGGCAAGTGTGATCTCTCCAACTTTTGGAACCGCTCCCCCACCGATCAGCGCTCCCCTGGATATGGAAGAATGAGGTTTTCGGAAAGGCGGACAAAAATCTTCTGCCTCCCGGTGGACACCGGCCGCCTGATACAGAGCCTGCACCTCCAGATATTCTTCCTCGGATAAACTGTTCATGATAGAAGAAATCCGTTCAAGCGCCATAGTCTTGCCACAACCTGGAGCTCCGATCAGAAGAATGTTATGCCTCCCGGTTACGGCGATTTCCAGAGCTCTTTTTAAGAAAGCCTGTCCTTTTATTTCTGAAAAATCATGACACTGGCTGTCAAGGATCATCCTTTTTTCCTTAAAATGATATGGAAGCACACACCCGCTTCTGAAATAGTCCACGGCATCGGAAAGATGTTTTACCGGAACCAGTTCCACATCTCTGATATGTACAAGGGATTCCATATCATCATAGGGAACCATAAATCGCCGGATGCCCTGCTTTCTCCCTTCCATGATGATGGGCAGGCACTGTCTGATCCCATGGACACTGCCGTCCAATCCCAGCTCTCCCAGGAGACAGATGGGCGGTTCTTTGTTAATTGGAATATAATTGAGACCGGCCATAACGGCCGCTGCGATGGGAAGATCAAATGCGGTTCCTGTCTTTCTGATGTCGGCAGGAGATAAATTGACGGTAATTTTCATAGGAGGGAGCGGACAGCCCAGAGCCCGCAGTGCGGATTCCACCCTGTGCCTGGATTCTTTTGCTTCATTAGAAAGGCGGCCTACCATAGTAAAGTATGGGAGACCGCTTCTTAGTTCCGCTTCGACCTGAATGATACAGCCTGCGGCGCCTGAAACAATGCCGCTTAACATCGAACAAAACATAAAGCCTCCTTCTTCTCCGGAAGCCTTTCAGCTAACAATATACTGTATCTTATCATGTTTTCTATTTTTTTACAACTATTTCAGCAATTTTTTCAGTTCACTCATGAAGGTGTTCACATCTTTGAACTCTCTGTATATAGCGGCAAACCTTACATATGCCACCTCATTCAGTTCCTTCAGCTTGTCCATGACGATTTCTCCGATCAGGGAACTCTCTACCTCGCGCTGTCCGAGATTATAGATCTTTGTCTCGATCTCATCTACAATCTGATCTATCTGTCCCATGGATATAGGCAGCTTGTGGCAGGACTGTACGATACCCGCCTTGATCTTGGAGCGGTCATACATCTGTCTGGTCTTGTCCTTCTTGATCACAGACAGCGGTTCTGTCTCGATCTTTTCATAGGTCGTGAAACGCTTGCTGCAGTCGTCACACTGTCGTCTTCTCCGTATAGAGTTATTGTCTTCCGAATGTCTGGAATCAATGACTCTGGAATTTTCACTTCCGCAATAAGGGCACCTCATTTTTCTACCTCCCGGGCTATGCTTTTCTTTGTACTCTTTTGAGAGGCAGAACACGTCTGCCTCAAGACTTTCCATTCGTTAAAGGAAGTATATCATTTTTTCCAGATCACTTCAAACATTCTTTTTCATTAATATCCACCAATACAGTGTCACAGCCGATTCGAATGATCTTCTTATATGGAATATAATAAAACTCTCCTTTTGTAAAACATAGGATCTTTGTCGCTTTTGGAACGATCAGACATAAAATCTGACCTGACGCCAGGTCAAACTCCAGGTCGATTACACATCCCAGTTTATCTCCGGTCCGGCAGTTGATAACATCCTTTTCCCTCAACTCTAAAAACTTCATGAAACGCCACCCCAGAAAAATAGTTATAATAGTGTATGCCCCAGGAAATAAAATGTGTCAAAAAGGCTGTATCCTCCAGTCAGATACAGCCTAATGATCTTTATATAATTCACTTTATTATACAGTAATGATTTTTTTCGGACACTTCTTGGCACAGAGTCCGCAGTTGACACATTTCTCATAGTCTATATGAGCAATGTTATTTTCTACGGTAATCGCTCCAAGCTTACATTCTTTCGCACAGAGCCCGCAGCCGATACATCCGGCTTTGCACACGGACATGACGTCTTTTCCCTTGTCTTTAGAATTACACTGCACTAAATGCTTCTTGTCGTAAGGAACCAGTTCAATAAGTCCCTTCGGACAGATATCGGTACATTTTCCGCAGCCGATGCACGCTTCTTTGTCAACATACGCAATACCGTTGACGATGGAGATTGCATTCTCAGGGCACACCTGGGCGCAGCTTCCGAATCCCATACATCCGAAAGAGCATGCTTTGGGCCCCTCTCCGGGTACGTTCATGGCTTCCACACAGCTCATCTGTCCTGTATATTCGTATTTATTTGATGCTTTCTCACAGGTCCCCGCACACTTTACGAATGCCACCTGTTTTACGAAGTCACCGGCTTCCACACCCATGATGGCACCGATTTTTTCTGCCGCCGCAGGCCCGCCTACCGGACAGGCATTGACCGCAGCTTCTCCGTTCGCGATCGCTTTTGCAAGCCCGTCGCATCCGGCATATCCGCAGCCTCCGCAGTTATTTCCGGGAAGTTCTGCGCGGACTGCTACTTCTTTTTCATTGACCGGAACCTTAAACTTCTCAGAAGCGATTCCCAAAAGAATAGCAATGACCAAACCAATGCCTCCGACCACGACGGCCGCGAGGATAATTGCTGTAATATCCATTTTTGCTACCTCCCTATATGATTCCTGAGAATCCAAAGAAAGCGATAGCCATCAGCCCTGCCGTGACAAGAGTGATCGGCATTCCTTTGAAAGATTCCGGGATGTTGTTGTATTCTAATTTCTCGCGGATACCAGCCAGGATCACGATGGCGATGGTAAATCCGACAGCCACTCCAAATCCGTTGACTACACTGGTAATAAAGTTGTAATCATACTGAACGTTATTCAATGCAACACCGAGCACCGCACAGTTGGTAGTGATCAGCGGAAGATATACGCCTAAAGACTCATAAAGAGCCGGCATAGATTTCTTTAAAAACATTTCCACGAACTGAACCAATGCCGCAATGACAAGGATAAATGCGATCGTCTGAAGATATTCCAGATGAAACGGTACGAGTATGCCCGCATAAACGAAATAGGTAACCGCTGAGGCGATTGTGATGACGAAAATAACCGCAGCGCCCATTCCGCCGGCAGTTTCTACCTTCTTGGATACACCAAGGAAAGGACAAAGGCCTAGGAACTGGCTCAATACTACGTTATTAACTAATGCCGCACCGATTGCGACTAATAATAAATTTGACATTGTTCATCCCCCCTATTTGTCATCCACACTGTTATCGAAAAACCGGCTTCCACAGGCACCGTTTCCGCAGCTTGCACAGTCGCCGCAGCCGGAAGCCTGAGGCTCTCCTGCTTTTTTCGGTTTCTTGTTTCTTACCTTATTCTGAACTGCAACAAGGCAGGCCAGGACAAAGAATGCTCCGGGGGCCAGGATAAAGATCGTGATCGGCTCATAAGCAGCCGGCATGATCTTTGTGCCAAAGATCGTACCTGCACCGAGGAGTTCACGGAAAGCTCCGATCACAGTCAGTGCAATGGTAAATCCCAGTCCCATTCCGACACCGTCGAAGAAAGAGAGAACTGCCCCGTTCTTAGATGCAAAGGATTCTGCGCGTCCCAGGATGATACAGTTTACTACGATCAGAGGAATGTATATTCCAAGGCTTGCATTCAGTGACGGCACATATCCCTGCAAAAGGAACTGTACTACCGTTACCAGAGATGCAATGATAACAATATAGCCCGGAATACGGACCCTGTCAGGAATAATATTTCGCATGAGTCCAATGATCAGATTGGAAAACATTAACACGGCCGTAGTGGAAAGTCCCATTCCTGCCCCGTTGATGGCGGATGTGGTTACCGCGAGGGTAGGACACATACCGAGCATTAAGACGAAAGTAGGATTTTCTTTGACAATACCGTTGATTAAACGTTCTATCGGATTACTTTTCATCTCAATTACCTCCTTTCAATGTATCCATTAAAGCAACACAGCTGTTGACCCCGCTTGTTACCGCACGGCTGGTGATCGTGGCACCGCTGATGGCATCGACCTTTGCGTCGTCGTTCTTGCCGGAACCGTCTTTTACGACTTCAAACTGCTTCGCTTTTTTATCTTTGAAGTTACTCTTAAATTCATCTTCTTTTGCCTTCATACCAAGACCTGCGGTCTCACTGATCGTCAAAGTCTCATATCCGTTGACCGTACCGTCATTCTTGACACCGACGGAGAGGGTGATATCTCCGCCGTACCCGTCAGGGTTTGTCACGGAGAATACATATCCAAGACCTTTTCCGTCCTTATCTACTGCTTTGGCAATCTCACTGACCGTATTCTGGCCCAAATTCTTTGCCTTCAAAACTTTGTTTATCTCTTTTTTATTAAGCTTCACTGCCTCAAATCGATCTGCGTCTTTGAACACAGCCTTGTATGCTTCCTGTTTTGTCTTTTCTTCCTGCTTTGCAATCGGATCTTTGGTCACGTTGTAAACGAATCCAAGGATCAGTCCGGCAGCCAGAGTGATGATAAATAATTTAATACAGTCGTTTACTAAACTTTTATTCATTGTCTTTGCCTCCTTTTGCCTTCACAATTCCAAACGGAGTAGGAACCGTAATCTTTTCAATCAGAGGAACAACCAGGTTCGCAATGATAATAGAGTAAGAAACTCCCTCTGCCATCGGTCCGAACAGTCGGAAAATACCGGTCAGCAGTCCGCAGAGGACGCCGAAGATGATCTTTCCTCTGGAAGTGATCGGTGAAGTTACATAGTCCGTTGCCATGAAGATCGCACCGAGCATCAAACCGCCGGAAAAAATCTCAGACGCCATGTAAGTGAGATCGAAGCCATGTCCTCCAAAAAGCAGTACGAAGACAGCCACCGTCGCCACATAGATGCATGGGATCAGCGGTGAGATCACTTTCTTTAATACCAGGTAGGCTCCTCCCAGGAGGAGAAGGACGGCGGATGTCTCTCCGATCGTTCCCGGGATAAATCCTGTAAAGACATTTCCGAGGTCTACACTCTTTCCTGCTTTCAGCAGGGCAAGAGGAGTCGCGGTGGTGACACCGTCATAGGTAAATGTCGTCATTCTTGCCGCAAAAGAGATCATCAGAAAACAGCGGGCTCCCAATGCCGGGTTCATAAAATTCTGCCCCAGGCCGCCGAAAACTTGTTTTACGACAATAATAGCAAAAAGGCCGCCGAGCACCGGCATCCAGAAAGGAACACCTGCCGGCAGGTTCAGCGCAAGCAGGAGTCCGGTCACAGCCGCGCTCAGATCGCTGACGGATACTTTTTGTTTCATTAGCTTCTGATATATATACTCAGCAGCCACACAGGTGACAATGGAGACCGCAATGGTCACAGCCGCAGATGCACCGAAGATATAGATACCAAAAACTGTGGCCGGGAGTAATGCAAGGATTACGTCCAGCATAATGCTTTGTGTTGAGCTTTTGTCCCTTACGTGCGGGTTTGCTGAAACACGATATAATGTTTCGTTCATATGTACCTCTCCTTTACTTCTTTCTACGATTTGCCAAGACCTGTTTGCGTCCTGTCTTCATTGACTGTGCCAGGTTTCTCTTCGCCGGACAGATAAAAGAACAGCATCCGCATTCCACACACTCATCTCCGTGGAGTGCCTCAAATGCTTCAAAGTTATTGTTATCTGCCAGTACGGACAGTCTCGCCGGCATTAACTTCTGAGGACAGACGCTGACACAGCGCCCGCAGTTGATACAGTTGCTCGGCTCTACGGCAGACACAGGGTCCTTTGTAAATGCAAGCAGAGAAGAAAATGTTTTGACAGCCGGAACGTCGGTAGTAAACATGGCCATTCCCATCATCGGACCTCCGGAGATCACCTTTTCAGGCTGTCCCTTAAATCCACCGGCCGCTTCGATCAGTTCGTTGACGTTGGTTCCCGTGCGGACTAAAAGGTTTTTAGGGCTCTCAACCGCATCTCCGGTCACCGTTACCACACGGCGGAACAAAGGTCTTCCCTCTTTTACCGCTTCCTTGACAGCAACAATCGTTGCCACGTTGTCCACAATACATCCTGCATCTGCCGGAAGCATACTGGAATTGATGGCTCTTCCCGTAGTCGCATAGATCAGGGAACGCTCCGCTCCCTGCGGATATTTTGTCTTTAACTCTGCAACCGAAATTCTTGCATCTCCTTTGACACAATCGCTGACTTTGGCAATGGCATCTTTTTTATTGTCTTCCACTGCGATGATCCCTTTTGCCTTCGGGAACAAGTCAAGAACAATGTTAAGACCTTCCACGAGGACTTCCGGAGTCTCCATCATGATCCTGTAATCTCCGGTTATGTAAGGCTCACACTCCGCACCATTGACAATGATGTACTCGATGGCATCCGGATCTTTCGGAGCCAGCTTCACATGAGTCGGGAAACCTGCCCCTCCGAGCCCGACGATCCCTGCGTCTTTGATCGCAGCGAGAACCTCGTCTCTGGTCATATCCTGATACGGCTTTGCTTTAAACTCCGCTTCTTTAAATTCTCCGTCGTTTTCTATTACAATTGCATTTACTTTTGCCCCGGCGGGAGTCACTCTCGGCTCGATTGCTTTCACCGTACCCGAAACAGAGCTGTAAATATTGGCAGACACAAAACCGCCTGCCTCTGCAATCTTCTGTCCCGCCAGTACCTGATCACCTTTTTGTACGATCGGTTTCGCAGGTGCCCCGATATGCTGGCCGACAGGTAAAACAACATCTCCTTTAGGCAGATATTCGGTGATCGGAGAATTTTTTGCGTATTCTTTCCCGTCATCCGGATGAACTCCGCCGCTAAATGTAAACAATGCCATTTTTAAGCCTTCCTTTCTCTTTTCTTTAATTTCCATATCTTTAATGATAAATTGTTTAGCATGCAAAATCAACTTTCGACATTTTTTTCACAAATGAAATCCCACAAAATAACACACATCTCACTAAAATCTTTTCATTCTTTTACTTTTTTCATCTTTTTGCACAGAAAAAGAAACAATAGTGCTTTCTATATGTGAATTAATTATCAATCTAAAAGGAGTCCCCGATCCTGAGAACTCCCTCTTTGAAGTTTTATCTAATGCCTGATCTGTCCATTGCCATAAATAATAAATTTGGTAGTCGTCAGCGCATCGAGTCCCATCGGTCCCCTTGCATGGATCTTTTGGGTGCTGATTCCGATCTCGGCTCCAAAGCCGAACTCGAATCCATCGGTAAATCTCGTGGAAGCATTTACATAGACTGCAGCCGCATCGATCTTCTCCAGAAACTCCTGGGCATGGGAATAAGAATCTGTGACAATCGCCTCGGAATGTTTGGTATTGTAGCGGTTGATATGTTTTACCGCCTCATCAAAACTGTCCACGACCTTTACCGAGATAACGGCATCCAGATATTCGGTTCCCCAGTCTTCTTCCGTCGCCCGGATAACCTGGTCACTGACTGCCATGACTCTCTCGTCTCCTCTGACCTGCACTCCCTTTTTCAGCAATGCCTCTACGACAGCCGGAAGATGGGTCTGTACAACATCTTTATGTATGACCAGAGACTCGCATGTATTGCAGGTTCCAAGCCTCTGAGTTTTTGCATTGACCACGATATCGACAGCCATTTGGGGATCTGCATACTCATCGATATAAGTATGGCAGTTTCCGGTTCCTGTCTCGATCACGGGAACCGTGCTGTTTTTCACGACACTCCGGATCAATCCGGCTCCGCCTCTTGGAATGAGGACATCAATATATTCATTCATCTGCATCATCTTTGTGGCAGTTTTCCGGCTGGTATCTTCCAGGAGCTGAATGCCGAATACCGGCATCTTTTTCTTGGCTAATGATTCCTGGAGAACTTTAGTAATCGCAAGATTAGAATGTATGGCGTCGCTTCCGCCGCGGAGCAGGCAGGCGTTTCCTGTCTTAAAGCAAAGAGCAAACGCATCCGCAGTGACATTGGGACGGGATTCATAGATAATCCCCACAACGCCCAAAGGCACGACCTTCTTTCCGATCAGCAGTCCGCTTTTATTGGGCTTCATCTCGGTGACTGCCCCGATGGGATCTTCCAAGTCCGCCACCTGTCTGAGTCCTTCTGCCATGCCTTCGATCCTGTCAACCGTCAGAGTCAGACGGTCCACCAGTGCCTCCGACATCCCGCGCTCCATGGCTGCTTTCACGTCTTTTACATTCTCCGAAAGAATGTAATTCTGGTTTGTCACAAGCTGGTCTGCCGCTTCCCTGAGCAGCTCGTTTTTGTCATTCATAGGCGCCTGCGCCAGAACGACCGACGCTTCTTTTGCCTGTCTTCCTAATTGTTCTAACATAACAACCTCCCTTCTATCTTTATCTCAGTGCTTTCCCTTTGGCTTCAGCGGAGTCACACTTCCGTCCTCATTCTTTATGCTGATATGATTCAGCTGTCCGCGCAGATTTGCCCGGACAGACTGGATATATTCTTCTCTCAGCTTTTTCTGCTCCTTCTTTTCCTTCTCTGAAAGCCCGATGGACTTTTCCAGATGATATAATTCATTGATTCTTCTGATCTTGTCTTCGTTCATACTATTCCTTTCCAGTCAAAATTATGAGTTTAAATACGGACATTCCGTAAGATATTTCCGAAAATTAAAATGTTCTCTTTTATGGGCTAAGAAAAGCGTTCCGATCTCCCTGCCCCCGATAATTCTGTTCAGGTCATTTAAATCTCTGCTGTTTGCTATGACCATATCGGCCCCGCAGTCTGTCACAATATTTGCAGCTGCGATCTTTGTGGCCATGCCCCCGGTTCCCACCTTGGTCACAGCTCCTTTTGCCATGTTTTCGATCTCTTCGGTAATCACGGGTACTTCTGATATAAGTCTTGCTCTTTTATTTTTATGCGGGTCGTCCGTATATAATCCGTCTATATCCGTGAGAAGAATCAAAAGATCTCCTTCTACTACCGCAGTGACCACGGCAGATAAAGTGTCATTGTCTCCGAACTCAATTTCTTCTGTGGAGACGGTGTCATTTTCATTTACGATAGGAATGATGCCCAGACTCAGCAGCTGGTTAAATGTATTTCTTGCATTGAACCTGCGCATATCGTTCAACATCGTCTCTTTTGTGATGAGGATCTGGGCAGAGCCCTGATTGTATTCAGCAAATAGCTTTTGATAGATCATCATCAACTGTCCCTGTCCCACGGCAGAGCAGGCCTGCTTCATCGGAAGAGATCCCGGGCGTTCCTTTAGTCCCAGTGCTTTATAGCCGACCCCGATCGCTCCGGACGATACTAATATCACATCTTTTCCGCTGTTGTGAATATCTGTCAGGACACGGACCAGCTTTTCAAGCCGGAATAAATTTAGCTGTCCTGTCTTCGGATGTATCAGGGAAGAAGTCCCTACCTTAACTACGATCCGCTTCTTATCCTTTAGTTTTTCTCTGTTTTCCATAATGCTGAAGTCCTGTCCTATTCCCGCTGAGCCTCGGTCAGCGCAGTTTATGATTATTGTAGCCTCTTTCTAAAAAAAAATCAACGTATTATCACCGAAAAATCGACACGAAAAATTGATTTAGTTAAAAACCCAGAAGAATCTGACTATATCAGAATTCTTCTGGGTTTTTAACTAAACATCAAGAAGGATTACATCTTCACTTTCCAGTGATGCTTTCACGTCAATGACTCTTTGATTACTGCTTCCCCGGAATCTTAAATTTAAATCCTTTTTTTCTTCCACAAAAGGGCCGTCCACTAAAACATCCAGATATTGAAGCACCTCCGGATCAAACTCCATGATTTCTTCAAACAGATAAGAAGAATACATCCAGATATTTTTTTCCGGACAACGCTCTTTGAGTTTCATCAGCAATTCCCTGACCGGACGCCGGTTTGCAGGCTCCATAGGCTCTCCTCCAAGAATCGTTGCCCCGGCTATATGCTCTCCTGCTGTCAGTGTTAAAAATTCTTCTTCCGTTTCTTTATTCCATTTAAGGCCGCCCTCAAAATCCCATGTTTCCGGGTTAAAACAACCCTTACACTTCCTCGTGCACCCCTGTACAAACAGAGAGGTCCTGATGCCGACTCCATTGGAAATATCGATCTTCCTGATCTGTGCGTACCGCATTTAGTTCACCTCTTGCACCTGGTTATCCAGATGGACAAACCGTTCTCCGATCTCCTGGGTACGTCCCTTGTTCCAGAAATTATCTCCCAGATATCCGCAGGTCCTGCGGCATACGTTTAAAGTCTTGTGGCTTCTGTTGCCGCAGTTCGGACAGTACCACTCATAGTTCTCATCAAGAAGGATTTCCCCGTCAAATCCGCATTCCTGACAGTAGTCTGACTTTGTATTGATCTCGGCATACTGAATGGTATCGTACATATAGTCAATCAGAGCAGACAGCGCTTCGAGATTCTGATTCAGGTTCGTTACCTCCACGTAACTGATCGCCCCGCCTGAAGAAATGCTCTGGAACTTTGCTTCAAATCCAAGTTTTTCAAAGGCATCGATCGGTTCAGTCACGTTTACATGGTAAGAATTTGTAATATAATCTTTATCCGTGATTCCTTCCACAACACCAAACCGTTTCTTTAAGCTTCTTGCAAACGTATAAGTCGTAGACTCTGCCGGAGTTCCGTACACGCTGAATCCAAGTCCGGACTCTGCCTTCCACCGGTCACATGCTCCCCGGAGACGCTCCATGATCCTGACAGCCAGTTCATCGCCTTCCTCCGTCGTATGACTTTTTCCGAGGAGGGAAAGAACACACTCGTACAAACCGATGTATCCAAGGGAAAGTGTAGAGTAGCCGCCTTCCAAAAGCTTATCGATCGTTTCGCCCGGCTTCAGCCTTGCGATGGCTCCGAACTGCCAGTGGATCGGACTCACATCTGACAAGGTACCTTTCAGGCTCTCATGCCGCAGCATCAGCGCTTCCCGGCACAGGCTCAGGCGTTCGTCGAGGATATTCCAGAATTTCTCCATATCCTGCTCCGCAGACAATCCCACATCGGCCAGGTTAATAGTCACGACTCCCTGATTAAATCTGCCGTACCATTTATAATTGCCTTCTTCATCTTTCCATGGGGCCAGAAAGCTTCGGCATCCCATACACGGGAACACTTCCCCTTTGTAATTCTTCTTCATGATCTTTGCCGAAATAAAGTCGGGCATCATGCGTTTTGCCACACATTTGACCGCCAGATCCGTCAGATAGCGGTACCTGCTGTCTTTCGGTACGTTGTTTTTATCCAAGACATACAAAAGTTTTGGAAATGCCGGTGTCACATAGGCTCCCACCGGATTTTTCATTCCCTCATACCGCTGCCTTAACATTTCTTCGATCAGCATCGCCGTCTCTTTTTCATATTCCGGTTCTTCACTGATGTACATGAAGACAGACAAAAACGGAGCCTGTCCATTGGTAGTTGAAAAGGTATTGATCTGATACTGTATCGTCTGGATGCCGGAAACGATCTCATCGTGAAGACGGTCTTCTGCGATCAGTTCTACTTCCCGTTCCGTATACTCTTTTCCGATCATCTCCCCTTCCTTTTTCACCTTTTCTTTATGTTTATCTAAGCTCACTCTTACAAAGGGTGCCAAATGGGAAAGCGAAATCGTCTGGCCTCCATACTGACCGTTTGCCACCTGCTGTACAATCTGGGTCGCAACCGTACAAGCAGTCTGGAGGGACTTCGGAGTTTCAATCAGTTTACCGTTTATCACCGTTCCGTTTTTAAACATATCCTTTAAATCCACCAAGTCACAGTTATGCATCTGCTGGATATAGTAGTCCATATCGTGAAAATGAATGATGCCGTCATCATGTGCCTGGACAATTTTAGGCGGAAGCATCATCCTCCTGCAGTAATCCCTGGAAAATTCCCCTGCGATCAGATCCCTCTGTGTTGCCAGGATATTCGGATCTTTATTAGAGTTTTCATCCAAAGCTTCCTGGTTTTCTCCGGTCACGATGCCGAATACCTCATTGTCAATGGTATTCGTCTCTCTCTGGAACTCTCTGACCTTACGGTATCCTTCATAGGCCTTCGCCGTCAAAATCTGGTCTTTTTGAATGAGCTTTTCAAATACCTGGTCTTCGATCCGGTAAATGCTGATATCCTCGTCTCCCTGATGTTCCTCATGGATCTCAAAGGAAATATCCTTTGCACATTTTTCATCTACAACCCCGCTTCCGTACCTCATAGCTTTTAAGATGGCAAGTTCGATTTTAGACGGATCAAAATCTACTTTACTGCCATTTCTCTTAATCACTTTCATTTATCTTCACCCTTTCAATTATTCTGTCCTCTATTATAAACCAATATATATTGTGTGTCCAGATGTTAAACATCACAATATGTTGTATTTTTTATCCATATTTTCGATTAATTGTTCGGCCGTTTTGATGCCGTCCATAGCCGCAGACGTGATTCCTCCGGCATATCCTGCGCCTTCCCCGCATGGATAGATCCCGGGAATACTGCCCTGAAATGACTCATCCCTTTCCATCCGGAGAGGAGATGAGGTTCTCGCCTCAATTCCGCTCAGGACTGTATCACCATCAGAAAATCCTTTGATTTTTTTCTCAAAGGCATCCATTCCCTCGATGATTGCCTCTGAAATCTCATCCGGCAGACATTCCCTTATATTTGCGAATGCTGTTTTCCCTTTTGTATTGGGAAGGACTCTTCCGAATTTATCACTCTTTTTATCTTCCTTAAAATCTGAAAACGTCTGAACGGGTATCGCTCCGTTTCCGGCCCGGTAAGCTTTCTCCTCCCACTTTCTCTGGAATTCGATGCCAGCCAGCGGATGTTCCGATCCAAAATCTTCCGGCGTTACACTGGCAATGATCGCGCTGTTTGAATTTCTCGCCATACGGTCGTGATTGCTCATGCCGTTGACTGTCAGCCTTCCTTTTTCTGAAGACGCATTCACTACAAATCCTCCGGGGCACATACAGAAAGAATAGACACTCCTGCCGCCTGAAGCCCTGTAAGTAAGTTTATAGGAAGCCGTGGGCAGTTTTTTGTCCCCCGCCCCTTTTCCATACTGGGATTCGTCAATCTTCTGCCTCAGATGCTCCACCCTTACCCCGATAGCAAAAGATTTCGGCATCATATACAGCTTATTTTCGTACAGCATTTCAAAGGTATCTCTGGCACTGTGTCCTACCGCCAGTACTGCGGTATCGCAGGGAAGTGTCTCTGTTTCATTGATCACAAGCGCAGTCATTCTGCCTTCTTTTATTACTAAATCTGTTACCTTGTTTTCAAACCGAATCGTTCCTCCTGCTTCCTGTATGGCATTTCTCATATTTGCCACAACCTTACAGAGCAGGTCTGTCCCGATATGCGGCTTTCCGTCATATAAGATTTCTTCCGGTGCCCCGTATTTAACAAAGGTCTCCAGCACAAACCGGTTCCGCCCGTATTTGTCCTTCACTGCCGTATTGAGTTTTCCATCAGAAAAGGTTCCGGCCCCTCCTTCTCCGAACTGTACGTTTGACTCAGGGTTGAGATTTCCGCTTTCCCAGAAAGCCTCTACGTCCTTCATTCTCTCTTCCACGGGTTTCCCTCGCTCCAGAAGAATCGGTTTTAACCCGGCTTTTGCCAGAACCAGGGCGGCAAAAAGGCCGGCCGGACCCATGCCGATCACCACAGGGCGGACCGGTATTTCCTTTCTGCACCTGGGTAACCGGTATTCTTTTCTTTCGGCCTTCGTTATCCTGGGATTTTTGTTTCTTTTGAGAAACACGGATTCTCTCTCTATTTCTGCATCGATTGTATATACATAGCTGATCTGGTCTTTTTTTCTGGCATCCAAAGACCGCTTAAAGATCTGATAGCTTTTTAACGGTGCGTGATGTACCGCTTTCTTTATTTTCTGTTCCAGCTGGACCTTCGTATGTTCCGCCGGAAGTTTTATCTGACTGATTCTGATCATTGATTCCCCGCCTCTATCTGATTTCCCGAAATATATCCTGATGTAAAAGCCCACTGAAGATTATATCCGCCACAGGTGCCGTCTACATCCAGCAATTCCCCGGCAAAGTACAGCCCCCGATGGATCTTGGATTCCAGTGTACCCTCGATGACTTCCCTGACAGAGACGCCGCCTGCCGTCACCTGTGCCATATCGAACCCTTTATACCCCGAAACCGGGACCGGAAACTTCTGTATCATGGAGCGGATCTGCCTCAGTTCTTTCTGTGTAAGGTCTGCTGCACTCCTCTCCGGCCGGATCTTTATACGGCTCAGTACCGTAAATGCCAGTTTTTTATTCAGGAAGCCCTGGAGAAATTCTTCCGCTGTCTTGTAATATCCGACTTTTCTGAAATAGTCCATTAATTCCTTCAATGTAATCTGCTCCGGCATGAGGTTTAAGATCACCTCCACCTTTTTCTTCTTCCTCAGAGCATCGATGGCATACCGACTGATTTGAAATACCGGAATTCCGGATATTCCGTATTTGGCAAACTGGACCTCTCCTTTTTGTTCTGCGGTCTTTTGGCCGTTCACATAAACCGAAAGAGCGCAGACACTGCGGACGCCGGCCAGATGTTTAAAGAACTTTTCCCCTGATTCCAGAGCCGCCAGAGCCGGAAAAATATCCGTAACAGTATGTCCCATAGCTTTTGCCAGAGCATATCCGCTGCCGTTGCTCCCCAGTTTTTCCTGGGCCGTTCCCCCGGCTGCCAGGATGATATTCCTGCCCTGATACTTATCTGTGCCGCACGTTACATGAAATGTATCCTTTTTCTTCTGAATCCTTTTGACTTCCGTCCCTGTCTTCATATGTACGCCGAGCTGTCTCATTTCTCCTGTCAGTGTATCAACGACTGTGGAAGCCTGCATGGACGCAGGATAATAATATCCTCCCAAGTTGGTGGTCAGCATCCCCATGGACTGAAAAAAATCCAGGGTCTCTGCCGCCCCGAACACCTCCAGCATAGAATATGGGAATCCCGGTTTTTCTCCCCGGTAACAGTCCTGGTCCAAGTAACTGTTTGTCAGGTTACACCGTCCGTTGCCTGTGGCAAGGATCTTTTTCCCCGGCTTGTCCATCCGTTCCAGCACAAGGACGGAGCATCCTCTGCGCGCCGCTGTGATAGCCGCCGTCATGCCGGATGCCCCGCCTCCTACGATGATTACATCATATTTCATCTATATCCTCCAAAACACTGGTTCCGTCTAATTTTGACTCTACACCAAAATAGTCTAACACAGTGCTCCCGATATCTGCAAATGTTTTTCTTGTTTTTAAATTGACACCTTTTGTCTGCCCATATTGATACATGAGAAACGGCGTATATTCCCTGGAATGATCCGTGGAAGGAGTCGACGGATCACATCCGTGGTCTGCCGTGATCATCAGTACATCCCCCTCCTTCATCAGCCCCAGAAGCTTTGGCAGCTGTTTATCAAAATAGCTGAGAGCTTTGGCATATCCGTCCACATCGTTTCGGTGCCCGTACAGCATGTCAAAGTCTACGAGATTCACGAAGCATAATCCTTCAAACCTCTTCTTCATCCATTCTTTCGTCTGCTCAATGCCATCCTCATTGTTTTTCGTAAACGAAAACTCAGTCAGCCCTTTTCCGGCAAAAATATCATGGATCTTTCCAATACCGATCACATCAAATCCCTTTTCTTTCAGCTGATCCAACATAGTCACTTTTGGCGGTTCTATAGAGAAATCATGCCGGTTGGATGTCCTGGTATAATGGCCGCTCTCCCCTGTAAACGGACGCGCAATGACCCTGCCCACGCCGTGTTTTCCAGTCAGTATCTTTCTTGCAGTCTTACAGTACCTGTATAATTCTTCCGGCGGCACCACATCTTCATGAGCCGCAATCTGGAATACACTGTCCGCCGATGTATAGACAATGAGCGCTCCGGTCTTCACGTGCTCATCTCCGTAATCCCTTATAACCTCCGTACCGGAATACGGCCGATTGCAAAGGATCTTTCTACCTGTTTCCTGTTCAAAAAGCGCAGTGACTTCTTCCGGAAATCCTTCCGGATACACCGGCAGCGGTTTTTCAGATATGATCCCCGCGATCTCCCAATGTCCGATGGTAGTATCTTTTCCCTTCGACTGTTCTGTCATGCGTCCGTAGCTGCCAATCGGCGCAGTTATCTGCCTGTCACCGTCAATCTCTGCGCCGTCAACAGCAAATAACCCCAGTTTCTCCAGATTCGGCAGGTCAAAGTACAGGCTTTTGGACACTGCCAGCAGCGTGTTGCTTGCCTCATCCCCGAAATCTTTCGCATCCGGCGCTTCCCCGATGCCGAAGCTGTCCAGCACGATCAAAAAAACTCTCTTCATTCCGGTCACCTCAATCTATCTTGTTCAGAATTTTATCTTCTCTTTAGATTATAGTGCTAACTGCTGTAAGACTCAAGGAAATGATACACTTCTTCCACGGAATGAAATTTCTTTTTCTCTTTCAGCATCTGGTGGACTTCATCCGGCAGATCATTTTTTGTTAAATCTGTATATTCAAAAATTTCTTTTGTCTGATTGTTCAAGATCACCAGACTGCCGTCGCGCAGGGCGAGCCCGTAGGTTGTCTTTTTCTTTTTAGAAGTCTCTGCCTGCTCTTTTGTCGTCTGTTCTTTGATGATTGTGGACTGCACCTGATGGACCAGCTTGTCCTGGCTGGTATCCTTCTGATAAAACGCCACATAACACATATACCCGCAGAGGGTTGTGATCACGACCATATATATTAATAAAAAACGGTTGATTTTGTTCATACGAAACACTCCTTTTCCATAAGCGTTCCCAAAATCAGCCGTTCTATTCAAAAAAAATCAAATTTAGCAATTTACATGATTCAGCAGCAAAATATCCTGTTCTTTTGCCGTATCACATCGGCAGGAAATTACTTTCTGAATATCCAGATACACAAAACCGTCTTCAAAACCATCGGTATTAATCTTTTGGACTTTGACAAAATTCTTGCTGAAATCCAGGACGGATCCGAGGATGGAATATCTTCTGTCTTCATCCATATAAAAACTCACGAGCAGTCTCTGTTCCTTGGCATATCTCAAAAGTGCCTCCATACAGGACTGATGATCCTTCTTTATAATCCTCCCGTGACTTCTTTTCTTGTGGAGATACAGCGTTCCAATCCGCCTCTCCTTGCTGCCGTCTGTTCTAATATTTGATTCATGCCCTATCCTCCGCTTTTTCTTATATTATAGCAGAAAAGTAAACAGATTATAATTAATTATCAAAATTGTAAAGAAAATACGAATTTATTTCCGGTATCTGGAAATTTTAATCTTTTAGTATCCTATTCTAAAGTAATCTAAATATGATTTATACCGATCCTGTGCCGTTAGACAAGTATCGTTCAAAAAGCCTTTTTCATGATTCCATTCCTTCAGACCGCGGTAATAAAACATCTTTAGGTCATCACTGATAATAAACGGTACAATATTATGTTTTAAACATTCTTTAAAAAGAATCAGCCTGCCCACTCGTCCATTTTCATCTGGAAATGGAACGATAGGGATTAAAAGCTATTTATAAATTCCCCAATAGCCGTATCTTTCGCCACCCTTACGTTCTATTTTTCCCTTTTCTATAAGTAGCGCTAATATTTTTACTTCTATTGAGACATCTTTTGTGACATTAGGGGCTTTGGAATCTGATACTTTAGGATTTTGAAGAACAGTAAATTTCACCATAATATCTTCTCCATGAACAATATACTCCGGAGCGTCCACTCCAAAATTTTTGCAGGCATCCTAAATTTTCAGAATGCCACATCCCCAGCTTTCGATATATCCTGCACGATAAAATACTCTTGTAATATCCGGTGATTTATCTCAAAAAATCTTCCACTAACGCCTGATTGATATCATTTTTTATCAAGTTTCGAGCATGTCTAAAATTCTGAAAAACATCCACTCCAACAAGATATTTATCTTCTAAGTCTTTCTCATTCATTTTTGCCTTTTCTTCTCTTGTCAGCCGCGAATACTCTTCATGAACAATCTTAGACACCATTTTCTTTTTTGCAATAAGGTCCAAAAGTTGAAACTCAATGTACCTATTCACTCTATAATACAGTGGATCTCCTATTTTTTTGCGTATTGTTTCTGGTGAAGGCTCGTTAGATGTACATATAAAAATTACATTCCTCAAATCAACATCATAATTTTTATCCATGTAATGACCTTCATCAAACATCTGATAAAACGCACTCCATATACCTGGATTTGCTTTATCAAACTCATCCAATAAAACCACATTACTTTTTCGTTCTAATAAGTCCTTTGCAAAACTTCCTCTGTTATGATCAGCACCATATAAATAATCAAAAAAACCTTGCGTCTGATACATAGATAATTGTTGCCTAAACAATTCTCCACCAAGAAGCATACTCAAATATTTAGCTGTCTCTGTCTTCCCAACACCCGAAGGCCCATAGAACATAAAAATGATTGGTGCATTCTTATTCTTCTTACGATATAACTCGTACAACGAAGCCAATAATTGTTTTTTCACTTTAGGTTGCCCTATTATCTCCTCATCAAAATGAATATTAATGCTCTCTAACTGTTTCTTTCCTATCGACCTATATTTGTATTGCTTTATCTTTACATTCTCTTTGCTATGGGATCGAATAATTTCATCCTTAATACATTCTGGTGGATTCTGCAAATATACAATCTCCAAAGTATCATCCACTCGATCCAAAATAGTACAGAAATTCTGAATACCTCCCTCCGTGATGCTCGAATATGACATCGAATATCCTACTACATAATCAAAATCTACTTTTCTAAATACATTTTCCGAATCGCAGACCTTAACCAAAGTTTCCAAAGGGTAATATCTTTCTGGAATAATTTTCGAAAACTCATTACGAGGTCCATAATATAATACAAATTTTGCCATCTATTCAACTCCTGCCAATATAATATCATAAATAGGCAACGATTTGTCCTCATTGTTCTCTGCCACAACCTGCTCAAAATCAGTTATAATTTTTCCTTCATCAGAAAACATCTTTGAAAAATCAAACTGATCTTCTTTTCCCTTTCCCACTTCAACACCATAAAAGTTCAAATTCATCTGTAATAAATCAGAAATCCCATAGTTGTTCTTAAATGCTTCATTGTTAAAGCGGAATATTGCCTTTTCCGTTTCCTTTATTGCTAACAGTTCATAATATCCCTTTCCCAAACGCAATGTATCATACATTTTATTCATATTGATTGCAAAATCTCCATCAACACAAATCTTCCCCTCTGTCATTGCTAAATAAGGAGTAATTGTCTGAAAATATGCAATAGAGTTAGGCATAATATATATGCTATATCCATTCATACATTTAATGTCACTGTCCGACTCCCTTACAACCTCTATAAAATCTGAGAGTGTCGTATTTGAAATCGTTGTTTTTATAAAATTTTCTCCTGATGTGTAGGCTCCTATATTAGAGTCTAAGTTTGCACTTCCGCTAACAAACAAAGAATTAAATAGAACTTTTAGCCTTGCACCAGCTCTAATTTCAGTATTGTTTCCGACCTTTTCTTCTTCTGAATCAGAAATCAATAACGTGCCACCATTGAGAATAGTCAAATAGTCTGTGGCAGAATTTTCATCAAAATATACCATTTTTCTCATATACTACCTCATTAAAAATTTCAATCCTAAAATATTCCAAATATATCACACTCTCAAGGCGAAAACACTTTTAAAATACCTTCTCTCATCAAATAAACGATGTCTTCTACTTCCATATGCATTTTTCGACATTATTACTCGAATACTATTTCTTCCTCTGCCTTTGCATATACATCCAACTGATTCTCCATATCCAACTGATTAACCAGCCAGCCACGTGTCATACACATCTTGATAAAGTCATCAATACGATTTACTCCATTCATTTCTTTTAATGTTACAACTACACCAAATTGAAGAGGTCCTTTTTTTCTCCGCAAACGTTCTTTGGTATTTATCTTAAGTCCCCAAAGACCAGATTCATATGCTTTCCTTGGTATTCTTCTTTCTTTAATTTCTTCACTGATATGTTTAATATTATCCCATTTTCGATACATTCTTCTTGCATCTTCTTCATAAAGGGTAATCAGCTTATCTTCCGATTGCTGGTTATTATCTATTGGTTTTATTTTAGCTTTTCTGTTTTCAACAACAACCCTTCCAAAGTGTATATCCATTTCAGTGCTTGTATAATCAACCCCCTGATTACGATCACACTGTGGAAAATATACTAACGTTGCTCTTGCATAAAATGGATGTGCATTATCTACAACTGGTACTGGCAGATTATATGTATATGTCTCATATTCCTCTGATGCACCAGTCAAAATAAAACGTATCTCATCATCTGAAGATTTTATAATATCACTAATATGTTTTGGAACAACACCATAACCAATGCTATGGGAAATATCATCTTTCCTATTCCATCCCGCAGCAGCATCAATCAATAATGCTTTTGCAACTTCTCTACTCAATCCCATAATATGAATTAAATATGCCAGTTTTCTTGAAATCCACGGTGCTGCAAATGAAGTTCCGCTTACATATGCCGCCCCCATATCATCACGACATACAACCATTTTATCCATATAGCTGGAACCACCTCCACCATAATAGCTAATATCAGGCTTATGGAAAAAGGATAATACAGGACCAACTCTAGTATAAGATGCTGATTTTCCTCTAAAGTCTACGGCATTGACAACCAGAGAATTAAGTGAATCTGCTGGCGGTCCAATTCTCATATCTTTTTTTGTTTCACCATATGGAATATTTGTCCCCGCAACAACAAAAATAACATCATATTCACTTTGTATGCGGTCAAGTTCTGCTGCCTCTGGAGAAATAAAATTAGGCTTGATTTCAAGTCTGGAACCCAATGATAAATTCCATACTTTAATATCTCTATTTGAGGCGACAATGTTTCGTATCATTTTCAATACAGTAAACGAACTAAAACCCTTATGTGTTGCAACACCAAAATGTCGTACTCGGAATCTGCCACACCCATCATCAAGTGACGGATTACCTTGCGGACCATCTACAATAATATAACTTACTTCTGTTCCATGCTCATAATCTTCTGAGGTCAAAGGAATATTCGGATCAAGTAAATTTTTATATTCCACCCACTCATGAAAATACACCTTTTCATTAAATTGTGTGTCAATAACTCCTATTACAGGTTCATTGGTCGGATGAGGTATTAGGCTTTCTTCATTACTAGGCTCCTCCTTATCATCTAACACCTCATCTCTCGTAAGCCGGGAAAAATCAGTGACACTCATCGCAATCAGATACGAAGCGTTATTATATAACAGTTTCGCTTCATCTGGATTAAGTCTTAACGTAGTGCCATCAATAATACGTTCATCAACAATATGAATCCCAAACTTTGACAACAATTTCTTTGTTTCAATGCCCGTCTGATAAATTGTGATAATGGACTCCTCTGTTATCTCTTCTGTTGCGCGATCAATATCAAACCTTTCAACGTAAAATCCATCCACCACAGCATTTAAAAATTTGGATTTAGAAAATTCACGAAATCTATCCGCCGGCGTCTCTGCTATCTTTTCTGTCTCCTCGCTAGTAATATCTCCATTAAAGTATTTTTCAATAACAGATATTGTTTCATTCAAAACTACGATTGCTTTTTCAATCGTTTTAAGCGAAACATAATGAGTAAACACATGCTTTTGTATCTCTTTACCATCCTCGTCTGGTTCCCATATAAACTTAACTCCTCTGATAGATTTCGTAGGCGATTTACTATTCTCAGACAACAAAATTTTCAGTCTATTACTCTTTGCAACAATATGCGTATAGTGTACGCTAACCAAAGCACCATTGATATCTGTATTGGTTCCCCAGTATTGCAAAATTCTTTTCAATTGCTCAGATAATTCAATAAGATGTAACGAAGACACACTTCTTCCCTTTGGAAGTCTCGGCGAGCCAGGTTTGGAGCCATTAGGCCTTTGTTCAAACCTTCCTTTTAATTGTAAAATGTTATTCATTCATTACACCTTCTTTCAGTTCTCTTGCAACACTACTTTTTGATTTTCCAACCAGTATTTCTATTTCTCTAACTGTAAATTTCTGACTCTGAAGTTTTTTCAAATCTTCCGGTTTTTCATTGCAAACTGCATAGTAAAGCCTTCTAAAATAATCCATACCATCACGTGGATTGCTAAATGCGATAGACGTTTTAATCAAATTTTTCAATTCTCCCGGATATGGTATCTGTGGCATTAGTTTCATTATTTTACGGAACAAGCGGATATCCCTATTTGCCAGTTTTAATTTATCAAGATATTGATCTAACATCTTCTCTGCAATCGTAAGAAGATCTTCTTGGGTATATCTATCAAAATCAATAACTGAATCAAATCTTCTAATTAACGCTTTGTCAAAATATTTATAAAGATTCGTCGTTGCAACTAAAACAACATTTTCATTCATTCTATCGAATCCCTTCAACATAGCAGAGGTGGCGCGTCCCATTTCCCGTAAATCATTCTGATTCGTTCGATCTAAAGCCAAGGCATCGATTTCATCAAACATGACAATTACCTTATTTGGTTGAACAAAACTATTTATTTCCTTGAATAACATAGATAAATTCTTTTGTGTCTGTCCAAGCTTACTATCAATCACTGCTGAAAAGTCCACCATAAAAATTTCTCTATTCAATATTCGTGCAACTTGCTTAACTGCCTCTGTCTTCCCTGTTCCTGGCGCTCCCTGAAATAAAAACTTATTAATTCCAACATGACGTTCAATTGCATTTACTACGCCCAATAAATCACTGGTAATTACATCTGGAAGTAACAGAACCTCTTCCTTTCCCTCAATTTTTTCAAAAAAGGGAGAAGTATTCTCCGACATCTGTGGTACAAACGTATTCACATTGGACAATAAGGACATAATATACTCCGAAAGCTGATAATCTCCAGAAGCATCAAATCCTTTAGCAATTTCATAAGCTTCATTTCGAAAGCCCGCATCATTCTTTTCTACATAATACTTTATTAAACTTATCACATTTTTTTTCTTCATGATACGCACTCTCCTCCTCATTTTTCTATGCTTTAGCTTATCATGTTGGGACATTTTTGTCAATATTGGGACAAATATCACAAAAACTAAAGGAGCATTTACACACGATCCTGTAAATGCTCCTTTAGTTTTTATCCTATAAATTTATATACAAAGCAGTTTGCCGCTGTTACACCGCTTTCTGCTGGTGTCTCCTTGTTACCTTCCCATCTTGAAATGGATGAATACGCTCAAATCTCACATGAAATTCAATCATTGTTTCTAATGTTATATTTATAGTACTGTTATACCACATCAACAGTTTTTGCATTTCATTATGAACATTTTCTTGAAGAACAGTTTCCATCCCGACCACTTCATTTGGCAGAGTTTTATAATCACCAACTAAAAACCAGTCTTTTCTGGAATCACTGGTCCCCGATTTTAACAAAAAATGGAGCTCTTTGATAAACTTTTCTGTCAAGGCTGCTTTTGACTGTTCGATAATAAAATCAATTCAGCGGAAATGGTTTACGGTTTCGATGATATTATCTACATTTAGGCTCTCATTCTCAATACCAACCGTATTTGTTTCAAAAATATACCTCGTCTGATCATGGGTCAGTCTGCTGCCTTCAATATGATTGGAGTTATATGTCAGATCAATCTGAGTCTTATGATAAATACCCCCGGATTTTTCCGTCTTCTTTTCATACTGTAATATTTCTAAAAGTGTTTTTGGCTAATTGCCTTTTTTATTTTTACGTTCTGGCTTCACTGCATTTTCTGGTATATTCCATGTTTTTCCTGTAAGAAAGGCCCCTTGTACCCGGCCATTAGCACAATAATTCCGCACGCTGCGCTCAGAAATTCCCCATTTGTCTGCCATCTGTGATACAGAATAATAATCCATTTTAAATCCCCCACATCATATAATTATCTATTCATAAATCCAATTCTTGTACCAGTATACCACATTATCGGCAATATTCCATTATGTTTTTTCGATTCCATAGCGTTTATTGCCGATATCAGTCAAAAACATCCATCCAATTTATTTTTGGAGATTCCATTGACAGACGAATCCTATTGTCGGGCTATGATTAGTTTTTATAATAACTGCTTAATTTCCATGTTTTATTTGTTCTTACAAATACAGCTGTGGCAGGATTAGCCGTTTCCGAATCTTCGGGAATAAAAACAAGAAAATAGCACACATCATTAGGAAGATATTTTTTCTCTTTATCATTAATCTGGTCTTCCGGAAATATTCCATATTTATCGTAGCTGTTTTTTTCATAGTTTATAGATTCAAATTTGATCTTGTTTTCCTTCAAATATTTTTTCAATTTTGCTTTCATCTTTTTAATATCCGCCGGACTCTGATTCCATGAAATTTTGCTTTCTGCAACCTGTTCTGTCGATTGTGTCTGTTTCTTTTCAGTAGACTGTATCGTTTTCTTATTGTTACAGGCAGTAAGAAATACTGCTAACAGTAAGCAAGTAATTAAAACTTTTTTCAAGATTTTCTCCTACATTTAAAGAAGCCCTCATTTCATGTATCTTAATTAAAATAAAGATAACGAAAGAAGGCCTATAAATCAATACAATTACAATAATTTTAGTTTCTGAGCTAATCTTAAAATAGCATGTCCCTTCGGCATTTGTTTCAACTCTTCTTCTGAAAAAGTTTGAAATTTAATTACAAATATAAAGTAACTAATCATACCAACAGGCACCGCAACAGCCAAGCAAGCCGCATAACCTATGCTAGATCCAGATATAAACTGTTCAAAAACCCAGGAAATGATAAATATTACAATTCCCATGATCCCAGCACTGAAAACAGGTTTTAATACAGATTTTTTTACATCCTGTCTATACCCTGTAAATTTAGTGAGCGCCCGGGCGTTCAGCATGCTCATGACGACTGAAAAAGCCACCGTTGCCAAAACGATTGCATAAACATTGGCATTTGTGGTCTGAATTAAAAGTACCAAAACTGCAACATTGGCTACAACTGAAATTGCTGAATGTTTTACTGGAACTCTCATCTTCCCAAGACCCTGCAGGATACCGTTTGTCATAGTAGACAGACAGTAAAATACAATAGAAACAGCACCGACTTGCAGCATCCTCGGACTCAATCCCTCAACTGCATATTTGGGTCCGAACAACAGTCCAATCACAGGTTTTGCTAAAACTGCAATTCCAACTGCGCATGGAATAGCAATCAATAATATAAACCGGACGGCTGTATCAATATTTCTTTTGATCGCATCCTGTTCATTGACCGCATAAGACCCTGCAATATCAGGTACAATGGCATTGGATAAAGAAGATGCGATCGCGATGGGAACATTGATCAATACATTATACTGACTTGAAAACAGGCCGTAAAAAGCAGATACTGTTGTCTCCGGCAATCCTTTATTCGTCAGCAGATGTCCAAATAAAGTAGAATCTATACTGACACTGCAGTTATATATAAATGTACTGAAAATTACCGGGGTGATCGTAAAGATCAGAATCTTTACAATTCGTTTGTAGGATTCGGTCTTTTTTGTTTTATCGTGCTTTATCTGTAACTTTACTTTTGGTCGATAACTTAAATAAACAATAAAGCAGAATAAAAGTCCGATCAAAACACCTGCTCCAGTACCTATGGCACTTCCTGCTGCTCCGTGTTCAGCCAATTTAAAGGCTGCTGCTTTTGTAGCATGTCCTACATAAGGCGCAACTAATACATATGCCATGACAACGCTGACCACAGCATTAAGCAGTTGTTCGATGATCTGTGATACGGAGGTAGGCACCATAGTATTGTGCCCTTGGAAATATCCCCGCAGTACACCTAAAATTCCGGAAAAGAATATTGTTGGCGACATAGTCCTTAGTGCAAAGACAGACCCCTCATTCGGAACAAGAAAAGGGGCCCCAACATATGTGAAGATGAACCCTGCACCGCCAACTACTGTCGCGTATATTAAAGCTCCATGAAACACTCTCTGTGCATTTTTATACTGTTTCATTGCAAGCCTTGATGCAATCGCTTTGGATACTGCCAGTGGAATGCTAAACGATGCTATCAGTAAAACCATACTATAGATCGTATATGCAAATCCATAGTATCCCATTCCCTGCTCGCCAATAACAGAAAATAATGGTCTTCTATACAGTAATCCAATAATTCGGCAAAGCATCTGAGCCGCAATCAATATGGTTCCTTGTACTAAAAAACTGCTCTTTTGTTTTTTCCCCATAGTTACCTCTAATCTCTCGTGTAGTGGACCAGCTGCAAGATCTCTTCCTGTTTCTCTTCCATCACCGCACGTTCTTCATCTTCCATGTGGTCATATCCAAACAGATGAAGCATACTGTGGGCGATCAAAAAGGCATATTCTCTCTCCAGGCTGTGTCCGTAAGCCTCGGCCTGTTCCTTTGCCTTGTCCATGGAAATCACAATATCACCCAGCATCAGCTCCCCTGAATCCGGGTGAAACGCTGCCGGATCTTCTTCCAGTCCGTCGAAACATCCAGGCTTTTCGTACTCGACCATCGGAAAGGAAAGAACGTCCGTGGGACGGTCAATGCCCCTTTGTTCCAGATTGATCCGATGGATCTCATTATTTCCCACGAGCATGAGATTCACTTCGCACTCAAAAGGGCATGTTACATAATCCACAGCAGCCTCAATAACTTGTCCGGCAATCATTTCACAGTCTATGCCTGCTGTTCCTTCATACTCATTCTCTAAAAAAACACTCATAACTTTACCTGTCTTTCATTCGTTTCCGGGGAGTTTTCTCTTTTTTCTTTCGGTTTTTGCTTTCTTCATATTTATCATATGCCGTGACGATCTGCTGTACCAGAGGGTGCCGCACGACGTCCTTGTTTGTCAGCTTACATATTCCGATATCCGGAATTTTCCCAAGTACTCTTACTGCTTCTTCCAGGCCTGAAATACTGTCAAACGGGAGATCTTTCTGGGTCAGATCACCGGTAATGATCGCCTTTGATCCAAAACCGATCCTGGTTAAAAACATCTTCATCTGGGCGGGTGTCGTATTCTGTGCCTCATCCAGGACGATGTAGGAATTATCCAGTGTCCTTCCCCTCATATAAGCCAGAGGAGCTACCTCAATCAGACCCTTTTCCATGTTCTTCATAAAGGCATCTGCCCCCATGATCTCATAGAGAGCGTCATAGAGCGGCCTTAAATACGGATCTACCTTGCTCTGCAGATCCCCCGGAAGAAAACCAAGCTTCTCACCGGCTTCTATGGCCGGCCTGGTGAGGATGATGCGGTTCACTTCATCATTCTTAAATGCAGTGATGGCCATGGCCATCGCCAGATAAGTCTTTCCGGTCCCTGCCGGTCCGATTCCAAACGTGATCATCTTCTCTGAGATCTGTTCCAGATATTTTTTCTGTCCCAGTGTCTTGGCTTTCACAGGCTTTCCCTGGACGGTGTGGCAGACCACATCCTTATCCAGTTCCAGCAGATGGCCGCTTTTTTCTTCCATGGACAGGGACAAAGCGTAATTGACATTCTGTTCTGTGATAATGTTGCCTCTCCTGGAGAGTTCCAGCAGTTCCCCGATCACAGACTCCGCTTTTTTCACAGCTTCTTCGCTGCCCACTACTTTCAGCTGACCGTCTCTTAAAATCAAGTTTACATGAAGAGTCTTTTCGATCTTCTTCATGTAAACATCAAATTGTCCAAATACATTTCCTCCATGCTCAGAAGGAAATTCCAAATCTATTTCTATTGGATTCATAGGTACTCCTCAACATTTTATTTTCTTATATTAATAGTAGTTTACCATTTGCCTCCGATCTTTTCAACATTTTGTCATACGGCAGCAGACAGAATTACTGCGGAGCAGCGGTTGTCGGCGTAATTTTTTCTACCTGTTTTTTCGTCAGAGATTTTATATTTCTGATCTTTCCAACCGGCTCCTCAACATCAATCGTCCCCTTGGCAATGTAGTCATTTCCCTGTCTCTCATATTGAATGTTGGTTTTTATCACTTTAATTCCCTTTTTCTTCTTGTCATTGACATATGCGGAGAGCCGTTTTTTCAGCTTATCCTGAGCCTGTGCTTCCGTCAAAACTCTTCTTTTGGGTTCGTATCCTTCAAACTTCTTTGTTGTGATGCCGATTGGAAAATATAGATCACCGATGTGCAGCAGTTTCTTCTCACCTAAGACGTCATAATCCCCTTTCTGCTCCTTGATCGGAAGCTTGAGCTGCCAGTTTAACAGCTGTATACTTTCCACCCGCGTACTTTTCGATATAAACTTTTTCTCATAAGTGGCAATCGGTATGGTCTCCTTGTAATCTTCTTTGGTTCTCAGAATAATTTGCCCGTCGGCTTTGATCTTGCTTGTCTCGGTGACCTGATAATCGTCACTGTAATAATAGATCATTCCCGAAATGAGCGTATCTCCCCTTTTTACTTTGTCTCCCACCTGGACTAAAGGAGTGCCGCTTTTTACTGACATAGAAGTAATTGTTCCCTTTTTATTGGAAACAATATCACATGGCTTTCTGGGATTTTGTTTCGTTTTCCTGTCCAATGATTCCTTTATGTCAATATGTAATCTGGTGCCGTTGATGGAACAGGAAACCCATGCAATGCCTTCGTGGTCTTCCCGGATATGTTCCTCTAACAGGTTGCAGTCAATCTTTTTCTTATACGTCCCGATTTGATAAAAATTGCTCTTTACATATTTCAGCATATCGCTTTTGGAATACCGTTCATTTCCCGACACTGTGATCTCCCAGATAAACTGGGACATTAAAAACATCAGGACTAAGGCCATGCCGATGCCGAAGAAAAACACCTTTCGTTTCCGGTGCTCCAATAAAAAAAAGGGAAGCCCCTTTCTCCCCAGAATCCGGACTGAAGTCCCGGTTTTTTCTGCAAGTGCCAGAACAGTTTCATAGGCTCTCTTTTGTACGGAACACTGATATCCATTCCCACCCGGCTTCAGATTCCAGAGCACCAGGTTTTGTTTTGCACATAGGTTAAGAAAACGTTCCACGGAAGGACCTGATATCTCTAAAAATATACTTCCGAAAAAATACTGTATTAATCTGACCATCCTGATTCTCCTTTATGCGTATTCCAGCCGTGTGATTTCGCCGGTCACCTTCATAATTTCCATGGAATAATATTGAATGACAAGATTTGTCCCTATGATCCTCAAAACCACGTGGTTTCCCTGGACGGCGATTTGATTTTCTTCGTAAGACAGGATTCCCTTATAATTTTCAATCATCACCTGTTCATTGCCGGTTAAGGTAATAATAAAATCGCCAAAGACCACATCTCTTGGAAGGGATAAACCTTTGGCTAATGCCTCCTTTGGCTTTTTCTTCATATAGACCCTCACTATGCTTTTTGGCGCAGCAGCACACTTAAGCATCCTATCGTTGTTTTAATATATGCAAAAGAAAAGCACCGTATACCTCAAGTATACGATGCCTGCTTCTATTATTTTACTTTTCTTTTACGAGCCGCTTCAGACTTTTTCTTACGACGAACACTTGGTTTTTCGTAATGCTCTCTTTTGCGGATTTCCTGCTGAATACCTGCTTTGGCACAGTTTCTTTTAAATCTGCGAAGAGCGCTGTCTAAAGATTCATTTTCTTTAACGATAACGTTTGACATTCTTAATTCCTGACCTCCCCTCCAGCCTTATATTGTGCATTATGACTGTTTGGGCACTTTCTTGCACTAGATTATTATACCATAATTGGGATATTCGTCAATAGTTAAAATCATGTTTTTCAACGGAAAAAATGAGTTTTTATAGTTGACTTTAGAGAGGATTCCAGATCTCTTTAAGAAGATGCTCGGGCACCTTTGTCTTTACCTCTTCTTCAACTGCGTAAATACAATAATTTTTTAAATCTTCTGCGGCTACCCCTGCACTTCCGGTAAAAGCCCTCGGTGCCATTCCCTGCTGCCGGCCTAAAAAGGACAGCGGTGAGTCGCTTCCAGTATCATTGACGGTGTCTTTTACCTGATATGTATATTTTACATGATAGATGTCTAAGATATCCCGGATTTCATTGAATTTCTTTACGGATCTGCCCTGATAGATCTGCTGCTTTTTCTTTAGCATATAACATTCTCCTAATATCCGAATCGTTAAATTGGTTCCACAAACTTTTCATATATTATATCATTCTTTTAATTTTCAATCAACTATTTATACAATCACAATATCATGAGTATTTTAATAGCTTTTCATTCTATTTTTTTCTAATATATGTTAATATAGTATTAATTATAAATTTATTAATCTTTATAAATACAGATTTATGAAACAACTAGTTCATCTAAAAGAAAGGAAGGTACAAATGAAAAAATTGAAACAAATATGCAGCGTAATGTTATGCATGATTATGGTGACCGTATTTACCATAACTCCAATCCGTGCAGACGATGTAACAACACCTCCAACTACTACTATTTCAGGAACTGCTTCTATCACAGGAACCGTTTCACAATTTTCCGAGACTAAGGATGTAAAAGCATCTCTTTCAAATACAACTCCGGCTATAGGAGTAACTGTGGAAGCTACAATCGCATACAAAGTTGGAACCGTAGAAAAAACAATCAAGTCAGGTCCTATTACCAAAGAAACAAAAACAACAGACCCAGCTACCGAAGTAAATTTTAGCTTTACAAAGGAAGATTTAAATCTATTACCCGCAGGTACTTACGACATTAAAGCTAAATCTACAACTGACAGTGAAAATCCTGTTGCAGAAGCAACGATTGGTTCTATTATTGTTAATAAAGAAACCCCGACAGTAACCATTGACAAGTCCATCTCGCTGACAAAATCAAGAAGCAATTTTGAAACAGCCGATGGGGAGATCAAGGCAAAACTTGACAAAGCATTCTTTTCAAATACAAATCCAGCTTCTCTTGAGTTAACCGCATCCATCAATGACAACAGCAATGTTGCTAAAGTCACAGAGAAAGCCACAGCGACTAAAAACGGTGAGGTATCCTTTACTTTTACTCAGGCCGACTTAAATACACTACTGGAAGGTGATTACACAATTACTGTGACTTCTGCCGGAAATGACTTTAACAATGCAGTAGCCGCTGTCACCCTCGGAACCATCAAAATAACACCGATGGTAAATGCATCTGTTAAGACTCCTCAGACATTCGATTTATCGAAACAAGGCGATATCGTCATAGGTGTTGATAATAACGGTCGAACTTTAAAAGACATCAAAAACGGATCCCAAACCTTGACAAGCGGAAAAGATTATACTGTCGGAGACAAAATTGTAACAATCAACAAGAATTATTTCAGCCAATTTGCCGTAGGAAAACAACATTTAACGTTTGATTTCGATGAGGGCAGTGATCCGATCTGTGAAGTCGATATCATAAAATCCTCAAAAAACACAAACCTGATTTTAAAAGGATATAAAGGCAAATCCATTACGACATTATCAAACAGAACTGCCGGAAGTAAGCTTCCCGGATGGAACAAGAAAAGCTATAAGGCAGCCGGAAGAAAAGGTTATGAGTTTGTCGGATGGACCTACAACGGAAAAACCGTGACAACAGTTCCAGATGACAGATTAAATGTAACACTCACTGCAAAGTTTTCAAAGTTAAGTGTCGGCAGGGCTTCTGCTTTGTCTGTAAAAGGCAAATCCGGCAAAGGAGTTGGATTCACAGCAAAATCAAAGACTTACACAAAAGCAGACGGAACAAGACGTGCATTCCGTTTCCGCTACTCCCGAAGCAGCAGCATGAAAAATGCGGCTTACAAAACAACGGGATTAGGTAAAAATGTATATACAAAAACAGGATTAAAGAAAAATGCACGGTACTACGTTCAGGTAAGATATTACTATTATGATTCAACGAATCAGAAAGTATATGGAGCATACTCAAAAAGTACATCTGTGAAAGCGTACTGAGTTTTTTCTTCGTAATTAGATAGCCCTCTTTTCAAACTGAGAAAAGATAAAATAATTCAGTTTAAAGGTCAGGAGTGAAAAATAGCGTGTGAAGTTCCTTTTGAACTTACACACGCTATTTTTTACTCCCTGATTCTCAATGTGAATTTTTTATTTAAATAAAATTTTATATGCGATCTTTAATTATCCTTATTACCACGAATTAACCACGATTGAATGAGCCTTGATATGACAATAAAACCAACATGGGAGATAACACAAAACAGTGTATCTCTGACAGCTTACGTAAAGCTGTGGCAAGATTATCATCAGATATTTGAATTATATAATTCAAAACTTCGAACGAAGTATAATCACAAGAATATTTGTCCATTGTTAGAAATACAGAAAAGGGAGTAGAACAAAGTGGGCAAGCCCACTTCATCTCCCCAACCCCTCACTCTTTGAGGGGCTTGACAACTTTGCGTGCCAGATGCAATTTGCCGCAGGCAAATAATTTCCTTACGCATCTGTGCACAACCCGCGGAGCGTTTTTTTTCATAGGGAAGGTCGTAGAACTTTCCTATGAAATGAAAAAGCCCGTACAAAACATGTGATTTGTACGAGCCGATTAAAGCAATATTTAGTTGTATATCTTTTCCTGCAAGTCTAATTGTATCTGCTGTCCCTGCGGTATTTCATCATAAGAGACTGATAAACAGCTCCGTTGTCATGAAAAACATAGTCACAAAATTCCTGAAGCTGTTCTTTGGAATAGAGGTCAAACCGAAGTTCAAGCAGTTTCTTCTCTACTGTTTCCTTGATGTAGGGTAAATCTGAAAAATAAGCACACCCCGTTTCAATCTTCATGTCCTCAAAAATATCTCTGTCCATAAAATTCCCCACAGTCTTTATCTGCTCCTGCGTGATTTCCTTACTGTGAATACGCCAGCCAGCAGACCAAGAGATACGAACATTAGTGCAAGCCACGTTGTCATATTCGTGCTGTCGCCGGTCTTGGGGCTGTTAGCCGCTGTCTGCGTATCTGTGCTTTCCGGTTTCTTATCTGTATCCGTTGCAGACGGTTTCTTGTTATCGTCTGTTGTTGGCTTCTGTGTGTCTTTTTCCTTGACAGTCAATGTAACTTCAACATCTTTTACAGTATTGTAATTATCCGTATCTTCTGGTGTATAAGTTACTTTGAATGTATTCGTTCCAGCACTTCCAACAGAAGTTGTTGTAGCGTCCTGCCACGCAAAGCCCTCTGGAAGTGCTACGTCTGCAAGGGTCTGTCCGACAGTTGCCGTCAAGCCAGTTGGTGATTTATAAGTCGGGTCTGCCTTGCTGATTGTAAACTCTTTCCAAGCTGTCTCCGCTCTCTTATAAGTATCGTCTTCTGCAACAGTCGCTTTCACTCGATATGTGCCAGCATTTTTTGGAGCAGTATCAATGTCATTCCAATTATTACCGTCTTTGACCTGATAAGAGAATGTAACATCTCTGTTATCGCCTGTTACGATACAATCATCTTTTGATAATGAAACTGGGGTTTTATCATAAATCCTATCAAGATTAAGTGGGTTTTTGAATGTAATTGAGTTGTCAGCTTTTTCAATCCATTTAGCCTGATAAGTGTGACCGGAATTATCCAACTTGTTTACCGGGGAGTTTATTATGTCAATTTCTTCCCACCCATCAAAAGTGTATCCAGATTTTACAGGAGCTGCATATTCATCAAGAGAAAACACCGTATCCTCTGGAAAAGTCCCCCCATCTGTAATAAGAAATACGTGGCTATATCCGCTATTCGTATTTAGGTTATTATGGGTACCACCAATGTTTGCAACTTGCGCTTTGTCAGAAACATATACAACAGCAGAGTTACTGCCTGTGTAGGTAGCGAAAGAGTTAGAAACAAAGGTTGTCGGGATATTTTCGGTCATGTTAAAAATGACCTTATTTCCAAAGTTGGATAATCCATACTTTCCAATACTGTTTAAAGTTTTAGGTAGTCTAATGTAGCCTGCTAAATTGCAGTTGTTAAAGCCATATTGTTTGATTTCTGTTAGCGTGTCGGGCAAGGAGATGCTTGTATTCGTGCTCCAATTTTTAACATTCTTAAATGTTTGGTCTCCTACGCTAGTAATCCCCTCAGAAATAATTACCCTGCTGACATCGTTTTGGTTCCACGGTTGTTTGCCTACTATCACATCTCCACAAGTAGATATTTCCCCAGATCCGGAAAAAGTCAAGGTGTCACCTTCAACATTGTATTCAGTCAGTCCGATTACCCGAATGGTGTAATCGGCTTGTGGTTTATTTATATAATATTCAGTAAAATCAGTACTTCCTGCACGGCAATCCGCTACCCAGTTACCATCAGCATCAAAAGCAGCGCATGCAAGAACTGCATTCTGAATATTGTCAGCATAAGTAACTGATAAAGAAACTTTTGCGTCTTTGGAAACAGTTATTTGCTGGGCGTTATCTGTATTTGTAAATTTAATCTCATTGATAACATCGCTATATTTGCTAAAACTATCAGAGTCAATTGTTACAGTAACGTTATTGCTAGTATCAGACTGTGGCACAATGCCTGTGCCGGAACCGTCATCCAGACTAGTAGGAGCAATACTACGGTTCAGATTCGTAGGTTCGCTCTCTGTTTCCGGGTTTACATCATCTTTGCCTGTAGTGTCTGTATCTTTGGTGTCGTCCGTTGTTGCACCAGTCGTATCATCTGTTGTATCAGTGTTATCTGTCATATCCGTCGTATAGTCAGCTTCATTTTCCTGCACTATAGTATCATCATTTTCCTGTGCGAAAGCAAGATTAGACTGTACGCCAATGACCATACATAAGACGAGCACGCAGGCGAGTAGGCTTTTCAATTTTTTTTGCTTCATCTTATTTCTCTCCTTTTTGATTTTTCATATTTGTGGAGGTCTTGAACCAGACAGGGCAAATCCTGCATCTCCAT
>OAWS01000187.1_pt1 | contig 60591 bp, 52 predicted proteins | sample 1517141 | NCBI WGS metagenome assembly OAWS01 (sample SAMEA2580173, study PRJEB22360) | human gut metagenome | biome: human gut; feature: human-associated habitat; material: faeces | place: Denmark | collected 2008/2010
GGTTTTATTATGAAATCCTTGAGAATAAACTGTCAACTTTTTTTATACCACACCATTCCTTTTCATAGGAGTCCTCTGAAGTATCCGAAACCCATAACAAAAAATTCACACGATCTGGCGTCAGACGATTTATCATCTTTTTTGTTCGTTCCATGTTTGGATACCATGTCCCGCACCGGTACTCCATTTGCGAAATATCATTACAGATCTGGTCAAATTCTTCCTGTGACATTCTCACTTTACTGCCTTCTATTCTCATATTTTTCCCCTTATGATCCCCTTAAGTTTTCTATGGTGTCAAGCTTTTAAATAGGCATCTTTGACGTTATCAACCAGGTTATTGAACAATCGATAAGCCTGTAGTTTATACGATGTGATAGGATTGATTTGTCCAAGCCCCTGAAACGCTGCATTTTGCTTAAGCTCCTCTAAGGCTTTTAAATGCTCTTTCCAAAGATGATCAATCATTTGAAGAAAAAGAATTCTCTGATCAGTAAATTTTAGTTCAAATTTTTTTGTTTCTCCGTTTAATATACGGTCTCTTTCTTTATATAGAATTTCCATCTGCTGATCGTTCACTTTGTCATACTCGTAAACATTCTTTCTAAGACCGAAGTTCTCTGTCTCCTTTCTCTTTTGTGCATTCCTGACAATCCTTGTTCCTGTAACATTTACAATCTCACCAAATTCATTTGCTGTCTTTTTGCAAAGCGCGACTTTCTGCGGAGAAAAATAAGGGCTTAAGACCTTGTCTTCCAAGGAAATGAAAAATCTGCTTTTTCCGGCATCTCCCTGCCTTCCGGAGCGCCCTCTAAGCTGATTGTCGATCCGTCTTGCTTCATGAAGTTCGCTTCCGATGACATAGAGACCTCCGCATTCCAAGGCTTTTTTATCAAGCCTGATATCCGTCCCCCTGCCAGCCATGTTCGTTGCAATGGTCACTGCGCCGGCCCGTCCTGCCTTAGCAATGATTCTTGCTTCATCTTTGTCATGCTTAGCATTCAGCACACGATGTAAAACACCCGCTTCCTGAAATATATGACTGAGTTCTTCCGATGTTTCAATGGATGCAGTCCCGACTAAAACTGGCTGACCTTTCTGGTTGGCATGAAGGACCTCTCTTACGATGGCACGGTATTTATCTTCTTTTGTAGCGTATAAACGATCTTTTAGGTCTTCTCTTTTGACCGGAAGATTCGTAGGAATCACACAGACCTTCAATCCATAAATTTCTTTTATCTCTTTCCTCTCAGTAGCAATTGTCCCGGTCATTCCGCTCAATTTTTTATATTTTGAAAAAAGATTCTGGAACGTAATAGACGCTGCCGTTTCGGTATCCTTTTTGATCGGGACCCGTTCTTTTGCTTCAATGGCCTGATGAAGCCCGTCGGAATATCGCCGGTTTGGAAGTACCCTGCCAGTGAATTCATCGACGATATGCACTTCTCCCTTTTTTACGATATAATCGATATCCCTTTGCATTATATAGTTGGCCTTTAATGCGAGATTGATATGATGGAGATAGATCTTATGTTTGCTCTCCCCAATATTTGATATTCCAAAGAACGTCTCTGCCTTTGATAAGCCATTCTCAGTAATGACTGCTTCTCTATTCTTTCGATCAATGAGATAGTCTCCGTCAACCTTTGGGATCTCGCCAAGGAGTAGATCTTTTGATTGAATCTCTTTTTCCTCCTTGCTTTTCTTAAGGGTCTTTACAAAACGATCACTAAGTGATTGGAGTTTTACGGAATCTTGCTTTTCTATTGCAAGAATCAGCGGCGTCCTCGCTTCATCAATAAATACAGAATCCGCCTCATCAACGATAGCGTAATGGAATCCCCGTTGGACCTTTTGCTCTATATAGACCGCCTGATGATCCCTCAGGTAATCAAATCCAAGTTCATTGTTCGTAACATAAGTAACGTCACAGGCATAAGCTTTTTTACGCATACGCGGGCTCGCATCTGAAGTAATGGAGCCAACGGAAAGACCTAAAAGTCCATATACAGGAGACATCCATCCCGCATCTCTTTGGGCTAAATAGTCATTGACAGTAACAACATGAACTCCCTTTCCTTCCAATGCATATAAGTAGGCCGGGAGCAGAGCAACGATGGTCTTTCCTTCCCCAGTCTTTAATTCTGCAACCGTTCCTTCAAACAAACGAATCCCTCCAAGAATCTGTACTGGATAATGCTTCAATTTAAGAGTACGCCAAGTGGCTTCCCGGACCAGCGCAAAGGCTTCCGGAAGGATCTTTTTCAGCCGCTCCCCCTCTTTTAGACGTCTCTTGAATTCTTCCGTTTTTTCTAAAAATTCACTCGTCTCAAGGGCGGACATCTCTTTTTCATAAGACAGAACTTTTTGGACCATTGTATGTTTCTTTCTCATCATCTTCCTCCTTAAAACAACATCTTTACCAGCTTTTCGATGGCAAGATCGATCCCATATAATACGCCAATTGCCGTTGCAAGACTCAAAACAGTTGTCACATAACATAACATGTAATGAAGTGGATGCGGTACGTAAAAGGTTACGTTTCCTGGTTTCTTTTTCATGATATAACTCTCCTCTCTAATCAAACCATTTTTTCGTATCATAGCGCATGCCCAGAAATTCTGCCCATACACACCTTTTTGTCTCTATCACAACACTCACCGCGATGATGATGGTCGTCCCGCTCAGTCGAAGCATCGGCAGAGAGTATACGTTTGCTAAAAAAATCGGGGTAAGTGAAATGATTGCCAATAAGAGAACATCAAAGAATACCATGGACCTTCGTTCCTTTCTCAAGAACCTTACCGTATCATTCCCAGGGCGTACATTTGGAATGAGGTTCCCTCTTCCTTTCAGTATGCTAGCCACATTGACTGGATTAAAAATAAGGTTTGCATAAAGAAATGCAAAACCGGTCAGCATCGCGAGGTACAATACGATTCCTCCGGTAGAATATGGGCTTTTGCTCATAAACCAAGATTCCGAGGAGAACAGCTTACAAATGAAATTTAAGACTCCCTGATCCAAATGAAGCATTTTTAAAAAACCTCCGATCTGCTGAAATGTAGATACAAAAAGGATTGGCATGACACCACATATTGCAACCTTGATTGGGATATGTGACAGCTCTTTATCTTGTGATACTTGCAGTGATCTACTTCCAAGAATACGGATCTCCTTTTTGGATAGTTCCATAAACAGGACAATACCCAAGATAATCGTCGTAATAATAATTAAGAGGACGGCCCCATTTTCCTTTGCTTCCATCACTGACCTCACATCTTGAGGGAGAGTGCTGGCGATATTAATGAAGAGGATCAGTGATATCCCATTACCGATACCTTTCTTATCAATGAGTTTTCCAATGCCTATTAAGAAGACGGCCCCAAGGCATAAGCTTGCTGCCACGAGCAAGGTTGAAAAAACACTTGGCTTTTGAAGATATCCAAGTCTAAGTAATCCAAAGCTGGCGATCAGGGCAATCATGACGCTCGAAGCAATCCCGAATAAAATATTTAGTTTTTCTATCTTCTTCTGTCCATAATATCCCTCTCTGCTTAAATTCCCTAAATATTCTGATGCAGCACACAAAAGCTGTACGATAATGCTTGCACTAATATACGGGGAAATACCAAGTCCAAGGATCGTCATATTAGACAGTGCTCCGCCACTTAATTGGTTCATGAGAGAGAATGAAGGATTGGTATATTGCGTGACTGCCATTTGATACAGATCAGCCTTCACTCCAGGGACCGGGACATGAGCGATGACCTTTACGAAGAGCAGCGCACCGATCGTGATTCCAATCTTTTTCCAAAAATCATTTTTTTTCATAGATTCCTCCTTTTGACTTAAAAAATTCCTTCATTTATAGTATGAGGATTCTTAAAATCCCCTCATAGGGTCAATGTCATAAAAGCCGCCTGGTTTCCCAAGCGGCTCATTCTTTATGATGGATCTATCTGATGAACTTCATCTTCCTGCTTTTTTCTTCGCATCCAGTATGCGCATAAGAAGCCGGCACTACAAAGACCGATCGCTAAAAGAACGAAAGGAGTATTATTTACTGGCTTTTTCTTGGCCGCTTTCTCAGGGACATCTTCAATTTCCTGAACCTTTTGCTTCTTGTTGTTATCAACGACCATATCTTTTTTCTTTGCTAAAAGCCTGACATTATAAATATCACTCTGTTTAGAGACTTTCAGCCCATCTCCAAATTCAGCTTTCAGAGAGGCACTGCTTAAAAATGCTCTCTTAACCTTGCTTTCATTCTTGATGGCTACAGTCACACCCTTATCCATCTTAATGCCTCCCGGCGCTTTTTCTTGAACAAAATGGATTTCTCGAATATACTTCTTCATCGATTTATTTGGAATATAACTGCCTTGTGCTTTTATCGTTTTCGACATCTGATTATCGAAGACGAAGACAAGACTTGATGCCTTTTTAATCCCTCGAAAGCTTGGAAGCAGGATCTTTTCTACCGAAACTTTTTCAGGAATCAGGATTGATGCATCAAGTTTCTTTGCACTACAGTTTCCCATAGTTGCAACATTTGAAAGAGTGATGATGGTCTTATCTCCATAATATAGCCCATCTTTCTTAAGCTTCATGATCGGAACGGTGATCGCATAGTAGTATACTTTAGATTCCAAAGATTTTTCGTCATGAATCTTCTGTTTATAACGGCCATAAACCGCATCAAAGTCTGCTTTTGCAAGGATCTTTTGAGTTTTTGGTTGTTTCTGCGTCCTTCCTGTGATCTTAATACCTTCTGCATAAGATTCACTTCCAAGGCCCTCCTGAGTTTTAATCTGGATTTCTTTCAGATCCTCGTTAATTCTTTTCAGTGAGACCACTGCCCCCTTTTGGTAGGTGCCAATTTCCTTTAAAGAACCATCCTTTGTGCGGCATGTGACACGAAGTGATCCATCATAATCAGACCATGTTCCGAGGTTCAAAGTTTCTGCAAGAAACTTCTCATCCAAAGAGATTCGAATACCTATTTGTGAAAATCCCGAAGGATTATCATCTTTATGAAAAGCCATACGGTATACCTGTTTCGTCTCGCCAGATACTAAGGTGCCTTTTTCTTGAGAAAACGAAAAAGTCCCTTTCATGTCGTAAAATCGAATTTCGGAATCTGCATATTCTTCCATGTAGGTCTTTTTTCCATCATACACTCTGGATCTTACACTTGCCTTGACTACCTTCGTATCTTGTTCAGCCTGTCGCAAGTTAATCTTCGGCTGTACTGCAAATCCTCTGGATGGATTTGTGACAGTGATCCGGATTCCCGTTGTGCTGTTTACTTTGCCTTCATCATAAGGTCTCCATACCCCGCCATCCATATATTCATAGGCTGTACCGTCAGACTCGCCGCCGCTCTCTCCTTTTTCGAACGATTCGATAATGACTGGAGCACTGAAATTCATTGTTGACTGCATACCGTCCACATGTGCTGTACTTAAATTTTCAAAGCCTTTCATTTTAAGAACAAAGTCCTCACCCCTTAGAATCCGGTTTGGCATGGAAATCGTTGTACCCGAAATTTTAGCACTTGATACTCTGACACCAGCATTCAAGGTATTCGATGACCGATAATAAGCATTCCCATCATTCCCCTCTTTTGTTGTATAAGCTCTTGTTGATGCCCGAAGGGTTGCTCTCTCTCCATCTTTCATGGAATCATATGAGGGGGTTAAGATGATAGATCCCTTTTTTGATGTCTTTAAGGACTTTATATGATAAAATTCTATGATGATTTCCTCGACCTGCTCTCCCGGTGACAAGAACTTTTTAAAATTCAGAGTTCCTCCACTTTTTACATTCTCATAAGAATGCGTCCTTTGGTTGGTCCTAATCATCGCATTGATATTTTTGGCCCCTTCTACATCCGGAAGCAACATGGATGAAACATCTCCATTTTTGACAGATACTCTTGCCTGGAATACAGGGATGAAAGGTCCATGATACGTGATACCATCGATATCCATATGTGTATTATCATAACGATGTGTATACTCTGGAGCCGATATCTCCAAGGCGGCAGCTTCAGGAGCAAATATCTGGAAAGAATCTGCTTTTTCCTCCTTTTTTTCTTCAATCCCATCTTTCTTTACAGATACAGTTGCCTTTGCTGACACTTCATGCGATTCTTTCTTCCCTTCATAAATAGCCTGTCCCAGAACCTCTATCTTGCCCACTGAAAAAGCGTTGCTTTGGTGCTCTCTGTAAAATCCTGCGTTTTTAATTTTCCCATGATATGTAAGGATCAACTCTACAGCCTTTGATGGAATTTTTACTTCCAGAGGCTTCGCAGCATCGCTCTCTTTCTCTAACACCATCTGCTCATGCTCGTTTTCTATAAGACATGAGATCTTTAACTTTACCTCATCCCCGGCTTTTGCTGCTGGAATCTTTATACTCCTCGCCTTCATGACTTTTGGGATAGAGATTTTCATAGTAATAGAGTCAGCATCCGTATTCCCAAGATACTTCATTGCTCCTATCAATGTAACATCACAGCCGTTTCCAATATTGGATTTTGAAAAATTCAAGCTGTTCGTAGCCGATGTATCTAATTTTATATATTCATGGGTGATAACCTGATGCTCTCCTTTGATAAAAATGCTGTTGCAAGTATCTTCATCCCAAATGGGATTCCCTTCCTCATCTGTTGCGATTTTGTCCGGTTTCAAAGTCTGATAATAAATATACCCCGGAATCGAAACCTTTCCCATAAATCCGTCGTGATTTCTTCCCTTATAGGCCTCTCCTCCTTTCCCAGTTTCCTGATAAGATGCCCACGGATCATTATCTTCTGCCAAAATCTCCTTCTTCGTATCCGCATCAACGAACCGAAGCTTGACGCTTCCTTCATTACTTTCATAATAATGTGTAATGATCTGTGTTTTCCCGTTCAGAAATGTGCTGTTGCAAGAGTCTTCATCCCAAATTGGATTTTTTTCAGAATCTTCTGCCAATTCCTCAGGCTTTATAGTCTTTACAAAATCATATCCGTCAATAGAGATATGGCTAAGATCTCCATCCCCGTTGGGTCCCTTGTATGCCGCTCCGCCAACACCTGTTTCTTCATATTCTTTTGAAAGGACCTTATTTGTTCCTTCCTCCAGGTATCGGACGATGACCACCCCATTTGTGTCTTCTCCTTCTCCCTCCTCTGCTGCAACCAGACACCCTCCCGCAAGACATGACTGGAGTGTAAGGGAAAGCGCAAGCAAAAATGTCATGATGCGTTTCATTCTTTTCATAAAACTCTCCTTTCTAAATATTCCTTCATACTTAGTATGCAGAAAGTCTATTAAAAACATAGATGTCGCATAAAGGCTTGCCAAGTAGGACTTTTCTGACTATGATAAAGAAGGTGAAAGGAGAAATTTATGGAAAAAGATCACTTCAAAGACCGGACAGCAGATTGCAGGAGAAGGAGCATGATCCATCCTGGAGATTGTGTCTTTATCTGCACAAAGAATCGACAAAGAGATGCGAAAGATATTCAGGATTTAAACCTCATAAAGGTATCAAGAAACCTTACAAGACAGGAGGATCATCCAAGAGGACAAAAAGTCCAGGGGACCGACGTTGTAACTGGACAGAAGCTTGTTGGAAGGGTCGTATATCTGACAACAGATGGAAGTTACATTCGGACTGCTCACGGAGATTTAACAATCCAAGAATGGCGTAACTATCATCATAAAAAGAAATAAGCTGACCTATGAATTTGCCAGCACAACAAACGTGTGAAAATACAAGAACCTTAAGATAAAATTTGTCATATAAATAACTTAATTCATAAGGAGATTTTTATGGAGAAAACTATCATTTGTCCTGCATGCAGGTCACAGATCACTGCTGAAAGATACCCACATAAATCAAGTACATTTTATTTATGTCCCGTTTGTGGTCGATTCGAGCTTTTCGATCTCAATGAAATATTACATAAATCAGGAAATCAACTTGCTCCATATTTACTTTATCATCGTTTTTCGATCGATACTACGCCACAAGAATATCGATATCATACACCTTTAGAAAAAGAAACTTGCGATGAGTACAAAAAAGATTTTAACTCAGGAAACAATACCAATGGATGGCCAGTACATATGGATGCAGAGCTGATTAACGCATGGTATCCTAAAACTTTTTCAGAAAAAATTGATTTAATTCTTTTACATATCTATGAATCAACTGCTCACATGGGACAGTTTGTTACTTTTAAGATACAGGAATTATTCGGGATGTTATTTATAGATCGTAAAGAACTAATAGGGCAAAACTGGGAGTGGAGAGACGAAGCAGATTACGAAGATGAAGCGAATTATATGTTGGATTATCTTCGTGATATTTCTTTTATTGAATATTTGGAGGGAATAAATGAAGATAATTATACAGAAATACGAATACGTTTAACTCCAAAGGGTTATGGCAGAGTGGATGAACTTCAGAAAAACACATCAAATGGACGAAATGTTTTAGTTGCAATGAGGTTCGGCGAAGAAACAAAGATTTTACGTGAAGCAATTCGGCAGGGAATTACAGATGCCGGATATATTGCTGTTTTTATTGATGAAGTTCAGCATAATGATTTTATTACCCCGGAGCTATTAAAATATATTAGAGATAGTAAGTTTGTTGTCGTTGATCTGACGCATCAAAATAATGGCGCTTATTTTGAAGAGGGTTATGCAATGGGCATCGGAAAACCAGTCATTCAACTTTGTAAAAAAGACACATATCTTCATTTTGATATTGCTCAAAAAAATACGATCATCTGGGACACGGAGGCATCAATCCCTCTTATGCTTAAAAATCGCATTAATGCAACGATAGATTAGTGAATTTGAATAATTCAATCGCAAAGATACAGAGCCAATCAAGTTTAGAATTGACTTTTTTAGCAGGAGGTAAGTATGTTTCCAGACGAAAAATTAAGCTTTTTATCGAAACAAAGTTGTACAAATTTTTATAAACTAATACATGACTTAAATGATCATCCATGTTGTCTTGCGTTAGGTGCTGGTGCCTCTGCAACAGTAGGGCTTCCCGTTTGGTCACATTTACTAAAGAGGATTTGCCATTGCTATTTTAGTCATTGGGTATTAGAGATAACTTCGAAAAGAGGAACAGTAAATCGGCCTCCATCTGATATTTCAATTGCATTAACGAATAGTTATGAAGTATATATGATTGAAAAAGAACATCCAGAGTTAATGGATGTTTTAAAAGATTTTACGAATATAGAATATTGGATAAATGGAAAAAAGCTCTCCGATGAAGAATGTATTAAAAGAAATGATGAAATGAAGCATAGTCATCAGCTTATTCATAAATTGCAAGATGATTTTATGGAAAAAATCATGTCAGGCGATTTAACAGTAATTGCTCAGATGATAAAAAATCAAGTGCGCTCTCGTGACTGGAATTACTTGATACGAAAGTCTCTATATTCCTCGTATGAAAAGAATCCATATATATTACATATCTCACACTTATATGAAGAGCTAATAAATCTGCTCAAAAAATATGCTATTAATAATGTCATCAACTACAACTACGATGATACATTTTATCATTCCTTGAAACAATGTGGCCTAGAGTATAAAAACTGTTTTGAAAATTGTAAAGTTAGAGCAAAAAATCGTATTTTTTATCCTCATGGATACATTCCAATGAAGGGTGGAGTTATAACAGAAATAATTTTAAGTGAAGACGACTATCATAGCCAAATCTATAATCAAAATCTATGGTCCAATAATATCCAAACAGCTTTATTCTCTGCAAACACAACTATTTTTATAGGACTTTCTCTTAATGATTCAAATATTAGAAGAATAATAAATATGTGTTCTAAAGCCAGCAGTTATATGCATTATGCATTTTTACCATCTTCGGGGGAAGAACAAGCATCAATCATGTATGATAAATTATATGATGCAGATTTATATAGACTTGGAATAAGGGTTATAAGATATTCACCTAAAAATAATCATAGTTTATTACCTACTCTTATTCATTATTTACATAAACTTTCATGATCTAAAATCTCTATTTGTCTACATAATAAAAAGCCGTGAGAATTAGAATTCACGGCTTTTTATTGTATCGCTATTTCTTCGAAATGGAAATAATCTGCATGGCGGCACTCCCTTCCAGATACTTATATCGAAAGGAAACCTTCGTACCTACTTTGTACTGCTCTACTATTTTTTTAACCTTGCCCCTGATCACGAATGTTTGATAAGCTCCTTCTGACATCTCAATCTTTACCTCGTCCTCTGAAATAGAGCCTATGGTCCCAATACCATTTAACGGACTTTGGGAAGCATCTTCTTTGGTCGCGATATAGGCTGTGGTTGGCTCTTCTGTCTGCTGTATGGCAGTATCGTTTGTAACAGAAGTTTCCTCTATAACATTTCTTGTGGATTTCACCCCATTATCAGCATTTTCTTCTCCTGCAGACACTTCTATGTCAGAATCTAACGTATGTTCTTCTTTTGTTTTTGTACATCCGGAAGCGAGTACTACAAGTGTGAACAATAAAATCAGGACCTTGCTATAATTCCTCACCTGAATCCCCCTTTATTTTTTCAATGGTATCCTTTTGCATGTTATAATAAAAAACTTCATTCCATGTTCTAAGAGCTGTTGTTCCTTGTTCCGTTGGATAAACGCCACGCTCTGCTTCATAAACCACCTCCAGCATTTCTATAGTTTCATAAAGAAGCTCCTTCTCTGTTGAAAAAGCAACACAAGACTGGTCATGAATACTAAAATAGATTTCTCCAATTTCTGCTTCTTTACATATTTTTTTCAAAATACCCTGACCTGGATCTAGGATTGCGCCTGCAATCTCAAAACTTGAAAGGCGAAAACATTTTGTATCCTGATTCAAAACAGTCGAAATTGGATGAAGCTGTAAAGCGACACGCACCCCCTCCTCCACTTTAAAGTTCAATAGATTCTGTGTCAGCTCAAACTCGTTGGCCATTTCTTTTGTTAGAAGACTAGCACTTCCGCTTTGATCATATGGCATGGATATAAAATAGATAGCATATCCACTATCCAGCTTCCGGTAAAACAAGTCGTTCCTTGGCTTTTCATTTACGATATACTGGGAAACCTCTACAACATATCGAAAAGAAAAATTTGTTGGCTCCTCACAGATTTTTTGTCGTATTTGTGAAAAATGTTCTTTTATATCTTTTTGTTCCGGATTTTTGACTCCCAGCCTGTCCACAAGGATATTTTTTAGGATCCCTTCCAGTATAGCTGGAATAGATTCACCACTTTTTATAATGTTTTGGCTAACGTCCGGATCCAGCTTGATTGTAGCGAATTCTCCGCTTTTTCTATCATGAATCGTGATTCCTGCAAAAAGAGCCCCCTCTTTGACCGCTTCAAAATGAAAAGGAATATTTCTTTTCATTAATTCTTCGGCAACCTTTTGACAAACTCCTATTTGCTCTCTGGTAAGATGCAGTCCTTTGCATTTGGGGCGATCTTCTTGATTTAAAACGCCCCCGATTGTTATTTCCATAAAATCTCCTTTCATTACTCTTGTCGTCTATAAGCTTTTCATAAATAGTATGAAGAAAACATTTTCCACTCTTTACAGAAATACTTCACATATATAATAATATCCACCTTTTTTAACAACTGCGATTCCGACGCCGGATGCATGCTTTGACATCCTTGTCTTTCTGGATCCACTGACTGCCTGAAATCTAGCATTAATCCCATCGACATCCCGATTGGTTGTCTTCCAGATGTTCATCCCTGAAGTCTCATAGCGAATGCCATACTTTTTCAACATGGCATTGAGACTTCCGTAAAGATAGCTGTCATAATCCACATAATCATAAAGTGCCATATCTGCTGCTCTGCATTTTGCAATTTTATATGCATTTGCTGTTTTTGATAAAGCTTTTATACCTTCGCTTTGGCGTTCTGCATTTAGGGCAGTTAAAAGTTTGGTTTCCATGGAAGTTTGGTATGAAACCTTCGCACCCATTCGAGCTGCTTCCTCATCCAGCCTGTTTTTTACAGAGCTTTTATCCGGAGTGTTTAAACTACTGCTGCCCGATACCTTTGTCTTGCTGATCTCATTAGGCCCCACTTTTTTTGTAGAAAGCAGATTCCCCCTAGAGTCATATTTTTTTGTAATTGTCGTTTTATAAGTTATTCTATAATTTCCTTTTATTTTTGTCTCTGTATAACTTTCTGTTTGTGTATAACTTCCGTCACTGTTTTTCTTTTTGGCACCAGATCCATTAGTCTGCGTAACGGAAGGGTTTGATCCCTTCTTTTGTGCAGCAGGGACGTTACTTTGAGAGGATGTTTTCTTCTTACTTAACCCTCCATTAACAATGTTGGAATCTTTTTTTGAAGATTCCTTCGGTTTTTTAGTATCCGCCCAGTAATAAGAACCATCCTTTTTGGTTTTTCGCTTCTTATAGCCAATGATAACTCCGTGCTCATTATAAACAGCATAAACATTGTTTGAGATATGGACATAATTATCAGGGATTTTGTCTCCTTTTATTTTATCTTCCAAAGGTTTTCCTTTTTTATCACATGTAATAAAAGCATAAGTATCATCTTCATTTCTAATATATTTCATATAAGAGGTGCTGCCGTCTTCATTCATTACTTTATATAAATTCTTGATACCTTTGACCGGCACATAGTTATCTGGGATATCTGGATTGACATCCTGCCAGACCCAAGAACCATCTTTTTGTTTCATTCGCTGCCGATATTTTTTAATATTTCCTTTTTCATCAACGACCATATACGTCTCATCTTTTCCAGGAATGGGGATATAGTTTTCCGGTATCTCTGGATCCAAAACATACTCAGAATCTGCTTGAATCGTCCCGCTGGCATTGTACCAGTTATCTTCCTGCTCTTCAGCGTTCGAAGCCTGCGGCCGGTCTACTGGAGTCTTTGCCTTGACCGTCCAGCTTAGGATAAATGCAAGAAACAGACAGCAAAATAGGGTTCTTATTTTCTTCATAAACAATCACACCTTTCATTTCTTCTTCATTAATAGTATGAAAAAAGAGCCTAAAAGGCCCTTTTTTAATAATGAATAGGCGGTTCACCCGAAATCACGGGTGGATTCCCTGTATCCTTTTTCCTATTTAAGATTCTATTCAGAGCATCGCTGGAAATCTCCTTCTGCCTTAAATACATATTGTTTTTGAAAATCAAAACATAATCACAAACATCATTTACCAGGTTACTGAAATCTGCCAAGTCAAGGGAGAATCGAAATTCCTCCAAATCTGTAACTGTGGCGGCATCAATGATTTTTTTGCCATTTTGATCCTTTGTAAGATTTGCATAGCCATTCCGAATCAATATTTCATAAAAAGCACTGCCCGATCTTGGGTTGCATAGAATCATAATGTCATGAATCCTATGGACCCCGCCTTCTTCTTTGGATCGGTAACGGAAATTTGTAATATCACCAAAAGTTCCGTCTGCATTTTTCTTATGAGTCTTTGGATAAACTTCATAGGGATTGTATTCACCTTCACCGTACAATGGATTCATTTGGAACGCCAACGAATTCTGACAGCACTCCTTAAAATATCCGATGTTATTCCCTTTGATGTTTGAATAAAAGATCTTTGTTCTTTCCTCCTTTTTAATAATCCCAGTAATATCAATTCTTGAGGAAGAATCATGATAAGAAAGCGGTGCTTCTTTCATCGAAGTTCTCAATTTATCATCCAAAGCCAGTGTTTGTTTCCCTTCTGATTTTGGCAATGAAATCACTTTTTTGTAAATCTGTGATGGGTACTGCATTCCATCCTCCTTATTTTCAGATAAGCAGAAAGAAAGAAGTTTGTCGTAAGTCTGCCATTAAAAGTTCATAAGTTCCCTTGATAGTGCTTTTGAAAGAGAGGATCTTTCCTTTTTTTTATGTACTGCTTCAAAATCTTCCAACTCAAACCGGCCTCCATTTTCAGACGGTAAAAGCTGCCCATATGCATGAAGGACCCTGGGGCATCCTGCTTCCTGAAATTGATGAAACTTTCTAAATCCAATCATAGAGATATTTTTTCCATTACACTTTAAATGAGGGTCGTTTGAATCTCCAAAAGCTTCATAAAATTTTCCCCCGACTGGAGTCAGTGTAAAATCCTTGATCAAGAATGTAACCGCAGGATTTCCCTGCCCAAATGGCTCGAATTTTTTTAACTCTTCTAAAACAGCATCTATGTCATCTTCCGAAGTCAACTCAAGATCATAAACATAGACCTCATCTTCATCCAGATCTTTACCTTCCAGATAACGAGCACTCATCTCCTTAAATTGATTAAGACATGCCTCATCCGCGATCTTGATTCCACCGGCAGCCTTATGGCCACCATAACTGAGCAGTGATTCCTGGCAATGATCCATAAGATCCTTTAAGTCGATCGATCCATAACTCCTTCCACTTCCTTTGAATTCTCCCGTTTCGTTTTTTGTAAGGACAAAAGCCGGAGTTTTCCATTCCTCTGCCAGCCTTCCTGCAATGATACCAAGAACGCCTTCATGAAGATCGTCCATCTGAATGATCATAGGTCTTTCATAAAAAATACAGTTGTCTGTAATATATTCCTGGATCCGTTTCATTGTTTCTTGAACAAGCTCTTTTCTTTCCTGATTTATCTCTTTAAGCTCCTTCGCTTTTTCAACGAGGGAAGGAAAATCTTCCTTGCTCATAAAATATTCAAGAACCTTTCTTGCTCCGTCATCTAGCAAGCGGCCAGACGCATTGATCACTGGCCCGATTATGAATCCAATGTCCTTTGCGGTTAAAGTTTTACAATACATCTCACGCATCAGGACGCTAAGTGCCATTGGACACTTACGAAAGTCATTTAAAATTGATAGCCCCTCTATAACAATCTTTCGATTATCTTTAACAAGATCCATGACATCAGCCACTGTCGCAATAGCCGCATAGCTTAAAATGTACTCAAGTGGTTTCGATTGAATCCCCATATGCTGGGCCAGTTTATAGACGAGGCCGGCTGCACAGTATCCATTAAAATCTCCTCCTAGTCCATCTGCATTCGGATCAACAATGATATCTGCAGGTGGGTTGAGTATTGTTCCATCTTCTTTTCTGCGGTTTAAATGATGGTCAATGATTCCGACCAATAGGCCTTTCTTTTTTGCTTTCTCAATCGCTTCACAAGCAGCTATCCCATTATCCACAGTTAAGAGGATCCCTTCCTCTATTTCATCAATAATGGATTCATTAAGACCGTACCCTTCACTAAAACGCCTTGGAAGCCTAATAGTAATATCCGCGGCTCCAAGTTCTTTCAAGAGAAGATATAGTTCATATGTAGAGCAAACTCCATCCGCATCATAATCACCGATGATGGTAAACGGTCTTCCATCTGTAATTCCTTTCATGATAAATTGAGCCATATCATCTAAATTTTGAATAAAATAATAGGGCTTTACATTGAGAAACGCATTAATAGAATCATCTTCTGGATGATTTGCCAATATGACATCTTCAATACAGTTTAAACCTCTTGATTTCCATTGCATTTATAAACTCCTTTCTGGAGAATCTTAAATTTCTCTCCAAAGCTTCTTTCAATAGTTCTATACTTAGTATGAAGATAAACCATAATACAAAAAACGCATCCTTTCGGATGCACCAATGATTTAAATCTCTTCAATCTTCGCCAGATCGTTGCATACGATCCTAGTAATCTTCCGTTTACTGGGAGTCATAAATGTCTGTATTTCGGCCTGGACACATACACTGTCTCCTTCTTCAATCTCATCAAGCCAATTTTTCTTTTCTTTGTAAAAGACGATGCCCGGAGCCTGGAATCTAATCTTTCCTGTCTCTTCGTCTGGTTCTTCTTCAATGCGGATCCTTAAAAGGTCATATCCATCCTCTTTTCTGCCAAGGTATGTAACCTTTCCAGAAAGGATCAATCGGTTTTCATCTGGTTCAAAAACCGCTTCTGACCTGGAATGAAGACCCAGCCTTTTCAATCTGCTTTCTGGCCTTCGAATATCCGTAGCAATCAATTTCTGAAAATGGAACCCTTCTTCCCCTTCACGACGTGGAGCGGCAATATATCCAGTCTTCACATATCCATGGATTCGAACATATTCACTTACTCGAAATCCATCAACGATGTTTCTATCGTTGCTGAAAAATACCAGAAAATTTGCAAAACTTCCACGGTTGACGGCGAGCACGATCAACGCATCCTTTTCTCGTTTTCTAAGCTGCACGATTCTCCCTGCAAATACACCATAGTTTTGATTAATGACTTCCTCTTTTAATACCATAAATTTTTCCTCCTGTTTGTCCTTTCATTTATAGTATGAAAAAAGAGATGTCATTTTTTCAAAAGAAAAGGACAGGAAGCCCCATCCTTTTTCATTTACATGGAAATGACATTTAACTTTTGTTTATTTTCCAGATAATCCCGAATTTCCTGGAATGGCAGCTGCGCAACAAAAATATGTTCATATTCATCTGCAACCTCTTTCCTCTGTAGTAACCGTATTAAGGATTCAAAATTAGCCTTATCCATATGATTGAAATTGTCTATAATTAAAAATTTTGTATTGGTCAGCTGGTTAATCATATCGAGAATAAGGAAGACTAAGTGGATCTGTTCTCCTTCAGAAGCTTTTCTTACGGGGATCGAATTCCCATATTTATCTTCACAATAAAATTCCAGCCCTTTCTTACAATGGAGTTGAAGGGTAAATGGAAAATTCAGCTGTCTGGCGCGATCCTGACAATGAGAAACAAAAACGGACAATGCCGACATAAGGATTTTTTCTTTGATACCACCTGCCTCTTTTGGTGACAAAAAGTTAATGGCATCTGTATAGATATCAATATCTGCCTGAAGACTGTCAGCTTTTTGTTTCTCCTTTTTCGCATATTTATAATCTTCCAAGTTTTTCTTTTCGTTTTCTAGAATTTTCTTCTTTGAAAAATCTTCATTTTTTGTTTCTTCTTCTGGCGGCTTTGCTGGTTTTATTGGAACTTGTGGGAGGTTGGATTTTAAGAGGGTGATTTTGGAACAAATATTTAACTTCTTTTGATACGCGGCTTCTCCTTTTGTGAAATCATTCAGTTTCTTCTCCTCTGCTTCCATTCTGATTTTATTTGTTGAAATGGAATCACGGACTAAATTAAGTTCTTCTTTATTTCGTTGTTTTAGTTCCTGCAGTTCTCCCTTGATCTCATTTTTATCCGTCTTGCAGACTAGTTTTTCCGACAATGGACAACAATTCGAGGATAGATTATCAAGTGTTGTTTCATACATTTCGATATTTTGAAGCAGTGTAGTTTCCATACGGGTCAAATTTGCAGCCTGCTTTTTCAGATTTTTAATTTCCTTTTCTATTTTTTCCCTTTGCGCTGGATTCGGCCTTACCACTTCCATAGCATCATATAACTCTTCTTGGACTTTAATTTCTGCAAGGATTTTATTTCTTGCCGCAAGCGCTTGCTGGTAAGAGGCATGTGCTTCTTTTACTGCATCCTTAGATGCTTCTACTTTTAAAATTTCATTCAGATCTTTCTGTATTTCCGCTTCCGTGCGCCCCGGTGTTATTCCGTGAAAGACCGCTTTTGCCTGATGTTCTTTTAATTTTCGATTTAAAATCGTGCGCTCTGTCTTGATCGTATCATGTACCTCTGTGATCTTATCAATACTAAAATTACCTTCTGGAAAATACCTCCTCATGAGTTCAACTGTTTTAGGGTTAATCTTTCCGGCATGTTTTTCAATGCTTTCAAAAGACAGATTCATGTTAAGCTGAGATAAGATGTATTCTGCCAGGCCCTCACTATCTGGAAGGGCATTGGCGATGTCCCCAGCAGTCATAAGCTTCAATGATGCACTATCATATCCTTCCTGTGTAAGGAATTCTGTGATGGATTTTGCCGTTGTTGCCTTCCCGTTCATTCTGCATTTTGTGACCATGGCTCCTTTTGCATTGGGAGTCGTCTCTCTTGAAATGATGATACCATTTGTGAATTCGATTACTACACGACATGAGGCAACATGCATGTTAATAAAATGATCTCCATGCTCTCCTGTAAGGGCATAGCGTATGGCCCTCAGAGTACTGCTTTTTCCTGTCCCATTTTCTCCAAGTAAAAGATTGATCTTTTGAGGATAAAGGATGCTCTTCGTGATTCCTTCAAATCCATAGATCTCAATTGTTTTCATTTCCATAAGTATCTCCTTTCGTCTATTAACAGTTTCCTAATAATAGTATGAAAAAAACAAAAGGGTACAAAAAGCACCTCTGCTGTCCATTTGCGACAGGAGGTGCCAAAGTATCTGTTTCTCAGTTTTTATTAAGACTTTTGCGTACCTTATCAATATAATGATACGCCTCCTCTTCTTTTTTCTTCCCCTTTTTAATTTCCCTATTATAATTAAGACCATCAAGATAGCAATTTTCTAATTTAATTGAAGTTTGACATCCAATACGGTCCTTTAAGGAAATCTCCCCATGATTTTTTGATCGTCTAGCTTTTATTCGCTTAAGACCTTCTATGTTTTTCCTAATTAATTCTTTTTGACGTTCTTGTTTTTTCTTTATCCGGGCCTCCGGATGCCGTCTTCGTTTTTTTCTTCTTTTTTCTTTTAAGTTTCTCATGCCTTTCATAAGTAAAAATGCAATATAGATTCCACAAAAGATGCCGAGCAATATTGTGAAAAATTGTATGATAAAGTTGTATATCTCCATAATTTTCTCCTTTTATCATTCATCCCAGTCCATAAGTTCTTCATTGATCGTATCGAGATCATTCTGCGTTAAATCAAATTCTGATTCGAATGGTTCCTCATCATAAATAGAAGCATCTTCTGCAGCAGCTTGCATTATAAGTTCCCGCGCTGTTGCTTCATCTAAATCCATTTTTTCATCTTCTCCAAATTCCGGTATTGCTTCTGTAAGAGGGTACTTTTCCAATAAGTCATTGGCAATTGCGTCTAGTCCGACTTCTTCTGGCGTTTGTTCATAGCGGGATTCGAACGCCTCCTGATAGGAATCAAATTCTGAATTTCCCTGCGCAATGTCCAGTACATCTTCTGAATAAGAGGAATAATCATGAAATATTGCACCCAAGACATCGCTGATGTTATCGGCCACGAGCCTAAGTCCATCCTCCATGTCATACTCATCCCGCCCTAGTTGATCATTTAATCCTGCGTACAGGTATTCTGCAATATAGTCGATCTTATCTGCCACTTCTTCTCCATAAAGGCGCTCGAATCCTTCATGAATGGCTGCTTCTATGGAATCTGCGACATCGGACAGATCCTGCATATCTTCCAATCGATTTGCAGCCTCCTCATTAAGAGGAGTATATGTCATCTCCAAAGTATCTTCATCTACTTGCACCATGATATCGTCAAATACATAAGAGTAATCAGGCTCATTATCATCCCAAGAATGCTGGATACGGTCAAAATCTCCCACCTCTGCCTTATATTCGATACTATCTGAAATGGCATCATAATAAGTTTCAATAAAGCTGGTCATTTCTTCCCTGGATAACTCTTGTGTACCCATTTTTTCAACGGCCACTTCCATGATTCGGTCAATAAATCCTGTAAATCCATATTCATCACTTGTGGAAGCCATATCCACCAAGAAGTCCGCAACGCCGGTTGCTGACTCATTGGTCAAACCATCCTCTGTTTTCATCAGCAGGTCAGAAAAGGCATCAATGAGCTTATCTTCGTCAATTGTTCCTTCATCATCGGATAGATCATAAAGTACATCCGCCAGATTCTTCCCTGACTCATTTATATAATCATTTAAGATATCCTTATAATCATTTTCTTCTATCGTTTTAGGATCTTCTTTATGATCTGGTTCACTTTGCAGCTCTTTACAACCATCCTCAGGATCTTCATCTTCCTTTCCAGATATATCATCATCTCCGATATCAGCTCTTTCTTTATCTTCCTCTCTTTGTACAACGATATCATGCCCAGATTCTTCGATATTTTCTTCGTTATCTTCCTCTTGTCCAAGAACATCTTTCTTGTCATCAAAATCTTCATCTGCTTCCACATCATGTTCTGACTCTGCATCTGTTTCAGGCTGCTGAACGGAATCTACATCCTCTTTGTCTTCCTGGACATCCTCTGTTTTAGTTTCGGGCTCGATCTCCAGAATCTCTTCATCTTCAGGTTTTTCGAAGCTTTCTTTTTCATCTTCGCCTACATTAATTTCCTCCTTTTCATGTTCAATTGAATCGCCATCTTCCACTTTTTTATCATCATGTGTTTCACTTTCAGATCGATCGGCTTGATCTACTTTATTTTCAGATTCCATAACATCATTGTTATCGGCTTCAAAACTGTCAGTGTCTAAAGCTCCTTCTGACTGATCCGCCGGATCCTCTGCCTCTTCGATATCGTTTGTATCTTCTTTTTTGTCATCTTCTTGATCCACGTCGGCTTCTATAAGCCTTTCCTCAACTTCTGGATTATCAGCAGGATCTTTTCCGGCCTGATCTTTCTCGGTATCTTCCTTTAAAGAGGCATCAACGGTTTCTTTTTCTGCCTCTGGTGTCTCGACATGCTCACTTTGATCTTCTGTTTTTTCAATATCATTCTCTGCGAGATCATTTACAAAACGCTCCGTAGGATCTTCATAAACATTTTGATTTTTCTCAACCTCTGTGGCTCGGTCCTCCCGTGCTTTTTCGACTTCACTTTCATTCATTCTCTCTTTTTCAATACGCTCTACTTCTGGCATAACAAACTTTTCTATGATCACCTTTGTTAAAAAAGATGAAATGGGATCACTGTCAAGTATGCGATAATTTGCTACGAAGATATCATATTTTGTAACGGGCCGTCCGCGGTAATCGATCCCCGCATCCTTATATGTCTTTAGCATATTTGCCTTTGCGGCAAGAATGTAGGTGTTTTGATCCCCTTTAGCAAAGATCCCAAAATAGTCAACGGTCGCCTGGTACTTTTCTTCTGCTTTTTTTACATTAGCAGTCAAAGATTCCTTTGTGGATTCTATCTTTTCTTTTTGTTCAAAGATTTCTTCTTGAGAAGAAAGAACCTTATCCGTAAAGTTGATCGCTGCCTGTTCCAGGTCCCCCTTTGATTCCTTTGATGCCTCATCATAAAGTCTTACGAGTTCCTCCGGACCCTTTTCTATGTAAACTGCATCAATAGCATCTCTTAGGATATTGCCTACGATAGCTTCCTTGATCTCACTACTTACGTTTGTTTCCACTTTTTCAAACATCGCTTCTTTATCATAGGATTCTTTTTTAAAGCTTTCTAAGTCTTCAAACCCTTTGGTGGCACAGCCTTCTTTTAACTCGCTTATACCAGCCTCATCATCATCTCTTATGACTACACCATGTTCAAACTTTTCCGGGTTGGCCATATCGCTGTCATAACATCCATCGTTTGAAATGCCATACTCGTTATAAATTCTGCCATCTTCTCCGATGGACAATTTATCTTCATGCAATTCATTATATTTCTCAAGAAACTCTTTGATTTCCGGTTCCCTTTTTTCTAAGAATTTTTCAGCAACCTCTTCATAGCGTTCCGCCAGGGAATGGACAAAATATTGCTTCCCAGCTGCGTGTTTCTCTTTGTCCAAATATATTTCAAACTTTTCTTGTACAGTGAGCTTCTGTCCTTTCGATTCGTTTAAATATGTATCTATCTTATCTTTTAAAAGCGTTACATCCTGACGCTCTTCTTTTAACCGATCAATGGAATAAGAATATGTCGCCTTCAGGTTTTCAATCCCGTAAGCTTCCCGCGAGAGGGCTTTTATCCTGTCTGCATCATTTTCTTTTCCCAAAGATCGATAGAGTTCTGTTGCTGCGATATCGAGTTTCTCCATTGTTGTTTCATATTTTGAGATAACATCTTCAAGATCAGAGATTTTTCCAGAAAGATATTTTGATTCTCCCCCTGACTGCCGATCAAGGCGATCCGCATAATTCTTTATACCATCATCAATGATCGTATCCTTAAATTCCTCATAAGTCATATCAGTTCTTCCAGCCTTCTCCCGAAAGAATTGATCATCTTTTTCAGACAGTGTTGATGTAATTCGGTCACCGATTTCAAATCTTGTATTCTCGTCACTGAACTTTGCGATCACATTCCCTTCAAAGTCTGTAAAATAGCGTTCTTTTCTATCTTCATTCCCAAGGCCGCCATTGGTTTCCATGATCTTAAATGGATTGGTTACAACGCTGCCGATCTTTGAAAATCCTGCGTTCCAGATTTTAGCCTCATTACCATCGATTCGTCCGATCACAGGTTCCCTTGTCATATCTGCCCCACATACACGGGCAAATCCAGGATTATAATTCCGGATGCTTTCAACCCCCTCCTGAAAAACAGTCTTATTTACCTCAAAAGAAAGATTCGATTTATCAAAAAATCCGGAGCTTTCACATCCGGCATCGATTCCATTTAAAATATCAATCCGATTCATAATGCTCTCCTTTGCTTTGTTCATATATAGTATGAAAGAATGGACGATGAGGTAAAACCTCTTTTCCATACTATAAATGTAAGATATCCATTTTGTCTGAAGGGAGTTTATTATGATCAAGAATATATGGGGAAGTGTGACATTTGTTTGTGGGATGCACCCAGATACTGAATTAGAAATCGTTGAGGGACCACACTCTCCTTTTTATGCATGTCCAAAATACCGAGAGAAAAACCGAAAGAAGGGGGAGCGTGCCTGCAATAACCGCCTGAACTTAATCGACTATGAGAAAATCATTTCAAAGCTTATGGATAAAATTTATCAGGACTTTATGTGCGGGACAGAATCAAATCTTACCAGTTATGAATTCTCCTATAAAGGGATCCAATGCCGGGTCATACGGCATGCAAATGATAAAATTATCGTCAGTATTTTAAATGTCACTGCAATGAGAAAATAAAGAAAGGAGCCGTCTGGGCTCCTAATTCTTTGCGGTAATCTTCTTCACCGTTGGAATCTTTTGTAATTGTTTTATAGATTCTCTCATCATTTCTTTTGTATCTTCATCAATCTTATCGTATGGATATTCATAGGTAATGATTGTCTGGTATTTCCCTGTCGCAATGGCCGCCTGTATCATTCCCATTTTTGTCCCATCTTGCATAAACACAGCTTCCCCATAGATGCGCTCCTTCGTTGCCTCATATCGGCTAATAACAAAGCCGATGCGGTTGCCTGCGATCCCAGAAGCATACTGAGCCTGGGTTAGGCCATGAAAATCATCCGTTGTTTGCGCAGATACCACATTTATCATAGCTCCGGAAACTTCATCCGAACCGGAAAGCGCATTCCCGGAAGTCGAATAAGTCCAGTCTGCAGGAAGTACATAACAGATGCCTGCCGATTCATTTGCCGCAATAGAGCAATTTTCTGGAATCGGATGTTCCTTTGTCCATTCCAGGGAATTCAGGCATTTTTCCATGGTCGGCCCGATCTCCTTGTAATACGCATCATCTATAATGCATTCCACCGTGATCATACGGTCCATACTCCACGAATTTAATTCTACATAATCAAAGATGGTGCTGCCGTTTTGCTTCTTATAAAGCAGCATATTGCTTGTATTACTGAGAGCCCTTAACTCAATAAAATCTCCGCCATCCGCTGTAATCTTTGTATTTTCTGCATCAGAATTCATGGTCGCTCTTGAAATATCCAAAGTAGTAGTCTTGATGTGGATGGATGACTTTGTCTTTGCATCGACATACAGTGGGAATCCGTCTTTGATAACTTTAGTAAAGCCCTCCGGAACCTTTATGGAAAAATTATTGATCTTATCCACATATTCTTCCATGGGAAGCAGCTCATCTGTCATTTCTGTTGTGGCTTCCGTAGCAACATCATCTTCCTTCACGAATGCCGGAAGCACTCTATCATTTTGGCATTTTGTCATGACTGCAGTTAGAAAGATCAATGAGAATATGATAAAGAACAGCATCTTCTTTCCGTGATCCCGGTTTGGATCAACTCTTTTTAATGGATTCATAAAATCCTCCTTAAAAATACAAATAGATTGGAAAATAGAGGATCATTGCCGCTAACACACAAGGGATATAAGCGACCTCAGTCTTCCCCTTTTTCTTTGAGATCCCGCCATAAACCAGATAACATAAGGATGAGAGAAAAATGATAGCAAAGATTCCAGTACCCATTAAAATGCCGATACATCCCATATAGATGACATCGCCTCCCCCTCCTCCAAAATATTTTGCCATGATAAAATATACGATAAATCCATAGGCCCCGCCAAAGAGCGAGGCAATAAGATACTGCATAAGAAGATCATTTGGCACATAAAAACAGCCTGTACCCCAAAGAACCGCTGTAAAAAGAATCATGGCTCGGATTGGGAGTAATCGTGTCTTAATATCATAGACAGAAGATATGACCAAGGCACATATTAAAAGCAGATACACAATATTATTAAAAATCATAAAAACCTCCTTCACTTTTAGTATGACAAAAGAAAAAAGACGGCAAAAACCGTCCCTTTTCTTCATATGCTAATTCAAATCTTTCCTTACCGCTTTCACGAATGCTTCTTCATCAGAAACACAAACCGCTTGAAAAGCTGCTTTGATCAACGCCGGAACATTATAATTCTTCATACTATCAGATGCGTCTTTCACATTCCATTCTTTCTTGATGATGTCATAGTAGAATCCGCCTTTATCAGTATTAACATAGATTCTTTTGATCTTTCCCTTTTCCCAATAAGCAATTCCATTCTGATAAATCATAGGAGTTGGGAGTTTAGAATAGTCCAAAGTCTCCATATCTTGATACTGTTTTACAAAGATTTTAAATAGCCTAAAACACGCTTCAATATCATCAATGGCGCTATGAAATTTAACGCCATCTTCCAAACCCATTGCTTTGCATACGTCTTCCTGTTTATGGGACTTTGTCTCTTTTGATGAAACCAAATCTCTTGCATAGATCAGCACGTCCAGCTGCTTTTCTTCTTCAGAGAGAACGAAAGGAATCGGCATTCCCGTCCTTTCATACAATCGCATCAGCATCTTAATATCAAAATTGATATTGTAGGCGCACAAAAGATCTGCGTCTCCAAAAAAAGCTTCAATCTGAGGACTAATTTCTTCCTCAGTGAATTTATCTTCCAAAAACTCATTGGTAATCCCATGGATAGCGATAACCCCGCTATCCATTGCAAAGGGAGGTTTAATATAAGCATGAAACGTATCTGTTTCCAGAAATTCATAAATGCTATTTGCATCTTTCTCAATCCGATATTTCTTCCCCGCAAGCTCAACAATCTGGTCATCTTTCTTTAACCCGGTAGTTTCAGTATCAAACATGATCATATATTTTCCAATGTTTGCATCAAGCGTTTGAAGCAGCTTTTTTTTTCTGTCTTCTGAGTTTCTCCACATAAACATACCTCCTACGAAATTCCATGCATCCTCATGAATGTTTTAATCGCTTCCAGCTGGGCCGCCGCATCGTCCTTTCCAAAAGTAGAAGGGTTCTGACCAATTGCCCATTTTGCCCAGTCCAAATTGGAACTCAACACATCTTTTACACTCCTTGGTGCTTTAGAAAAACCGCCTATGTTGATAGAGATATCTCCATAGTCATATTCGCCTTGCAATGCATCTTGTGATGGTCCATCCTCTGGTACTGCCACAGAATCTTTTTCGGCAGTGGAAGGCAGTTCAGATGAGCTGTAAACGTTCTGTGGCAACCCTAAATAACGTCGGATCGCTTTGTCGCTCGCCCGATTGTAGGCTGTGACAAATGGACTGTCTTTCTCAATGTCTGATTTTAATGTCGCAACTGTCGATTCTCCGCATTCTTCCACGCAGCGGCCATTACTGTCTTCGATGCAGCATTTACATATACAATGAGTCACATCAGTTTTCAATGGCTCAAACGTCTTTTTTTGAGTAACACCCTGATATTCTTCGGGAAGCTGATTCAAATAGAAATCCAGCAGTGAATTTTTAAGTAAAACCTGCTGCCCTTCGCTCTCGAATGATTCAATAGAAATCTCTTTTCCCAGTAATTTGCTATACACATTCATCTTGTTTCCTCCCATGAAATGTCATTGAGACAATAAAAAGTTTACGTAATTAATTGATATTTGGTTCTCCATAAATAGCAGGCTCTCCATTAATGTTTGGTTCTTTGTGATCTGGTGTATCAATTTTCGTACCTGTATCTTTCTTTGCAACTTTGGGACACAGCCGGAAACCGAATCCCAATATATTATGATAGATACGCCCATCATCTGTAGTATTTATATTAATGCGGCCTCCACGAATCATGACATGAGTCCCCTTTGTTAAAGCTTTTTTGACCTTATCCAAAGAATCAAATTTATCATTGAAGCTGATCCCATACCATGTGGTTTCGTATTTTTTCGTCTGCGAATTATAACTATCAATTGGAATATCCACGCGGTACCAGCTCGTACCATCTGCACCGGTTCGCTCAGATACTCTTCGAATAATCCCATGTGTAACTGTTGTTTCTTTTGTTTCCCCACGATCTGTCGTCTCTGTTGCTTTATATACTGCAGATGTATGAAATGAAATCCCTTCATATGGTATCGTCATACTTGATTTTACACTTACAGAAATAAACCTCCCTTTAGCCACGTTCTTGCTTTTCATGACGTTTTTTGCCAGATTGTCTCGAAATAAGATCCGGTATTCTACATCATACTCTGCACTTGCATTCCGATCCCATTCCTGGGACTTTAAAACAACCTCAGTCGTCTTATCATCAATGGATTTTACAGATTCAACAGTTCCCCCAATAACATTTGCTTTTCTAAAAATCATAATTTATCCTCCCGATTCATTAAGAAACGATTAATATATCATCATCATTATCTGTTGCCGCATAGACATCCAGCCAGGGCACTTTTGATACCAGTCTCTCTAATTTTTCCAAGGCACTCTCCTTTAATCCATAAATGCAAGATGGAAGAGATAGGAACATCATAGTGATATCATAGGCGGTATAATATAGGTTCGGATTCAAAGATGCAATCAACTGTTCTTTGATCTTTTTTGTGATTTTGATTCCAAGTTGTTTCTCATGTCCCATCCCTAATTTTTTAACGGTCTCCTCAATCGCTGCCACAGGATCTGAAACATTGATGTTTAAAAGGATACTAAGCTGTTTTGGCAGGGCTGCAAATTCAGAAAAGATTTGTTGTTCAGCCTCTATTAAGAGATCTTGAACCAGTGTTTTCTCATCATTCTTTCCCGCATGTTTTTTAGAAACTTTCTTTGTGCGATTATAAGAATTCTGTGCAACCTGCCAGTTTCCTTCGATTGTCAGCGAACTTCTTCCCGTATCTGAGATGCAAATACGCACCCCAGGAACAAACTTATCCGGAAGTTTATAAAAATCTGCAATCTCTTCTGCTTTCTCGGGAAATGTAAGGATTGCGGTAGAAAACTGGTGATTGATCTGCCACCAATTCATTTTTACCTTCCCAAAGTATTCTGACAGTTTATCGCAGATCTCCAATAAGGCTGCCTGTTTAACCGGTACATACTGCCCACTATGAACGGCATAAACCTTTGAAAGGTCACCTGCTTTACGTACAACAAAGGTCACTTCCTTCGTACCATAAGTGTTTCCGTGCATATCGATCGACATAGCATAATCCCGGCTAAATCTCGGTTCGAGGAATTCTTTTCCCCTCTCTAAGATTTGAGCAAGCGTACGAAAAGCGTAATAATCAGTAAAATAGGTTTTTCCCATTAATCGAAAGATTGTATTATTGCTTCTTTTGGCTTCTGTGACCAGCTCCTCTGCGCCTTTTTCTAAAAGACTTTTCTGTGTAAAACCGCCAACGTGTACGTTGGCGCATCCTTCTTCTGTTGGAGGACCAAACCGGAAAAACCTTAATGACCCCGGATTCTCTTCATCTTGGTTATTCATAACATGCAATACATCAACTCTATTTAGCTGAGTTTTTATGTATTTCGTGCCTTCATCCATCCTTTCAATCATTTTCCTAAATCCCTCAATGGAATCATCGTATTTTGACTCCTCCCATGAATCCAATAAAAAATTCTCATTCATCCCCATCTTCCGTCTCCTTTCATGCTTCCCGGAAAAACTTGGCTTTTTCATTCTCCGGAAGGTTTAGATTTTCCACTGCTTGATTCAACAAATGAAAATCCTGTTTTTCCTTACCGAACATTGCGTAATCCGTTAGTTCTCGTCTTTCATCTTCCTGAATCAATCCTCGCTGATATAAGGATGCGATTGTTTGAAAATGATGCATTGCAATTTTTACTGAATTAGCCATATGACCTCCTTTCTCACAAAAAGAAGCAGAGGTATTTATAAACTCCTCTGCTTCGATAAAAAGTTTTTCATATATAGTATGATAAAAAAGAGTTTTGTAAGTTTTAAGTATGTTTATTCATGTGTATACAGTTTGTATCCCGCTTCTTCAAACTGATTAACCGCACGATAGCTATAACAACGGCTTCCTGCCTGCGCATAGGCCAGTTTATATTTTTTTAAATCAGCTTCCTTCCTTGGGATGATTACCCTGACATGTCCATGCCCAGATCGGCGCAAGACTGCAATCGTTGGATATCCTTCTTGAGCCCGTTTCCCAGCTTCTTTTATCGAAACTTCTCTCCATCCCTGACTCTTCCCAGATGATGCAAACCAGGTAAAATGATCATTGGCACACTGATGCACAAAAGGAACACCGACTGCCGCTAAAACATCCTGCATAAAAATATTACAAAACGTCATCCCATCTCTTGGTGTATAACGAGGATTTGTATCAATGGCAAATTGCCCTATAACAGCTAAATAAGCTCTTGCACTCCTGCTTCCTGCCTGATTTTTTATGTAAGGCTTACATGGAAGGCCAAAATTTATTGGAAATCGGATCGGATCTGGGGTTCCTGTTGTATAAGATGGGAACACCACATGAGTTGTTGCCTGTTTCACTACATGGAAGCTTTTTCCCTTATGAAACGTTGGTGCAAGAAAATGTCTTGTTGTGCGAAGTGTCAGAGCAACATTGTCTGTTCCGGCTGCCAACCCTTTTTCTGAGATCCGTACTTCATAGTTAGAAGCCGTCCTTTCTTCCTGATACATTTCTTTGAGCATCCTGTTTTCAATAAGAGAAAGTTTTTCCTTGTCGAGTTGGAACCCATCATTTGCATAGACAGCACCTGCATCTGCCAAAACATCCGCACGGGTCTGCGTATAAGCATTTGTATAATAGATATTGCTATATTCTAAAAGCATGATCATAAGCATCGTTCCTAAAAGACATAAGACCGCTCCTATGATTAAGGAACCATTTCCTTTTTTCCAAAAATCGTCTTGTTTTCCCATGGCTCCCCCTATTCAACATTTCTCTCATCCGTTGCTGGGCGCTCGACCATCATGACGATGGTGGATGTCCGCTTCCCCGAAGTAAAAGGCATAACGGCCTTTACATAGGCTTCCACTTTTACCCGGACAAACTTTCCTTTTTCCCATTTCTTATTTGAATCAAGAAGAGCGATGGATGTTTTGATAGAACTATCCCTTAATCCCCCGCCAGTTCCTTTCAACGTTTCTTTGGCGATTCGTTTTGCACGTTTGTTCGCCCGTTCTTTTGTATCGGACACGACAGCTGCCCGACCGGCGGTATACACGGTGTACTCCAGTTTCTGACGGATAAGCCCGACTTGCGCTACGGCTACCATGGCGCAAAAAATAAAAGTGATCACAGGGAGGATCATGGTAAATCCCACGATTTCTCCAGAGCCTTTTTTCCAGTTGATCTCTTCGAGTTTTCGTTTAACCAAAAATGTTTCCCCCTTTCCATATAAAGCAAGCAAAAAGCAGCTGATAGGCTACACAGACATAAGGGGCAAAGGGTCGTTTTCTTCCATAATGAAGAAAGGTAATATCCCTTTGATAAACTGCCATCGAAAAATTTAAGATAGAAGCCCAAAACTCTTTCCGGTTTCTAAGAAAGGAACTTCCCATGAACAATAGACACGAAAGAAAAACTAGGATCCAACAAGCATTGGGCCTTAGAAACAAAAACAGCACAATGAACAGTTTCGCATCCCCCATTCCGCCAATCAGATTCCAGTAACTCATAAAAAGGATTACAAGGACAGAAAAGATCATTCCTATCCCGTCTTCCCGGCCAAAGGGATGGAATATCAGGTGATATACAATTCCAGAGCCCATGGCAGGCAGTGTCAGAACATTTAAGATCTTTCCATATTTAATATCCGTATAAGTGCAGATCAACAAAAGGATTTCTATTATGATAAATCCAATCCATAATTTCATAATCTTTCTATACCTAACTCTCCTTTCTATTGCCCTGTATTGCCTGTATCGACGTTAATGCTGTCAATAGCACTATTGGAATCTCCAATCTTTTGGTTAATTGTCGGCATAATCACCTTTATCACAACCGTAACAAGTGCTGCAGCAATTGTAATTCCGATCACAATCTCTATGATCTCTGCTCCCTCTTCTTCTTGAAGGAACCGTCTTATAAATTTCTTCATTTTCAATAAACCTCCTTTCAGTAATAGTATGATAATTAAAAATTCTGTAATTGAACGATGACCGGGACTAACAAGAACCCCAGAACTGGAAAAATCTTAAAGATCACGATTGGAAAAAGGATCTTTGATTTAATCCTCATCATTTTCTCTTTTTTGTGTTGAAGATAAGTTTCCATATATTCCTTTTTCTTGCGCTTGATTGGATCAAGGATATCAATCCCCTTTTCATAGGCCACATTGATATCTAAGACAAGTTCGGAAAACATATCGACTTGGTACCGCCGTGCAACATCTTCCAGTGCCTCCCTCCAATTACTTGCCCCCAATGTAACATCTCCAAGGGCATCTAAAAGCTCTCTTGACAGTAAAGAATCGATTCTTTCTGCGCTTTGTCGGATAGCCTGTTCAATTGGCATGACTTCCAAAGCAGCCTGTAAAAGATCTAAGTACCTTGGGATGCAGGATTCAAACTCATTTTTCTTTTCTTCTGCCCCTGTATGCATCCGTGATGTCGGATATAAGATCATGATAACTGCATAAAGGATGAACAGACATGCAAAATAAACATCAACGAAAAATAGTGCTGCCCCAACGAGAAGGGCGAGAAGTCCAAAGATACGAAATACAATCACGTTCATTAAATCAGGAATTTCTCCACTGATACCACAGTCCCTGTAATACTGTGCTACATCAATCCGAAAAGATGGAGCAATTAGCTCCGGTTTTTTATCATGGAAAATCTCCCGATAGATCTTATGTTGAAAATCAGAAAATAACCATGCATCATTTCTTGTTCCTGGCTGCAGTTTCTTTTCCTTTTCAAAACGCATAACCTGGAATAATATCACCATGGCCACACTCCAAGTACAGCCGATTCCTATCATTGTTGTAACATTCATTAAAATTCTCCTTTTCCTTAAAACCGTTTGACATTACGGACCATCTTCTTATTAATCAAAGTGCCTATAACAATAAAAGAAACTAGCAGAAAAAAGATCATGGTCATTGTCACGGAGCTGAAAAATAAGAGCATGAAATCCGGCATCATCACAAACATGCCAACCAGGAGGAGGATTGGAATGACTTCAAAAAAATTCACCATCATATCCGTCTCTGTAAGCTCTGTATGGATTTCTTTCCGAACCGAGATTCTTGTACGGATATTTTTTATGATACTATCAAGCAATAGAGATTCCTGTCCGCCAACTTGCATCTGCATGGAAATAGCCGATGCAACATCAAACGCATCCTCATTGTCTGCGTTTTCTGCAAAGGTTAGAAACGCCTGATAAATGGGGATACCTATCTTCATATCTGCGCTGATCTGGGAAAAACGTTCCCGGATATCCTCTGGTAAAAAATAGTTCGTACATAAGGCATCAATAGCCTGTTCTATCGTCAAGCCCGCACGGATTGATGCCGACAGTTGTGTCAATGCTTGTACGTACTCTTTTTCAAAGGTCTCCCTCTTTTTTGTATCCATAAGATTTTGATAGACTTTTGGAACAATCGCTCCAACAAAGCCCAGTAAGATACTTAATATACCATTTCCAATCAATAAATAAGATAGCACGCCGATGACTGCATAAAGGCATGCGATAAAGATGAGATAACTCCTTGCGTTAAAGTAGCTTCCCTCCTTTTTTAATCTCCTGTCAAGACGACACATAAGCCTCGTAATCACGTCTTCTTTTTCAATCAAGGGGCTGCTTTCCTGGTGAATCCTACGGATAGCGAGCGATGTAAGTACACACATGATCAGAATAAGAAGCACATAAAGATGTAGAATATCTCCCATTTATGTTTCCTCCTTCTTTTTAAAGATCGTTCGGTTGATGTTAATTCCTTCATACGAAAGCCTCTCGATCAGCCGTTCTGGAATATATCCAGTTGCAACGAAATCTCTGCATTTCTCATCATAGAGAAAAATAGTCTCAACAGATACTCCTTCTTGATTGGCCCCCGTTACCTCTACGACTTCACTAAGTCTTCTTCCACCATTTGGATCTCTTTTTAGTTGGACGATGAGATCACAAGCTTCTCCGAAGAGATAATTTTGTGCAGATTCTGTAAAAGAGGCATCTCCCATCTGAAATAAAATTCTCATTCTGGAATCGATCAGATTTCTTGGGCTGTTGGCATGGACCGTGGACATGGATCCTTCATGTCCTGTGGACATCGCAGATAATAAGTCTACAATAGCCCCATCACGTACCTCTCCTACAATGATGCGATCTGGTCTCATACGCAATGTGCTCTTTACCGCATCAGCAAAAGTGATCGGATTGCCATTCCTTCTGGTCAAAAGCCGCCTCACATTTTCATGCTTTAACTGAAGTTCCAGAGTATCTTCAACTGTAATGATCAATTCATTTTCTGGGATGAATCCGGAAAGCATATTTAAAAATGTGGTCTTACCAGTACCGGTCCCGCCGGAGATAAAGATGCTCACTTTCCCGCGGACACAGCTTCCAAGAAAAGAAAGGATGTCTTCATTAATAGCCCCAAGTCTTAAATAATCCTTTTGGTTCATCTTATAATTTTGAAACTTACGTATGGTTAAGGTAGCCCCATCAGGAGTAAATGGCGGAATGGTTGCATGGATTCTCGATCCATCCGGAAGTGTTGCATCAACATCCGGAGTATTTAAGTTGATTTCCCGCCCCGCCGGGAGAATGATCCTATTAATAATGTTTTGAAGATGTAATTCATCGATGAATCTGGCATCCGTTTTTTCCGTCATACCAGCCTTTTCTATCATGATATTATCGAATTTCTGAACGATGATCTCCGTCACATCCTCATCTTCCATAAATTCATCAATGGGTCCAAGTCCGATAATACTAACGATGGTCGCTTTTTCAATGCGGACGCGGCTTTCAAAAGGAAGATCATCATACTTAAAAACCTCTATGTGGATCCTCTTTTTAATCGCTTCTTTTGTTTCTTCGCTGATAACACTTTGAGAAGAAATCTGCCGGCGGAAGGCACTTGATATATTCTGGATGACCGAATCAACAATCGTTCGTTCTTCCCTTGTCGGCCGAATATTATAAGCTTTTACCTTATCTCTGATATCACGTTGTCTTTGCCTTTTTTGTTCGACGACGTCTTTTACAAGCGGCATGCCAACTTACCCCCTCCCAAACAGCCTTTTTAGAAATCCCGGCTTCTTGTTTCTCTCTCTCTGTTTCTTTTTTCGCTCATTGGCTCTCGGGATCGCATAAGATATTGAATCCTCCAGGATATATTCGACCAGCTGACCAATTTCTTTTGTAAAAGAATGATTGGCAGAGAAAACAAGAGGGTTTCCCTTATTATTTGCTTTCGTTACATCAGGATTATCGCGGATGTGTGCAGCGCATTCATAATCCTTAAAGAAATCCTCGATTTCTTCTGCAGAGATCCCAGCAATCTTCTTTGAAGTCGTTTTATTAATAAGAATTTTGACTTTCGAAGTATCAAATCCAATTTCCTCCAATGCATCCAGTGCAGATACATTACACTTGGCGGTGGTGACCTCCTGAGTTGTGATCAAAAAAACGTCATCGGCCATCTGTAGTGCGATCGTAGAGCAATCTCTGGTATTATTACCTGAATCACATAAAACAAAATCGAATCCTCCGTTTTCAACAATGTTACGGAGCATGACCTTTAATTCCTTTTCATTAATGTCATACGAATCCAGATTGGATTCTGGTCCAAGAAGACAATAAAGACTTATATCCGGCATTTGAACTAAAAAACTCCGAATATCTTCTCTGGAATACCGCATGGTTTCCGGATCTTCTCCTCTATCGATCCGTTCTTTGATATCATCAGCCCAGTAAACCATACGACTGTCATTTTCCAGACTTAGAACCGTTCCAACATCTGAGAAATCAATGTTGTAGTCTACTACACACACTTCATTGGTCCCTCTTCCTTTTTCTGTAAGAGAAAGGTAAGTTGCAACTTCTGTGACCATAGTGGTCTTTCCGACGCCGCCTTTTCCTGCATAAAAGGTGTAGACCTTTGCTTTCTTCTTTGGAGGGTTTTTCTTCCTTTTTTCTGCCTGAAGAACCGCTTGATGCTTATTATCAGTTTCCCTTTTTTCAGAAGTCTCTCGAAGAGATTGTGCTGGATTCTGCCTTGGATGTCTGATATTTCTTCTAGCTGCTTTTTGGGAAGACTGTTGAGATTCAAATCCATCATCCCCGCCGATCTCTTCTTCTAAATTTACGGATTCATCATATTCATCAAAGACAGAATCCAACTCCTTTCTCTGTGGTCTGGTAAGTCTGGCTTCTTTTATATCCCTTCGGCGTATCTGTCTGCCCGATAAACCACTTGAATTCTGACGTTCTGGCCTTTGTTGAATTTTTGCTGTCCTACTTTTTGAAACTGATACATCTCTGCTTTCTAACAGATTCCCCTGTCTTTGTGACAATACGTCTTGCCTGGATACAATTCTTTCTGAACCCCCATTTTGAAAATGCTCATGGTCCTCTTCTTCATAAAGATTATAATCTGCTTTATTTTTGATATCTGCTTCGCAGGCTTTCTCTCCATATTCTTCTTCCAGATTGTAAGGGGGCTCTTCCAATAGTTGATACAAGTTTCTTGCATTTTTCGCCTCTCCATAAAACAGCAGCCCAAACTCTTTGACATAATCAATCCCTTTTCCAGAAAACGTAAAAACCCCGACTGGAATATCAAAGTCAAAGAAAGACTCATCGATTCCTTCCTGCCTACATGCCTGCAGGATATTTTCGCTGACAGCCAATTCTGTTGCACCTTCTCTTCCAATATCATTATGAATATCATCAAGGTTTGAAACCACTTTAACAATTTCAAACTCTCCATTTCCGAGCATGATACCTGCAGTCTGTAAATCTGCAAGAAACCTTGCCCTCTGATCTGCTACAATGAGCTTGCGATCTTCCATTTTTATTCCTCCTTCTTTCCCTCTTAATTACCCGGCTTATAGATATTTTCACCCTCATTAAATTGGTATCCGGAACTGTCTATAATCCCCAGATGGATTTCTCCATATTTTCCAGAGTAGATTAATTTCATGGATTGTTCCTGGTTTGTTTCCAAGGAGACACCTGTCAGATCCCCATTGGACTTATAAACTTCCAGCACACGCATCTTCTCATATAAAAGCGATGTTCCAATCTCGGTCGAAACATAAACATTCACATAGGTACCAGGCCTGATCTCTTTTGTAACTCCCGTTATATTCGTAACAGGTACTGTGACTGCAATCGAACTTTTCTTCATATTAGCTTCCACAGATGTTCCGCCGGCCGCTGTCAGCATACTGGTCGTAAGCGTCATTCCTTTTGAAACCTCTACACGCAAAGAATCTCCCTTTTTTAATATCTTCCTCATTTCGGCCGCTGTAACATACTGATTCCCGGCATCGTACCGATTTCCCGCGACGATGATCTTAGAATCTACCTGCATTGGGGAAACCATATTCTCTTTCAAGGCAGTCCCAGCATTATATCCTGATTTAAAGACATAGACCGTAGTTCTTTGAGGGACCAAAAACTGAACCAGCAGGATCCCGAACAAAAGTGTTAAGATTGCTGCGGCTGCAATGGTCATAAGGATTTTTCGATCCTTCGTTGTTTTCTTTAATTGCATTGTTTTATCTTTCATAAAAGAACTCCTTCCAAAATGTTTTCCTTCATTATTAGTATGACAAACAATAAAAAAGAGGGAGACCCCCTCTTTTTTATGACGATTATGTATTATGATCCGATCATCTTCGATGCTTCTGCACTAGTAAGGATTTCATCAATCTCTCGGTTTGTCGGCGGCTTTAAATTTAGCTGTGAAATCTTAACTAAGATTGGCTCCGCGCTAATGAAATCGTATCCTCTGGAAGATTGACAAACAAACCATCCAATAGGAGACCTAGGAAACCACTTCACGAGATCGCGGTCTTCGTACCGTTCCTCTCTTGCTATGGAGCGTATCGCAACATTGACGTCTTCTGTTCTTTCTAATCTTCCGCAGAATTTCATACCGCTATTTGCAACAATAGAACTTGGCATATCTGCAATCTTTTGCGTAATAGCGAAAATAAACAATCCATACCCAGCCGCCTGGTCAATTATCTCCTCAAACTCTGATTCTCCGGAAAGACTTACGGTATTTCCTCCGCCAGACCCTGCATTATCATTTCCTATCAAGACTTCGTTCGCTTCTTCTATAACCAGAACAGTCTCATACTGGTCTTCAGCTAAATAACCACCTTCATGACCAAGTGCATATCGATAAAATCCGCTAGTTATCATTCCAAAAATGAAATTTTTAAATGTTTTTTCGAGCCCCTTTGATTCTAAGACGACAACATCGTCGCCTCCGATCAACTCGTCGATGCCTATTCCATCTTCTCCACCATATAAAACTGATTCAATCGAATATGGGCGGTCAAAGGCCTGTAATCGATCTAAGAGCCTTGCGTAGGCATCCCGAGTATCGTTTCCAATTCTTCCTGCTGGATTCGTTGGATCTTCCGCATCAGCCTTGTGTTTTCTCATATTTTGACAGACCTTTGTAAAAGTTACTTTTGATGAAAGCTCTGGGACTTTTTCTGCCCAATCATCATGTTTGCAGGCTTCAAAAACACCGGCGTCCTCATAAAGCTCATAGAAGACTTCAGCCATCATCTGCTTGCCCCGCTCTAAGAGTCCATAGGCCCTGCAGTAGATATCAATCAATCCGTCAATCCAATGCTGGGGCTGCACATTTTTAGGAATTTTACACACATTCAAATGAATTGGACGAAAATTCATATTTCCTAAGCTATAAAATTTAAAACGCTCCGGTTCTATAAATCTTGCAAGGACTCTCCAGTCTTGCTTTGGGTCCATACAGACAATACGAAGGCGTTTTCCGGTCTTACTCCTGCGTACTTTTGACAGTTCCGCAATAAACCTGGTAGCCGCTACCGTTTTCCCGGAACGGGATGCCCCGGTAAAAAATCCATGCATAAGAGCCGCCTCATCCAGCCTATAATCAAAGTTGGTAAGATACCCATTTTTTAAGGTATAACGCTCTGGAGAGAGAACCGTCCCCATATAAATATCCCCCTTCATCATAGAAGGTACTGCAAATTTTGGAATATCCCCTGGTTCTGCGGAAACTCCACCCTCATTAATACGGGGAAGATGCGTATATGCCACAAACTCTTCCGGAAGGAGGACGGTCGTGTATTTATACTCATTCACTCCATAAAAATTCTCTCTTGTTGGGTCCGCTGAAAACGCGGAAAAATGATATAAAAGATGCTTTTGTTCTCCTTCTGACAAATTTAAGACCTGAAGTGGACTCGTTAAGGCAAAATTATTTTGCCAAGTGGACTTCGCGATGGTTTGCGCCGTTGATAGGGCATCCAGAGAGGAACACGCGATATAGACATAGGTATAAAATGCGCCGTTTCGTATTGCACGCTTCAATCTTTCATTTTGAAATTGAAGTAATTCTATGATATCTTGCACCGTTTGATCAAGCCACTGGTAAGATTTACCATAACCAATGGAAGGGCCAAACCCCATACTGGATGACATGCCAGAACTGATCGCTCCAGACGTACCATTGGACACGCTCTGACTCTCTCCAGTACTTTTCCCGTATCCAGCCCCCTGGGAACTGCTGATGTTCTGGCTATAGGATTTTCCATAGCCATTAGAAATGCTCTGGCTGTATGATTCCGACGTACTTTCTCCTACGGAACGCCCATTTGTAACTCCTAAGCTTTCACTAAAACTCTTTCCGGTATTCATAGAGGCACTCTGTCCGGCATTTTGCCCACTGGATAACCCTTGGCTCAATCCTGAAGAATAAGAGTTCCCGGTAGACATACCTATGTTCTTTCCCCATCCATCGGATGTTCCACTTCCGTTGCTGACAGATTGGGAGGTACCAGTACTTGCTCCATAACTCTGGGATAAGGATTGCCCAGTGGAAACCCCATAAGATTCACTTGTCCCATAGGATTCGTTTTGTGAAAACCCCTGGGAATATCCAAGGCTGGTTCCGACACTGTGGCTACTTCCATAGCCGACAGATGAACTGCTGCCATAACTGTTGCTGAATCCATTAGACGCGCTGGATCCTCCGCTTATGCCTGTAGACGAACTGTCACTTACGGAGCTTGAACTTCCATTAGACCAATTTGTTCCACTGGAATCACTATGATTAACACCGCCAGAAACAATCCCGATTTTTACCCCTCCATTCCAGCCTTTCGTGCTGCTTTCGCTTCCACCAACGCTTTGGGAACTTCCAGTAGAGGTCCCTTGACTTTGTCCCTGATTCCAGCCTGAATTCGTTCCGCTGTTAGAATTGGTCCCATGACTTTGATTTGTTCCATGGCTTGTATTCTGGCTTGCCCCATAGCTTTCATTGCTTCCAATGCTGTAACTTTCGTTGGTTCCGTAACCAACGCTGTGATTTATCCCAACATTGTGACTGGAACTTACATTCTGTCCCTGCGACAGGTTGTAGCTAGTCCCTTGATTTTGCCCCTCAGAGTAACTGGCATTGGCGCTGTCGGAATGGTTTAAACTGGCTCCCTGACTTAGACTCGCATTTTCTCCTACGTTTTGAGAAACACCTAAGTTTGCTCCAGTGCTCGTTCCAGTGGATTGCCCAAAGGTCTGTCCGAAATTTATCCCATTGCTGATACTGTGGCTTTGTGATATGGAATCCGTAACACTCGTCCCATGGCTTTTCCCATAGCTTTCACCAAAACTCTTGCTTAAGGATTCTCCTACGGATTGTCCATGTCCTACAGAAAAACTTTCATTTTGCGAATAATTTACCGAATCCGCATCTGTATAAGCCTTAGAATACCCTTGACTTTGAGCAGCATTTGCCATATACATCATCGGTATGGAAATATTCATTGAAAGATTTGTCTGGCCCTGCAGCTGTGAGTACCACCTCGTCATATCATCTTGAGTTCTGCGGTTCCAGCCTTTAAGGGTTTGTGCATAGACAGGCGTGGACAAGATTTCTAAGATGTATTCATAGTCTGACATCCCGGTGATTATCTCTTCCAAAGTTCCCTGAGAGTCCGGATTCAAGTTTTTTCCGCCAAACCCTTTGTTACCGGCATCTTCTCCCCCTTTTCCTGCCTTTGGAATGCCTCGGACCATGGTCATGTAATCCATACCGTACATCTTTTCACGCAGCCATTCGGTTTCCTGCGCATTAACGACACGAAGATGAAGTACCCGGTAGGTCCCCTGAAGACTTCCTACCATCCCATAAAAGTTATTGTGCGCGATTTCCTTTGCTGCTTTTAAGCTTTTGGAAACACCTTGTACCCCATATAAGTATAAAAGCCCCAACGCCACAGGTTTTAGGACGTTTCCTATGACCGTCACAAAGTTACAATTGCTGCTGTAAAGCGCAGATAGCACTTGGGCATGCATATCCATCAAAGCTTCAGACTGTTTCACCGATTTTGGAATCCTTGCAACACGTACAAATTTTAGAGCTTTATAGAACCGATAAACCTCTTCAGTTACCGGATCTATAGCCTCTAGTTCATAACACAAGTATTTTAGTGGCCGTTCACTTGGCGATGAAGCATCCTCATATTCAGCCCAGCTGTCAATGATTCGGAAATCATCTCCTGGCGTTGTATTGATTGTTGGGTGCAAAATATTTTTTATATCATATAGCGATAACATAGACATTACCTTTCTCCTTTCATTTCATTCATAGTATGAAAAAGAAAGAGAGATAAAAAAATAAGAGGATACCGAAACCCGGTTTTCCCCTTATCTTTTGATTTTTTATCGCATATGTGCCTTATTTTCATCCCGAACATCACGTATCTGTTCATAGAATTTATTTTTGTCTTTATTTTTACGAAACTGCATGATCCTTTTTGCCTGCATTACAAGAAAGGTGATCGGTACAATAATAGAAATCATCCATATAAAGTTGTTGATATATCCAAGCATTGTGTTTCCAAAAACTGATGTGACCGCTGTATCAAAAGATGCGGCAATCATTTGCCCGGAAACACCGGAGGTTACTCCCATAAGTTTATGCATACCAATGAGAGCCAATCCATATCCACTTAAGGTAGCCAGCGTCTCCTTGATAACATCAGCCCTATGAGATGGCATCAGAATTGCACAGATAGCTCCTGCTGCCCACATCGTTCCATAAAGCGGAGCCAATAGCTTCGTTCCAAACCCTGCAAATTTTGCAATTGTATACATTGTTATAAGAAAAACTGCCAAAGGGATACAGATTGCTTTTATATACCGCATAAGTTCCGTGGCATCCATCTTTGTTTCATACGTCAAGTTTGTTGATTCAAACTGTTCATTCATAAAGAATCTCCCTTTCTTAAATGATATTTTGTTGCTCCCTAACCGTATTATCAAGTTCCTGTTTCATTGATAATAGGATGATCACAATAACTCCAAATCCTATGAGAAAAAACCATCCATTTGATGTCATGATATAAATAAGATTATTCCATCCATTGATATGGAATGCGAGGAAGGAATTCAATAAACTTCCCATAAAACTCCTCCTTTCCGTTTTTATTATTTTTAGTTATTGATAGCATGAAAAAACTCAGACCTTTGATATTGGAGAATCTCCCTTATTCAAATCAAACACCACCTGCCAAGTCTTATCGTTACGCAGATTGATATCCTTCGTTCCATCAAGGCTCTTTAAGGCTGGTACGGTCGTTATCCGAATTTTCACATTTTTTAATGTATGAATTCCCCTTGATTTGATCCATGCCTTAACTTGTTTCATAAGACGCTCCATTACCTCTTTGTTCGGTACAATAAAATTTAAGAACCGGGAAACCTTTGCCATTTTATTGCTTTTACGATTAAAGTCAGTCTGTGTATGATGTCCTCTCTCATACTCAAAATAATCTTTCTGTTTCCCATAAGAGCCTATAATATCTGGAATATAAATATTTCCATCGGACAGTTTGATCGGATTTTTTCGGTTATAATCAAGGACTTCCTCATAGATGTCAAATCCTCGAATCAAATCGGAAAGCGTCTTGATCCCATATCCGTGAGTTAGGTTATCATGCTCTGCAATAACTCTTTCTGCCTCCGATATAACCGGTGCTTTTTCATATTTTGTCTCAAATAGAGCGTTTCCCATATCCGTAAGGTAGTGAACCATCATTTTAGGCTTTAATGGGATATTAACTTTTTCATCCCGGAGCAGACCCATGGACGATAATCCACGGACGATCATCCGGAGTCGGCTCTTCGTGATGTCTCCGTTGCTTTCAATGATCATTGCTTCTTCGATTTGGGAATAGACAGAGAGTCCATCCATACCTATCAGCTCCATCACCCTCCAGGATATTGGTGTCATTTTCTTTTCATAATCTTCTAAATTTATACGATATGATTTCCTCTTTTTCTCCTGTTTCTTCTTACGGATGGTATTGGCGACCTCCCTTTGAGGAGTAACTGGAATAGAATTCTCCATAGGTACTTGCATTCCACTGTCCTCGATCAGTTGGTTGACCAGATCAAGTTCAACTAAAGAATCTTTATCTTCGGTAATGACCGCATCAATGCTGCCATTCATAGCTGCTTCTCTAACGCCTTTATCCGTGATTCTACTGACGGCATCTTTCTGTCTCTTTTCATCTGCTATTTCTTCCTTGATCTCCTCAATAGACGTGTGTTTCTCTTTTTTTGTGATACCCTGGTTATACATGCGCTCAATCTGATTTTCCAGATTCTCAATTTCCTCCCTGCGTTCTTCTGATATATCAAGAACCTTATTTAAAAGCCTTGTTCGTTCCTCATTGTACTCGATGAACGTCTTCCTTGCTCTTTTGATCAGGTCATTGACTGGAACGTGCGACCAGCTATATTCTTCCCCTAAACGCATCTCCTCCTGATCTTTTGCAAGAATATCCTCGCAGAGTTTTCGAATGAGGTCATCTGTTTTTTTGTACTCCCTTTCTTTCTCATCCCATACCTCTTCTTTTTCTTTGATCTGTTCTCTTAGATCTTGTGTCTCAGCTACACATCGATGATACATTTCCTGCATGATTTCATGATCGTCGTTTTGCATATCCTTTTCCCTCACTTCCCATGATTGCTCTTTATATGGTTTTCGACATAACTTTCGGGAGACCACTCTTTCGTATCTTGGATTTGTGCCCCATTGATCGCTCCTCCCAAAGATACTAAATTTCCGGTAATCATAGAAAAATTTTGATACATCGTTTCCCGTCCGGATAGTGCCTGCTGCGCCTTTGATTCATCATTTTGAAGAATCGATGCGGCAATATTTTGACAATAGACCGCAATATCCGTCTTAACCCAAGAAAGAAGGGAAGCTTTCATCTGTGTATATTTTGAAGAAAATTCTGCAGCATCAATTTTAACAGAAAGAGTAGAAATATCGTCTAATAAATCCGTATATTCCGGAGCCACCGTTTTTGAGTCTTCTACTCCTTGCGCGATCCGATAATCAAGTGCCAGGCATTTTTCGTACAGTGCCCTTGCAGACCGATAGTATTGAAGATAAGAATTATATTCTTTCAATTCCCTGATATCTGATAACGACATCTTTGTGGCAATCACTTTACCGGTTTTATCAGAATATTGATACTCTGTTACAAAGACTCCATATATCAGAAATATCATGTAAAGGCAAGCCATAATCATACATCCCATTTTTGTTTTGACTGCATGGGAATGCCGGAATCTTTTTTTATTGATCTGAGCAGAATCCATTTGTATCTTTCGACATTCTTTGACTCGATGTTCCTCACTTCTTTCATAGCTTTTTGCCGCAGCCTTTCGCTTAGTACGGACAGCTTTTTCTCTCACTGTCTGTTTCAGTTCTCTCGTTTCGCTTTTCAGAGGCTTCGTTTCATGACTGAGCCTTTCATTTAATAATCCCATGATGCCCCCTATTCTTCCTTTTCAGCCTTAATATAGTCTGATAGGTATTCTGTATTATACGGAACAATTTCCATCGCTACATCATTCCACTCATAATCTTCCTCACATTGGTCACAAACAGCATGTTTTGCAAAGGATCTGGTTTGAAGGCTTCCTGAGATATAAACGAGTGTATTCATTTTCAAATGATCTTTATCATCTTCAGCAAGCGGGCCAAAACTTTTGATCCAAGGATAATCCGTCTTTAGATCCTGGGGATCTTCCCGGATAAAATATTTTCGGTTCATCGCAATCTGATATGCACAGGTTTTGATGACACGGTGGCTGTCTTCTTCTCTATGTTCGTGATAATCAGGTTCCCGGCATAGAGTCCCGATCCCCATAAAAATATTGCTGATCTCACATTTCTTCTTTAGAAGTTCCAAACCAGTCTCATCTGTCTGTCCTTTTTCCTGCGGGTTAATAAAAATCGGGGTTACATGGACATTGACTCCGGCTTTCCGGTTCTTTGCTCCACAATGCGGACAGATGGAAACTTTTAAGACTTCGCTTGTCGTAAGTACACCTCGTATTTCCACCATATCCCCCTTACGGATATCCGCGATCTGCTTCGACAGCTCTGGATTTTTTGTTAGTATGACCGGAAGATCAATCCGAAGTTCAGCATCCCGGTTTCGAAGTCTCCTTAAAACTTTCAGTTGAAAGACGGCTCCATTATATTCCCCACTTTTAGGAGAAATAAAAACTTTTGGATTCTGTCGTACTTGCCCATAGAGGATGACATAATTCTCTTTTGCCATAAGTTTTTCCTCCTTTACTGATAGAACACGTTTGCCACACTGGTCAGAGCGTTTATGTCACTGAGCATCAAAACCCTCGTCTTCTTGATCTCAGATGAATTTGATCTTGCTAACGCATCTCGAAATTCTTTCATGCTCTCCCGTGCGTTTTTCAGCAACCGCAGGCAATCCTTACGATCATCCTCATAACTCTTCGCCGGCAATGTAACATCGATTTCATCAATAATAGAATCCATTCTTTTTAAAGATGACGTTACATTCTTCACTGCATCTTTTTTTGGGTAACTTCCCTTTTCTACATTCCTTGCATCGATAACTCTGCTTTCCATCTCATTCACTGCAACGTTGATTTCCTTTGCCATATATACGGCGTATTCATGCGCTGGCATTGCGGTCAATGTAGCATATTGCCCTTTTTCTGCATCCTGAGGTTTGATTTCATCCTCTCTTGAGCACCCTCCAATCAATAGTAGGAGTCCCAACGCACTCAAGAGCAATACCCCTTTGCCTTTTTTTCGTTTTAACATTGATTCTTTTCCTCCTCATGTCCTTCATAAATAGTATGACAGAAGAAAAAAATCCCCTAGAAGTCACATGACTTTTAAGGGATTTCTTGTTATTTGGTACCTGCATTTTTGAGAAAAAAGCAGCCTTCACATAAATCTTCGGCCAAGATTTCCGGAGAGACACGAAAAGCCGCTTCCCGGAATTGCCCAAAGACTCTGTCATATAAAATGAGCGGATGGCCTTTCCCATCTAAAAATTTCTGAAGCAATGGATACAATTCCATTTGCCAAATAATAACATCCGGTATAGAAATAACGATCGGCTTTTTTAGAGGAGCAATCTCTTTAAGATCAAAGATATTGATCTTTACAACTTCTTGTGTGCTATCGCCGGCCGCTTGGTCAGAAAGAATCTTTCCATTGGCAATCAGAGCTTCTCCCTCTGAAAGGAGTTCCCCATATTTTGAAAACGCCTTTGTAAAACAGCAGCATGGAATGGATCCTGTTGCATCACTTAAGTTAAAAAAGGCCATTGGAGCCCCGTCCGCCTTTCGATTACGAAAGACTAGGTTCTCAACTATCCCCATGACTCGGATCTTAGAATCAGAATGGAAAATGACGTCTTGAATCAAGACTGTCCCAAGCTTTTCATGGTCAGGATATTCATCCATCGGGTGTCCGGACAGATAGGCTCCCACGGATGCCCTTTCGTTTTTAAGCTTTATCCTTAAGCTTTCTGGAAGATGCTGCTGAAACGTATAGGCATGAAAGGAATCTTCCAAAAGATGATAAGCCTTCTGGGTGCGTTTTATAGCATCAAGAAGCGTATCGTGCTTCTTCATCATGCTCCGATCTGTCTTATAGAATCCTTCTTCTTCCATCTTGGCGAGTTCTGTTTTCTTGGCTTTTAAATTCCTTTCTTTTTCTCCCAATTTTTTTGCCAAGTTCTTCATCTCTTCAAAACCTTTTATTAGGGCCATTCGATTTTCAATAAAACAGTCAAATGCCCCGGAATAGATCAAACTTTCCACGACATCTTTTTTATCAATGCCACGTAGAAAGAAATCCTTGAAGCCTTGAAACGGCTTTTCATTCCTTGCTATAAGGATCGCCTCAGAGGCTGACTTCACATTTCGGATCATCTTAAGCCCATAGAGGATTTCATGATCGCTTACATCAAGAAAGTCAAGTCCAGAGCGATTGATGTCCGGCGGCAGAATCTTAATTCCGATCCTCCGGCATTCTTCAATGATCGCGGTCACCTTTTCTTGTTTCTCTGCAATATTAAGGACTGCAGTTAAAAATTCCGTCGGGTAATGAAACTTACTCCACGCAGTCAAATAAGATGTTTTTGCATAGGCAGCCGCATGAGATCGGTTGAAAGCATACTTCGCAAAATCAGTCATCTGGTCAAATAACTGGTCAGCAATTTCCTCGGAGATTCCCCTGGCAACACAGCCAACAATCCCTCGATTGGAGTCCCCATGGATAAAGGATGCCCTCTCTGCATTTAAAACATCCTCCTTCTTTTTTGACATGGCCCTTCGTACAAGGTCTGCCTGTCCAAAGGAATATCCGGCAAGCTGCATGAAGATCTCCATGACCTGCTCTTGATAGACGATGGCGGCATATGTATCTTTAAGGATTGGTTTAAGTTCCGGTGTTAGATAAGATGCTTTTTTGCGCCCGTGTTTCACTTCAATCATCTCTGGAATAAAGCTCATCGGTCCCGGGCGGTAACATGCAATCAGAAGGATGACATCTTCAAAATTTTCTGGCTGGAACTCTCGAAGCATCTTCTTCATTCCATCACTTTCAAATTGGAATACTCCAAAAGTATTTCCTTTTGCAAAGATTTCAGAAAAAACTTCTGGCTCAAACGGTAGTTGATCAAAATCAATGCTGATTCCATGTCGTCTAAAAACACGCCTTTGGCAGTCCGTTAGAATGTCCAGGTTCTTAAGTCCCAGCATATCGATCTTTAACAATCCCCATTCCTCTGATTCTGCCTTATCCGTCTGAGACGCCCAGGTTCCTTTGGCTGCGTTGTATTCCAATGGAACATAATCAGATACATTTTCTGTATCTGATATAATGACTCCGGCAGCATGCAGGCCATGGCTGGCAATCGTATCTTCAAGCAGCAATGCATAATGAAGGATTTCCATCGCTTTTTCATCCTCTTTGAATGCTTCTTTTAATTTCTCGCCACAGCTTTTTCCTCCAGGATTGATCGTAGTTCCAAGTTCATCTCCGATTTCTAATTTCACTTTTTCAGCTTTCGTATAATAAGAAGTGTCATCATAACGATCAACCAGCATCCTGGCAGCATCATCAACCGACTTTTTGGCCCCTCTGGTTCCTTTTGTATAAATCCCGCACACTGCATCTTTTCCATATTTGACACGAATATAGTGGATCAGGGTATCACGTACACCTTTTGCGATATCTGAGTCGATATCCGGCGGACTCACACGATCAGGATTTAAAAACCGTTCAAAGATCAGTCCATATTGGATCGGATCAAGATTCGTGATCCCAATCAGATAATTCACCAGTGATCCAGCTCCAGAACCTCGTCCGGGTCCAATGGTGTAACCCACCTGCGAGTCATGTCTGTCCAAGAATGTATGGACTTCTGTTTCTGTCATCTGATCCATATGCATATTTAATGCTTCCAGATCATCCTTGCTTAGATGTCCAAGTTTGCGGCCAACAGTCAGTAGATCTTCTACGCAGCATAAATAATCGTTATATCCCAGCTTATCAATAATGCCCAACTCATAATCTAAACGTTCTTCATACTGCTCATTCCATCCATTTCCATTTGGGAACCTTGTTTCTTTACCCTTTACAGCAAGCTTAAAAAGTTGATTCTTAGCATCCGGAAACACGGGATAATGTTTTTCCTGCGGTATCTCCACATGAACTGATCGCACGATCGTTCCTACGTTTTCCATGGCCTCTTCTACGATGTCTTTTGGTAATATCGCAGATAATGCCTCCTCAAGTTCTTCATCGGATTTCAAATAAAGTTCCCGGTCACAATCCGTTAGAGGGTTCCATTTTCCAAATCGCAGAGAAAAACTTAGTTGACGCCTTAAAAATTCATCATCCGAATCCATAGCCATATGTGCATCGTTTGCCGCAACAACTGGCACACTTTCTTCCCTTGCTGCCTTAGCAAGTGCCTGAAAGATCTCTTTTTCCTCAGGATATCCATGATTTTGTACTTCCACGTAAAAGTACGGAAAGATATTCCGATAATACCTTAGTTCCTCTTTTGTTTTTTCATAAAGCTCTTCCTCCGTCTTCATTTTTTGCTGCAGTTTAAAAATCTTTTCTTCCAGCATCCGATGATTTTCGTTAGAAATAGATTCTTCCTTGATCCGTTTTTCTAAGAGACGGATCTGAGACCGTTTCTTATTGATCCGGGACTTGATCTCCGGAAGGACCTTTTTGGCCATAGCAGTCTCATCCTTTTCCTTCCTGAGTTTTTTTTCAAAAGCCTCTTTCTCTTCGCCTTCGAGCTTTTTTAAGGTCCGTTCTTTTACTGCGAATTTCCTTTTTGAGAGTTTCTCAATCTCCTTTCGATCTGTAAGAAGCCGTTCAAGCTCCTCTTTTTCATGTTTTGCTAATTCCATATTTTTAGGAACTGTGCTCATTTTAGGATCTGAATATTTCTTCTGACGCTTCTTTAAACTGTCAATCGAAGTCTCAAGCTTCTCATTTTGTTTTAAAATAGAGCCCAAAACCCCTCCGACACAGGCACTGGTGGCAATCACATTTTCATTACCCCTAAAGAATTGTTCAATGACTGCTTTCTTCATCCGGGGACTTCGGATATCTTCGATCTCACGATATGACTCTGTAACCGCCTTGATGATAGATTTCAGCCCCTGATAATTCCTTGCCATTAAAATAAGATGGGACGCTTGACCTGTAACCTCGTTGAGAACATATGTTTCAACACCAGGAATTCCAAGGATTCCCTCTTTTTTGCATTCCTTTAGAAAACTAAATACTCCAGTTAAGGTTCCATGATCTGTCAGTGCGACAGCCGGCGCTCCAAGGTCTTTTGCCCGTCTTACCAAGGCAGTAACAGACATGGCTCCATCATTCAGGGAATGATACGTATGGTTATGTAACAGCCCATGTTTTACGCTCATATCATATATCTCCTTCCTAAAAAAGAAAGGAATCTTTCTCTGACTCCTTTCTTCGCTCAACAGTTCTATTATTAGTATGGCAAAAATCCATTCAAGGAACTTATCACTGCGGTGGTGATAAACAGACCACCTTCTTTATCGCTCCCCTTCTTTCGTAGCCGTCGTCGTAGGTTCACTTCTCGTCTTAATATCATCTCCAGTAAAATCAGAGATATCATTTGTCTTTTTTATTGGCTTTGCATAAGCGGGTGACTGTGAAAGGAAGAAATTAATCTGATCTCCCTCCTTATAATGAAATCCAAATCCATCGAAATCGATCCAGGAATGCTGCACAATCTTGTCTTCTTTATTTATACATTTCCCGGCCCGTACTGTAATATAGATCTTTCCGGCACTTTTTAAAGTCGTAGGATCTGCTACAAGCAAATTCCCATACTTATCATAGCCATAAACGATACCAATGCTTTCACCTTTCCTTTGCGACAACATAGAAACCGCCACACACCCTCCTTTTTGAATCTGGGCATAGACACTCGATAAATCCTCCAAGGAATTTTTTAAAGCTCCGAATCGAAGTTTTTCTGTATCTTCAACATTGATCTGCTGAATTTTAGCTTTTGTTGACTTCTTAGCATCCGGCTGGGTGTCTGATAGAAAAATCCTTTTCCCCGAAAGGAGCCCAAACTTCGGAAGGATATCTGCCAGAGTGTTCGCAACAGTACTTTCTTTCAGGTAAATACTTTTCAAGAAGAAAAAGGTGAATTTGTTAACCATGGTCTGCTTCGTATTTGTATTGAGGATCTCATGGTCATTCCGGACATAAAAAATATTTCCTTCCTTTCGTTTCTTTAATTCCACATGATCCCCATTTGGTAGCACCTCATAGCAATATTTCCTTGGAAATTGCACCCATCCCTTAAACTCATGAAATCGATAGCCGGATAAGGTAGATACGGCCCCTCCATATGCTTTAAATTTATAATTATTTGCCCACATGATCACGCCATTCACCTTAAATGGCGTATCATGGGACTTTCCTTTCTTTTTGTCCTCAGTCTTCAGTTCAATGAGAAGGGTATCCTCTTTCTTCAGAGGATCTGTCCCGCGCTTTACTTCCGCTCCATCAAAGACCCCATCTTGATCAGTATCCGGATTCCACGGATCCGTCCCTTGTTCTTCTTCCTGTGCATTGCTAAGACCATCACCGTCAAAATCATCCGCCCCTGACTCTTTTGCAAATTCGTTCGCTATTGAGATCGAATCTTTGTCCACCAAAAGGGCTTGATCATCCCCTTTTGTCTTTTGTGGAAGTTTCTCATACAGGATACCGGGAACATAAAATATCAGCAGAAACAACAAAACACTTAAGATGACTTTTTCGCGCTTTCCAATTGAAACTTTTGGAAACCTTCTTATTTTCTTTCCCTGAGCATTGTAACGGGGAAGTTTTCTTCTTCCAAACAAATGAATTTCTCCTTTCCTCTTTCATTTATAGTATGGCAACAATAAAAAAAAGGAGCAGTTGCCCCTTTTTATTGTTTCATATAGTAGTGGATCCTTTGAATGAGTGTCGTTGACCGATTGATGCTCCCGATCTTACCAATTGCGATCTTTAATGCTTTCTTTGTTCCAAGCAGGTCGAGATGGCTCTTTGCTCTGGTAATCCCCGTATAGAGGAGGTTTCGGTTAAAATTATAAATTTCTCGATTCGAAAGTGAGATAATAATAGCCTTGGCCTCGCTGCCTTGTGCCTTATGGATTGTCAAAGCATATGCTAGTGTGAGGCTGCTAAGATAACTTATCTTAAATTCCGCGGACCTCCCATCATCAAACGATACCCGTATGGATTCGTCCTCTTTTGAATAAGATTCTATGATGCCAAGATCTCCATTAAATACTCCAAGGGATACATTGCCCTTACGATCAATACATTCTTTCTCATAATCATTATGGGTATACATCACACGGTCTCTGACCCTTAATCCGGAACCCGGAATCTTTTCTCCTTGAGAATTCATAAATTCCTGCAGCTCAAGATTCAAGTTCTCTGATGCAAGCGGGCCGCCTCTTTTCTGTCGATTTGCCACAATGCACATCGTCTCTCGTACGCCAAAGTATTTACATCTAAGTTTATAGCGGCGTAACGTCTCATTTTTAATCTCAATCGCATCCGTATGCAGAAAGGTTGAAAAATCAGCCCCATCAGCAGCTCCCGTTACAATCTTTTCTCCTCTTCCAGCTAAGACCATATCGGAATTTACAGAAATATTTCCGCCAAAACGATAACTCACTTCCAGCTTGGTTGCCGGAACGACCCCAGAATTGATGATGTCCCATAAGACCTTTCCTGGTCCTATGGAAGGGATCTGGTTGCTGTCACCGACGATAACGCAGTGTTTTAACGTTTCCCTTTTAAATAGATTGGATAACAGGAGGATATCGCACATAGAAGCTTCATCAATAATATAGAGAGTTTTTTCATTATCAAATTCCTTGGCAACTGCTGAATTTTTATTCTTAAGACTTGCCATGAAACGATGAAATGTCATGGCCGGCCTTCCGGTACTCTCATTCATACGTTGTGCTGCCCTTCCTGTTGGAGCTAATAATACAATGCTTCCATGTTCTTTTTGGTATTTCGGCTTTACCGCCAGATACTCCCAAATATCGCAGATCATCTGGATGATAGAAGTCTTTCCCTTTCCTGGACCTCCATAGATAATACTCATCCCATTCCTTAGAGAACGGAAAACTGCTTTCTTTTGAATTTCATCCAATGAATAAAATCCATGGGACAAGGTCTGATAGGCAGCTTCGATATCCTTTGACTCATAAAACCCTTTCGTTCTTTTACATAGCTCTACAATTTTCTTGGCCACATTATCTTCCGCATCATACACTGCCCTCCGATAGATCTTATCCTCACGGATGACAATGTTACGGAGCCTATGCTGTTCAGCCAAACATTTGGCAACTACCTTAGGATCAACACGGTTTTCCTTTAGAAAATCCCGGGCCAGTGATTCAAAAGCATCAACCTCACAATAACAATTCCCCTGAAATTCATTTTGCTTTAGAATTTCAGTGATCGCCGCGTCAATCCGGATCTGGGAGTCCCTTTGGATTCCAGAGGCCAAGGCAAGTTTATCGACTTTTTTAAAACCAAAGCCATCCAGATCCGTGATCAGAAAATAAACGTTTTCTTTCAGCCGTCTGATGGAATCTTTTCCAAAAGCATGATAAATTTTTATGACCTGATTTTGTGTAACATCCCCATGAAAAAAATCTGATATTTCTTCATAAATCTTATTGCTTAAATATGATTCATGGATTTTTTCTGCCTTCTTTTTGCTTACACCAGCTTCCACAAGTCGTTCTGGATGGTTCTTAATCACATCCAGAGTTGCTACACCAAATGTATTGACAACAGCCCTTGCTGTAATATCACCAACCCCATCAATAAACTTTGTTAAAAACTTAAAAATGGATTGTTCTGTCTTAGGTTCCCTAATGCTGCTTTCCAGTACGTGAAATTGTAATCCATATTTCGGATCGATCTTTGCGTACCCCTTTGCTGTGATCTCACATTCCTCACCGGCACTCATGATATTCCCCGCCGCTTTCATAACATGATCCTTCAAATGCATCGCCTGAACTTCTTTGCTTTGAAAGCATTCTTCCTCAAGAAATATAAGAATGGATGCCCAGCTGATATTAGAAGCAAACACCTTCACGATTTTCCCCTTGATTTCTATGTAATTCATGATTTCTCCTCCTATTTTAAATGTTGAAGAATACGTTCCATGAGCATCGTTTTCCTTTGCCCGGTTTGATCCTTTGCAATCGCATATAAAAGTGCCCCATCCTCTTCAACGATAGCTACTTTAAACTTCGCTCGGGTGACCCCTGTATATAAAAGATTCCTTTGGAGGCTCATACAATGTGGTAATGAAATAATCACAACTGGATATTCGCTGCCTTGTGCCTTATGGATCGTCTTGCAATACGAAAGATCAATGTGTTTCGCAATCAGATCTCTCGTAATAATAAATTCTTCGTTGCGTATCAAAACGGTCAGTACGCCATTCTCCACAGAAACAACTTCTCCGATATCGCCGTTATAATATCCATTTCCCAGGTTATAATTGTTCTGGAGCATGATAACTTTATCATGCAAAAAGAACCTCTTCTTTCCAAACCGTAGACTTCTTCCCTCATTTGACTCATTGATTTTCCTCTGAAGCGTTCGATTTAAATTTTCAACGCCTGCCAAGGGTTTGTGAGCCGGGGCCAAAGTTTGGGCAAAATATTTATCATCTTCTTTATGATATTTTTCTTCTAGTTTAGAGATCTCTAAAATCATTTCCTGTTGATCGGAACATTTGATAATCCGAAAATCTTCATCTTCAAGCAAGTCCGTCTCTCCAAGATTGATCTTTCTGGAGTTTTTGATGATCGTTGAGTCTGCAGCTTGACGATAAACTTCCGTTAACTGACATACATCGACCTTTCCGCTGTAGATCAAGTCATGTAAAACATCTCCACAGCCGACGGAAGGAAGTTGGTTAATATCTCCAACCAATATGATGATTCCTCCGGATTTTACAGCACTGAGAAGTTTACTCATCAAGTAGTTATCTGCCATAGAAACTTCATCAACAACGATAAAGTCAGCTTCAATTGGGTCATTCTCATTTTTCATCATTGCAGTATCATCCCTGTCTCCATAAGGACAATATTCCAACAGCCTGTGAGCAGTGACCGCTTCCATGCCGGTACTTTCAGAAGCTCTTTGCGCTGCTCTTCCAGTCGGAGCACAGATTCTAACAACCGCTTCTGGATACATATATTGATAGCCGGCGATCAATCCAAGAATCGTTGTTGTTTTTCCAGTTCCCGGTCCTCCAGTCAATATCTTAAGACCAGTCGTCCGAAGGAGATTAAAAGAGTTGCGCTGCTGCACAGCATAGGTCATACCGGTCTCTAAAGCCACATGATCAACAATTTCAGGTACGAAAGGAGTAGTTATTGCTGAGTCTCTCAATCTTAGAACCTGACGAGCAATATTCAGCTCATCCTTAAACGTATTTTTTAGGAAAACACGAGGTTTTTTTGCCAGCTCCTTAACAATTCCTTGGCACCGCTCCATATGATTTGTAATAGTTGTCGCCGGAATGATCGAAGGATAGGATGATGTTCGAAGCAGCTTCTGAGCCGCCTTTACGATATCTTCCTGCAGTCCATAAGTATGCCCTTTTGATTCATTATTTAGGAGTGCTCCCTTGACTGCGGTAATAATCCGATCATAATCTGCACAATCGATTCCAGATTTTTTGGCAATAGCGTCCATCTTATCAAAAGTTAAACCGATCATTTTCCCAACAGTATACGGATATTTTTCTAATTGATTTTTTGCATCGTCCCCATAAGTTTCATAAAGTTTGACTACGGAAGCATAGCTTACATTATATGGATGGAGCCATTCTAAAAGTTTTCGCTCCTCAACGGTCCGTTTAACGTTTGTAATAAATTCCCGGATTGCACTCTTTGCTACACCGAGTCTCTTTAAGGTATCTTTAGCATCTGCGCTGCATGCCAATGCAAAAACATCCGTTCCATACCCACTCTCCCTTATGATCTTTTGTGCCGTCGCGATCCCTATCCCACGACATATCTCAGCAATATAGTTTGCCGTCACAACTTCATCCATGGATTTTTCTGTGACAATAGGATGAATGATTGTTGGTCCATATCCATGGTCATCTAAAAGATACTCTCCTTTGATAAGCAACGGAAAGCCCAGTTGGTAATATGGAATGCTATCCGCTTTCACCGTAATATTTCCCTGCCTATCAAGCTTTAAGGCTTCTTTTTTGCAGTTATTTACATGAAGTTTAAAGATTGTAAATCCACTTTCCTCATCACGATCGATCACACGCGCATATGTCCCATCAATTTCCACTTCCATACTAGATCTCCTCCTTTCACATACAAAAAGAGGAGCGTATATATAGCTCCTCTTCTTCTTTCAATGGTTTCTATTCATAGTATGTTAATCAGAAGCTTCCGTACTGTCAGCTGTGGACCCATTCATCTCTCTTTCGGTCTGGAAAGTAAAGGTCGTTTGTTCTATAATAAAATCCTGCACTTTCATTTTTAAGAAAAGCTTCTGAAGTTCTTTCTTTCCTACATTCTTTTCAAATGCTTTTGCGGAGTCATAACGATAAGTTTCATAATATGTACGAAGCATTCTCTGATACTCCTTTTCAGAGACTTTTATGTTTTTCTTTTTTGCCAGTTCAGAAACAAGAATGTCATCTAAAACGGTTTCTTTTGCATATTTTCTATTTTGAGCATCGTATTTATCTTTGGTCGTTCCGATATACTGTTCGAGAAATTGATCCATAGGTAAGTTCATATATTTTGCATATTGTTCATAATATTCGTTCGTCTGTTCAATTTCTTTCTCAATTTCCTTATTAGAAAGCTTTTTGACCTTTACTCTTTTTACAATGGCTGCCCATGCAGCCTCCCTTTTATTTTGCTGAAAAACTACTTCTTCTTCCTTCTCTAGTTTTGATACAATTTGTTTTCTGAAATCAGAAGCGCTTTTGTACTTTGTATATTTTTTCAGAAACGCATCATCTTCATAAGAATTCTCCTTAACATCCATGACCTTTTTAATAAAATTGATCTTGACACGAAAAACAACCTCTTTTCCAGCAATATCTGACTTATAATAATCCTTCGGAAATTTTAGATGCATCGCTAAGTTATCTCCTGGCTTTCGTCCGATCAGCTTTGTTTCAAAGCCATCAACAAAAGTTTCGGATCCGATTTCTAAGTCATATCCTTTTGCGTTTCCACCGTCAAATTTGTTTCCATCCACCGATCCATCATAGTCAATGTTAACGATATCTTTCTTTTTCACTTTTCCTTTTAATTCTTTCGTAAATGGCCTGTTCTCACTAAGCTCATACTCCATCGCATTTTTTATAGTCTCATCATTGATAGCCTCTTTTTTCTGGCAGACAGCCTCAAGCTTTCGATAACTACTAAGGTCGATCTCATCTGTATGGATTCCATACAGGTAATAGGTTGTAACCTTATACGCACTAATTCCCAGAGCGGCCAACAGAATAGTACTGATTATAAAAATGGTAATTTTACTCTTCTTCATGTTTTTCCTCCTCATTTTGTTCTAGTTTCTGTATTGGATCCCGGATGACATCTTCTTTTTTGATTTCCGGAAGAATTTGCATCAAACGGATACTCTCTTCCTTTATCTTTTCTTTTACATCCTCTTCCTGAAGACAAGAAAGAACGATATCCATGTATGGCATCAACTTATAATTTGGAATATTTCCATTTGATATGCTGCCTAAAATTGAATTCATAACCTGGTGCCTAGCCCGCATTTGAGCGCGCTCAGAAACACTGTGAAACTTCATATGCCTTACCATTGCCTCTGCATCAAATTCCAACAATTTCTCCGGCCGAAAGATTATGGCTCCTAACGGCTCATGTTCTTCAGCATACCTCATGATCCTCTGCCAGTACTGCCCCACTTCAAACTCAACATCTGCCACAGACCTGACATGATACGGACAAATACCCGGAATCTTTGAGAATGATCCATCAAACATCCATTTCCCATCTACATGGATTTGAAAGTAAGAATCCCCTTCAAAGAAAAAAAGGTGGGTCGATACCATAAAATTGTATAAAATGTGTAAATTACCAGCAAACACCTTTTGGTTCAAGGTGTCTCGTGCAGCTAAAAGGATCGGTATATTAGGTCTTTCTACCATAAGAAGAGCCGTTTCATCAAAAACCGATTCTATTTCATCCTGCAGCAATTTTTTGTAATGTTTTTTAAGTATCGTACAGGTACGCTTTCTCATTTCATCCAGCACCACCTGAATGGATCCTGGATCCTGTCCTTTCATTTTGTAACCAATCAGTTGCATAATTGCTCCTTTCAATTTTATCTTTCACTAATAGTATGATAATGAACAATATCAAAAAGGAATTCTCTCATAGGGTTTCCAAAATATTTTCAGTTCCTTAATTATTCCCAAAGTCCAAGAATTCGCATAAACACTGGGTTTCTACCCTATTTGAAAAGATAGATGAGACTCATCATCAATTCTAACTCTTGTTTTTCCATATTTTAGTTGGTATTATATTATTAGAATAAAAAGCAGGAAAAAAGGGGGAATTGCAGTGGATAAGACGAAAATCGACAAAGAACGTATGCGTATCATCCGAAGTGTCGCAAGTTACTGTCTATCGGATATCGCATCCGAAGATAATCAAAAACAATTATCGAAACTAAAGGATATTGATATCTTTAACAAGTGGGCCGCTTGGTCCGGCATCGTTATTTCAGATGGAGAACTTGCTATGTGGACGAAAGATTATCTCATCAACATGCTCAACGTTCCAATTCCATCCTTAAGCACAGCTGCGAGGATGGACGGTATTATATGAATCGAGAAAGCTGAACTTGCATACGACTTCTTAAAGAAGGGCCGCCCCTTCTTAGGTTTTCTCTCTTGAGTTATTTAAGGGGGATTTAACATGAATTATAAGGTAAGAACCACGAAAAAGCAGGAAGAGATTGCTTATATGGAGAAATTCCATTCTGGGGATGAAACATTAAAAAAGGAAGCCATTGAATATTTCGTTACAAAGCACACTCCATTCGTCGGCTCCCTGATCAAACGCAAATACCCTTCCTTTGTGGAGGGACATTACCACGATCTCTTGAACAGCGGTGTCATCGGAATCATTCTTGCCCTGGATCGCTTTGATCCAGAAAAAGGACGATTCATCACTTTCTGTACGAATTACATACTGCATGAAATCATTGAGTACGTCTCACAAAACATTTATCAAATGTCTTCTCATTATGCAAATCAGATCAAAAAGATCAATAGGGCTATAGATCTATTGGAACTTGAGGGGAATTCCGATCCATCTATTGCTGATATTTGTGAACTGACGCATCTTCGTTATGAGACGGTCCGACAGGCAATCATCACAAAAAATGCCCTGAACACAGTGTATCTCGACGAAGTAAATGAAGAAATCGCAAATACTTTGGCAGAGCCTTCGACAGTCTGTCCAGAAGAATATTTTGAGGAAGTAGAAAAACAAGATGCTTTAGAAAAAGCTCTGCATTCCTTGGATGATATATCTCGTTACGTCGTAGAAAACAGATTCGGACTAAATAAAGAAAGCCAGCCGCTGAATCTTTCAGAAATCGCCAGACATCTTGGCGTACATATTGAGGAAGTCCGAAAACTCCTTAACTCAGCGATCGTTAGACTCAGGAATCATAAGGAACTTAAAAATACTTTCCCAGACTATATTGGAAATATAGATTTTCAAATGCATAATTTTGAAATCTCATTGATCCCTTTTTCTGAAGGAGATGAGATGTTCCAAACAGCATTTGTTGATTTTGAGAACAAAGAAGAATATCAGGAAATTGCATTTTAACATCTAGCAGGATCCCCGGAGAATATTTTCCTTCGGGGACCTTTTGTATATCATTCCAAAGAACTCTCTGCCGCATTGAACGAATCTGAGACCATCTCTTCTGTAGAGGCGTTTATCTGTTGTGAATTTTCATTTACCAACTCATCTTCAGTATCCATAGAACTCTCCATGGACTTAATCTTTTTCTCGATTTCGGCCTCTGACTGTGCGGCACGCATAAGGCTTCCATAAAATTCTAACATTTTGGTTGATTCTATCTGCCCAGACGGCATTGCCTGATCAAGATTGGTATTCAGATATCCCACGCGTTTTCCAATAACGGCTTGTACCATCCGGTCCTTTTTTATAATGGATGCCATTTCCTTAAGATCCCCCGTTGAGATATAAGAAGTATCATAAAGGTGTCCTCCCACAGAATTTAATGCTTTTTGATAGGCTTTTAATGCGTTCGAATGATAGGTTTTCCCCGTCTTTTGAAGAGCATCTGCAGAAATTTCATTGATACGATTTTTCCTTGCATCCGCCACTTCTTCCTTTTCTGGCACTGTTGCTTTCTGAAACGTTTTTTCACATCCAGTCAGATTCCACATGATCAAACATAAGGATAGACAAAGCAGTATTCTTTTCACTTTCATATGACCTTCCTTTCCTTTTCATTTATAGTATGTCAAAGAAACATATCCACAATATGTAGATCTTATGAGAGAAATACATATTGTGGTCTAAAAATTGCATAACACAATATATTGTGATAAACTAAGAGCAAAACACAAGAAATACAGACAAAGGAGGCCGCTATGATTCAAAATCAAAAAACAAAATATCAGATTGAGGAAACAAAACGATTAAAGAGAAGAAAGAAGAATATTAAAAAATATGAAAAGATCATGCGATGTCCCATTTGCGGCGCCCCAGTGAAATATCGCAGTGCAGATGGGGTTTTTCGGACCAGCGGACGATTTATTTTTGCTTGCAGCGAATATGAAAATGGATGTGACACCTATATCATTGCCAATCCAGATGGGACCCCTGCCGGGACAATGGCAGACCGCAAAACAAGAAGAATGCGACAGGAGGCCCATTATTACCTCAATCAATTATACACTTATAAAGACATGACGAAATCAGAAACTTATGAGTGGCTCGCCGAAAAACTACAGATTCCAAAAAGCAAATGCCATATCCGTTATTTTGATACAGCCCTATGTCAAAAAGTGATCGAAGTTTCTAAAACATACCTTGGGAAAAATTATCGAAACGATTCTTTTGTACAGTGCCTGATAGCTGCGAGTTACTCTACAAGGGCACTCCTTACCGCTGCACAGTAAAACAGGAAAACATAAAAGTAAATATTCGCAGGCATCCGATTGAATATGGAAAGGAAGAGGCATTTTTTCATGTAACCTGTCAAGATTATCTAAAAAGTGGAGAACGTGTGCCAGATTTTAGAAGATGCGAGAGAATCAGATGGGTTCGTGCGTTTATTGAGAATTATAATTGTGATATAACGCAATGTGAAGAATGTGAGGGGATAAAAGTTTGGAGTGAACCGTATCGAAATACAACCAGAGTACATATGCTGCTTGAAGAGGAACGCTATATGGTCGTTGTAGAACGCCGAGATTCATATTGCTTATTAGTTACGGCTTTTTACTTCGAGCAGGATCATTCATTAAGAAAAAAGCTTCAGCATTATGAACAGTATAAAGCTCAAGCATAAGCGGTAGGAAATAATTAACAGATGTTTACAACCCAAACTCATTGACAAATCACAGAAAATCGCATATACTAATAATAGCTCGTCTGCCATGCGTAGAAGGAGTTCCTAAAGACGTCTTGCTTAGCAAGGCGTCTTTTGCTTTGTCAAAACAACGTGCCTTTGGTCAATAGTCCGTCAGCTCCACAATTACATTACTCTGCTGATACAGCCAGTCCGTAAATTCTTTCGGGCTGGCTGTTCCTGATTTTACAGCCTTTTTTCTCTGTAACGCTTCTTTCTTAAAGTCGGCAAAGGCAGCCTGTATTTTCGCCAGACGGTCAGCCGGAAAGCCTGCGGTATT